>Ga0247817_10000117_pt1 | contig 60693 bp, 54 predicted proteins | sample UWRJL212509R1_FD_178010 | JGI IMG/M metagenome (GOLD analysis project Ga0247817, IMG submission 178010) | Plant litter microbial communities from Arlington Agricultural Research Station in Wisconsin, United States - UWRJ-L212-509R-1 | ecosystem: Environmental > Terrestrial > Plant litter >... | reverse complement strand
ATCGTGGAGCAAAGGGCAATGGGCTGTCATCCAGCAAGGAATGAACCCTCAGGTAAAAACGGCGCGACGCTATCACTGGCATTCGCAAGATTTCCAGTCTTTTATCAACGAGCCGCACACTTTTATTTATGGCGAAAATCAAGGAAATATATTGAATCTGACTTCTGGGGAAGCCGATAAAGCACGAAATAATATCTTGCAATTGTGCGCAGAATCTCCTGAAAAAATTATCCGCGAAGCGCAACATCTGATCCTGCCAGACCATCATGACGTCAGAATGGAAGATGTCAATATGAAAAGGCTGGGAGCAATGCTTTGGGCAACACACGATAACAAACCAGAAGATTTTGAAGAACTATTACTTTTAAAAGGAATGGGTCCAAGAGCCTTGCAATCATTGGCTTTGGTGAGTGAAATTATCTATGGAACTCCAGCACGTTTTGAAGATCCGGCGCGTTTTTCATTTGCGCACGGCGGTAAAGACGGACATCCGTTTCCAGTGCCAGTGAACATTTATGACGAAACAATTTCGACTTTGCAAAAAGCAATTGAAAGAGCTAAAATTGGTAACAGCGATAAGATTCAAGCGATCCAAAAGTTATCTGAAATCTCGCGAAATGCTGAAAAAGATTTTACGCCAAATACCAATTTTGACGCATTAGTTGCCAGAGAAAGAGCAGAATCGCATAAATATGGAGGCAGAACCGTTTTTGGCGAAGCCAAGCCTCCAAAGGAAAAACCAGCAATTTCAAATCAGCTGAAATTGTTTTGACATGAAAAAATACATTGATAAGACGAATAATTCGGGCGTTGAATCTTTTGAAATTACCTCAAGTTCCATTAAAGTGAAGTTTAAATATTCTGATGAAATTTATATTTATTCGTATAAATCTGCAGGAAAAACACATGTAGAAAACATGAAAAATCTTGCAATCGAAGGGATTGGATTGAGCACTTATATTTCGAAATATGCCAGCGAAAAATTTGAGAAATAGTTATTTTTTATCGCAAGGAAGTGTGACATAAAAAGTCGTTCCTTCGCCAGATTTGCTGTCAACTGTGATTTTTCCTTTATTTTGTTCCACCATATCCTTGCACAAAATTAAGCCGATATGATGTCCTTTTTCCCCTGAAGTTCCAGTAGTTACCGTATATTCTAGACTAAAAAGATTTTCAAGATTAGCTTGATTCATTCCTGGTCCAGTATCTTTTATTGACAAAATAATCTTGTCGTCTTTCTTGACTGCGTCAATTATTATTTTGTCACCTTCTTTGCAGAACTTGATGCAGTTTGAAATCAGATTGCGAACCACGACGTGAATCATATTTTGGTCGGCAAAGATTTGGATGTTTTTGGCAACATTATTTTCTACAATTAGTCCTTTGGTTTTTATGGCGCTGTCCATCATCTGAAGATTTTCTAGCACGACTTTCCCTAGGGCAAAATCGGCCGGTTTTACTTGAATTCCGTCGAGCTGGCTTTTTGACCATTCTAATAAATTGTCAAGAAAAGCAGCGGTCGTGTAAATCGTGTCTTCTAATTTTGCAAGGATGGCGCCTAATTCAGTTTCGGTCAATTCGCCCTCACGATAAAGGCTAAAAAGCATTTTCAAATTCGCCAGCGGACTTCTCAAATCATGTGAAACGATTGAAAAGAACTTATTTTTGACTTTATTAAGCTGTTCTAATTCGTGGTTTTGTGAAGTGGCAAGCCTCATTTGAACATTCACTTCTTCATTTAAGGCCTCAAGCTCATAATTGATTTTTGCAATCTCTTCTTTTTGTTTTTGAAGCAATTTATTGGTTGCCTGTTTCTCTTTGTACCGGTAATAGAACAAAAATAGCAGCACGATTAGCAGAAATAAGAGCGTGGAAGTAATTACAATCGTGTTTAAATAATCTGTATTTTCTTTTGCAATGACCTTATTGTCTTTTGCAAGCACTTCATTTTCATTCCGAACACGGTTAATATCAGAAATCATGAGGTGTTTTGAATCGGCTTCTTCAGTAAGCGAATCTAAAAGTGCGAAATAATGTGTTTGAAAATTGAAAGCCTTTTTAAAGTTTTTTTCTTTTGTGGCAATTTTGATAAAAACCTTTAAAGCCTCCAGCCGCGAATTTTTTGACTCAATTCGCTTTCCAGTGTCATAAGAATTTTGAGTAAGACTGTATGCCTTGTCAATATCGTTTAAGCCAAGATAAGCCGTTGCCATTGAAAGAACCACGGCAGATTCTTGATAATAATTTTTTATGACGAGATTGTTTTCGCGTGCAACTTCTAGATTTTTTAGTGCTTTTTTAAAATCACCTCTTTCATTATCAATGGTTCCAAGTCCCCATCGTGCCAAAGCTATTCTATTTAAATCACCAATTTTTTCGCTGATCGCAAGGCTTTCAATGTAATATTCATAAGCTTTGTCTCTTTTATTTAATCTTTTGCTGGCGCCGCCTAGTGAAAAAAGTGCGCTGGCAGTTCCAGATTCATTCCCAATTTCAAGATTGCCTTCATACGCCTGCTTGAAATATTTCTCGGACATTTCATATTCTGTAAGGTCAAAATACAGGCCCCCGATATTAATCAAACATTGGTTTATTCCCTTTTTATTTTTTACTTTTCGATAAATTGCCAAGGCCCTGCTATACATTTCAATGCTCAGTGATTCCTTGTCAATTTTGTCATATACATAGCCAATGCTTGCTATGCCTCGTGCAACGCCACCTTGATAATTGATAGCTTCTGCTTTTTCTTTTCCTTTGGTAAAATAAAAAAGTGCGCTGTCCATGTGGCTTTGAATGGCGTGCGCACCGCCCATGTCAATAAGCGCTTCCACCACAAGGGTGTCAATTTTTAGCCTTTCAGCCAGCGTCTTATATTTTTTTGCATAATAATATTTCTTGTCCTGATCCACAGATGAGTAAGCAGAAGTCAGCTCACGCAACACTCTCAAACGTGTGGTGTCTTGTAAATTTTCTTTGAGTTTAGGCAGTAATTTATCAACCTTGGTGGTCTGAGAAACACAAGGAAGGGTAAAAAGGAGCAATAAAATCAGACAAATTTCATGTCTTAGAAGCTGGGGAATTTTAGTCAATCGCGTAAGAATTTAAACCAATGGCTAAAATAATAAACTTTGGCTTTTTTTAATAAAAAATGAAAGAAAAATCTATGTTATTATTTGATTAATTCACAAAACCAATTTTTCGTTTTAAAATGTTGACAATTAAAAAATAAAGCCTTTTGGTAAATATGATAATTGTCATTTTTTTGAAGTTCGGCTAATCGTAATTTTGAATTCAAATTACAAGCTATGAAAGAGTCATTGATACAAAAATACAACGTTCCCGGACCAAGATATACCAGCTATCCAACAGTTCCTTACTGGGAAAACGAAGCTTTTCATTATGATAAATGGATCGAAAGTTTCAAAAAATCGTTTAAGGAAAGCAATGCTTCTGAAGGAATCAGCATTTATATCCACCTGCCTTTTTGCGAAAGTTTGTGCACTTTTTGTGGCTGTTCTAAAAGGATTACCAAAAATCACAGCGTGGAACAGCCTTATTTGCAGGCTGTTTTAAAGGAATGGAAATTATATTGCAATGAAATGGAAGAAAAGCCAGTCATCAAAGAAATTCATCTCGGCGGTGGCACTCCAACTTTTTTCTCCGTAAAAAACTTAGAAGACTTAATAAACGGAATTCTAAAAACAGGCAAAAAAGCAAAAGATTTCGAGTTCAGTTTTGAAGGCCACCCTAACAATACAACCAAAGAACATTTGCAGAAACTCTATGATTTAGGCTTCAGAAGAGTAAGTTTTGGCGTGCAAGATTATTCAGAAACCGTTCAGAAAGCCATCCACAGAATACAATCTTTTCAAAATGTTGCCAAAGTGACTTTTTGGGCAAAGGAAATCGGTTATACTTCCGTTGGGCACGATTTGGTTTTTGGATTGCCGTTTCAAAGAATTGAAGATATTGTAGACACGATTGAAAAGACAAAATCATTAAAACCTGACAGATTAGCTTTTTACAGTTATGCGCACACGCCGTGGATAAAGGGAAACGGCCAGCGAGGCTATAAAGAAGAAGACATTCCGAAGGATGATGAGAAACGAAAATTATACGAAGTCGGGAAGGCGTTGCTCAACTCAAACGGCTATCATGAAATTGGCATGGACCACTTTGCAATTGCCACAGATTCGCTTTATAAAGCTTCAAAAGAGGGAAAATTACATAGAAATTTTATGGGCTACAGCCATTCAAAAACGCAGATGATGATTGGATTAGGTGTTTCTTCCATCAGTGACACTTGGTATGGTTTTGCACAAAACGTAAAGGATTTAGACGATTATTATCAGTTATTAGAATGGGAGAAAATTCCGGTTTTCAAAGGCCATATTTTAAGCAAGGAAGATTTAATCGTCAGAAAACACATTTTGAACCTGATGTGCAACTTTGAAACTTCTTGGGAAAACGAAGCTGCATTCCTTCCTCAAATTCCAGAAATCTTAGAACAATTGCAAGAAATGGAAACCGACGGACTCATAAAAATAGAAGAAAATAAACTGAAAGTTACCAAATCAGGAAAACCATTTCTAAGAAATATCTGCATGGCTTTTGACTTAAGATTAAAGAGAAATGCACCGAAAACGCAGTTGTTTTCAATGACGGTTTGAGAGGTTCAGGGTTTTGGGTCAAGGGTTCAAGGCAAATCCGAATAGATAAAAAAGACGCCAAGTTGCAAGGAATTTAACCCTTTGCGACTTGGCGTCTTTGCGAGAAAAAATCCGCGAAAACCAGCGAAATCAGTAAAAATCCGCGTTCCATCTACAATCCTAAATTATCGGCAATCCGGCATACCTTTTACAAACAAACTCACACTCCCAGGTGAAATAAAATTCCCCAATCCGATTCCCCTCAAGATAAACAAAACTCCAATAAAAACCGCGACAAACGGAATCACTTTCTGAAGTTTGTTCCTAAAATTACCACTCAAAAAACGGCTCACATAAACCGCAGCACTCAACATCGGAATGGTTCCCAAGCCATACAAAACCATGTACAAAACCCCTAGCGACATATTTTGCATGGCAAGAGCGCCAAATAATGCCGCATACACCAAGCCACACGGCAAAAATCCATTCAGTAATCCGATCATAAACAAAGCCGAATTGCTTTTCTTCTTGAACTGTTTCCCCAAGCCAGATTTTACCTTTGAAATCACACGATAAACTGGCTTTGAAAAATTATATTTCATAAAAATCTTCTCTGGAATTAGTACAATCAAAATCATAAAAACTCCGACTAAAATCGACAATTGCTGTTGCATTCCGGCCAAGTAAAAACCTTTGCCTAAAAGTCCGAAAGCCAATCCCAGACTGACATAAGCTGTCAGTCTTCCCAAATGATACAGCAAGATCTGAAGCACTTTTTTTGCCTGATTGCTTCGATCCACAGGAAGCATCATCGCAATCGGACCGCACATTCCCACGCAGTGAAAACTTGAAATCAATCCGAAGAAAAAAGCAGAAATTAGCATCTTATTTCATGTCAATCGTCAGCTGTTTCTTGTCAAGATAGCCAACGCCGTTAAACTCCCAGTCCACAATAATGTCCCATCGGCCGTCAGCCAAATCACTTTTAGGTAGGAGCAAATCAGAAGAAGACAGTGAAATCGGAATCTCAAAGTCTAGTTTCTGGCTTGACGGTCTGTAAAGGGACACTTTTCCTGTAATTTTTTTATAATCGAAAGCCTGCGGAAATTGAATTTTTAATCCGTTATCTTCCTCTTCAAATCGAACTTTTTCAGCCAATTCCACTGCATTTTCTTCCTTATTCAGTTCTTTTTGAAGCCCAGTTTCATATTTGTAATAATCTTCCACGACCAATTCATTGTCATATTTGCTGTCAGATTGTACCAAAAAAACAAAGGTCAAGATGAAACCCATGAACGTCGCAAAAGCAATAAAAACTCCAGTTCCCCAATTTATTTTTTTCATGATATTTAGTTTGTTTTTTACCACAGATTAAAGGATTTTCACGAATTCTATGAAACTAATAATCCTATTGAATCCTTAAATCTGTGGCTAAATTATTTTTTGTATTTACCAATTAGGTGTAATTAAAAATGAGACGATTTTTTGTCATTCCGACGTAGGAGGAATCTCCGCACGTGAGCTACTAATAGAGATTCCTCCTACGTCGGAATTACAAGTTTGGCTGATTTGCTACTTTTTCTGAATAATTAGCAAAAATTGTAATTACTCTCAACGGTCATATTTATAAAAAGCCAGTTGCCTCTAGAAATAAAGTTTGCTAATTAAAACTTCGCGGTCCCAAAAAGTTTGATTTTTCACTCTCAATCAATTTATTTCCATCAAAAACGCCAATCTCAATCTCCGTCTTGTCGCCTTTTAAAAAAGCCGGATTAATTTCCACAAATAAAGTTCCCTGTGACATGCCTTCCCTTGAAATTTTGACTGTATTTTTGCCCACCATTTTGACTTCGCCTTTCGGTTTGAGCAGTCTGAATTGGATGTTGTTAAAATCATTGACCGTTTTATTTACGATTTTATACGTATAAACATTGCTGATATTCTCTCCTTTATGTTCAAATAATTGTCCGGGTAATCGCAGAATCGTGGCTTCCACATCATTTCTTAAGAACAATAATCCGATGAAAATTCCTGTCAAGATGAACAATACAGCAGAATATCCTTTCATTCTCGGTGTAAACTGAAACTTTTCCTTCTTCGTAATTTCATCCTCTGAAGCATACCGAATCAGCCCTTTCGGAAGATTCACTTTCTCCATAATTGCGTCGCATTCATCGATGCAGGCCGTGCAGTTTATGCACTCCAACTGCGTTCCGTTTCTGATGTCGATTCCAGTCGGGCAGACGTTTACGCATTGTTTGCAGTCGATGCAATCGCCTTTTCCGGTCAGGGCGCGATTTTCTTTTTTATCGAATTTTGCCCGACCGATTTCTTTCTCGCCACGAACATGGTCATAGGCCACAATGATGGATTTGTCATCGAGCAAAACGCCCTGCAATCTTCCATACGGACAAGCAATGATACAGACTTGCTCGCGAAACCAGACGTAGATAAAATAAAAAACGCCGGTAAAAATCAATAAAGCGATGAGCGTACTAATATTTTGGCTTAAAGGCTCTTTAACCAGCTGGATCAATTCATCACTGCCGATTAAATATGCCAGAAAAATATTCGCAATTAAAAACGAAATGATGAAGAAGATGCTCCATTTTAAAATTCGCTTTCTTATTTTTTCAGCATCCCATTTTTGTTTTTCCAAACGCATCTGGGCACCACGATCGCCGTCAATCCAAAATTCAATTCTACGGAAAACCATTTCCATGAAAATGGTCTGAGGGCAAATCCAGCCACAGAAAATGCGTCCGAAGGCAACGGTAAAAAGTGCTACAAACACAACTCCGACAAGCATTGAAATTACGAATAAGTAAAAATCTTGTGGCCAGAACGGAAATCCGAAGATGTTGAACTTGCGTTCCAATACATTAAAAAGCAAGAACTGGTTGCCGTTGATTTTCAAGAATGGCGCGCCAAACAGAAACAGCAATAAAAAATAACTGACTAATTTTCGCTTGTCATAAAACTTTCCTTTCGGAATTTTTGGGAAAACCCAAGCTCTTTTTCCTTTCTCATCAACAGTTCCAATCGCGTCGCGAAAGGATTCATCCGGCATTTTTGACATAACAATTTAATTTGTGTTCGCTTAATTCTGCGCTACCACTTTTGCTTCTTCCTTTTTAGGAGTTTCACTTTTTGGAGCTGTTTCGTCTATCCAAACATCGCCTTCTGGAGCTTTTCCATCCTTTGGATTTGACCCTTGAAGTGATAAGACATAACTCGCCACTTGCTGAATTTCTGATGGTTTCAAGACTGCTTTCCAAGCCACCATTCCTTTTGCATCACGACCACCTTCAGTAATGGTGTGGAAAATATTTTTAATACCACCGCCTAAAATCCAATGATTGTCCGTCAGGTTAGGCCCAATCGCACCGCCAGCATCAGGGCGATGACACGGAATGCAGTTGGCTTCAAATATCTGTTTTCCAGAAGCAATATCTGAAGCGTCTGTCAGCAAAGTCACGGTTTTAAAATCGATCAGATCTTTGGCTGTCTTTTTGTATTCTTCTACGGAAATCTTTGCTTCTGCCATCTCCGTTTCAAATTCCTGAGCTTGGTTTTGGTCGCCGAAAATGTGATATTTTGCCATATAAATAAACCCGAAAATGATACAGGCATAGAAAAGTTTCGTCCACCAAGGCGGTAAATCATTGTCTAATTCTTTGATTCCGTCATAATCATGGTCTAATAAAAGCGCGCCTTCATCTTCAGTCGGTCTTGGCTTTATAAACCATTTTTTGATTTTTAGGTACAATTTGCTTTCGGTAATCGAAATACTTTCTGCTTCTTCCAACTGTTTTCTTTGTTCATCCGTGAGCAAATGATACGTCACATTATCGACTGCGCTCACTACGATTTCTATAGCAATCAGTAAGAACAGAAACACGGCTAAAAACACAGAAATCATTGGATATTTCAAAAAAGCCGGACGGTCGCCAGAATCTATGAAATATTCCATAGCAATAAAAACGGAAAAGAAAATTACAGGAATACGGAGATAAACTGGAAATAGTTTTTTCATGATTTCTACTTAAATGTTATCGATTTCGTTTTCATTCTCGAACGGAATGTGGCTCAATTCGGTGATTTTTTCTTTTTTGTAAGTGTACGTCCAAGTGTAAAGCACTAGGAAGAAGATAAAAAAAATGAGCAGTGAAATGATCGGATAAATCTCAATTCCTGAAATGGTATCCATATTGTGTTTGATAAATTTTAGCATCGCAATTTGTTATTTAGGTTGTGCTTCTTTGACTTTGATATCGGTTCCCATGCGTTGCAAATAAGCAATCATCGGAATAATTTCTCTTTGATACATCGGAATAAACGGATCGCCTTTTGCCGCTGCCGCTTTTCGGCTTTCTTCATAGCTTTTTCTGAAATCAGGATCGGTATAAAGATTTTTCTCAATAGAAAGTGCTTGTTTTTCAATCGCCTTTTGAGCATTCGCAATTTCCTCTTTTGTGTAAGGAACGCCTAGTTTTGCCATGACTTCCATTTTGGTTTCAATGGCTGAATAATCCATTTTTTCATTGTCAAAAAGCCATTTATACGAAGGCATAATTGAGCCTGCAGAAGTACTTCTTGGATCCCACATGTGGTTAAAATGCCAGTTGTCAGAGTACTTTCCGCCAACTCTCATCAAGTCAGGGCCAGTTCTTTTTGATCCCCACAAAAACGGATGGTCGTACACATATTCTCCTGATTTTGAATATTCTCCATAACGTTCTACTTCTGAACGGAAAGGTCGAATCATTTGAGAATGACAACCCACGCAGCCTTCTCTGATATATAAATCTCTTCCTTCTAATTCCAATGGTGTGTAAGGTTTTACCGCAGCAATTGTCGGGATGTTTGATTTTACCATAATCGTCGGTACAATCTGGATAATTCCTCCAATCAAAACGGCAACTGTCGCCAAGATTGTCAGCTGAATAGGTCTTCTTTCCAACCAAGGATGGAATTTTTCGCCTTTGATTCTTTTATTCGTAATTTTTTGCAATGCTGGAGCTTCCGCCAATTCGTCTTCAACTGCTTTTCCTTTTTTTACTGTTTTGATGATATTGTAAATCAAGACAATCAATCCGATTAAATATAAGGTACCGCCAATTGCTCGCATCCAATACATTGGCATAATTGAAGTCACGGTTTCTAAGAAGTTTCCATAGACCAAAGTCCCGTCAGGATTGAATTGTTTCCACATTGAAGCTTGGGCAAAACCAGCCACATACATCGGAAGCGTGTATAAAATGATTCCCAAAGTACCGATCCAGAAGTGGAAATTCGCCAGTTTTGTAGAATATAAAGACGTTTTTGTCATGCGCGGAATCAGCCAGTAAATCATCCCAAAAGTCATGAAACCGTTCCAGGCCAAAGCGCCAACGTGAACGTGTGCAACGATCCAATCGGTAAAGTGGGCAATCGCATTTACGTTTTTCAATGATAACATCGGACCTTCAAAAGTTGCCATTCCATAACCGGTAATCGCCACTACGAAGAATTTCAAAACTGGTTCTGTTCGAACTTTATCCCAAACACCACGGAGTGTTAAAAGTCCGTTGATCATTCCACCCCAAGATGGAGCAATCAGCATAATTGAAAACACGACACCCAGATTTTGAGCCCATTCAGGCAAAGCAGAATATAATAAATGGTGCGGACCAGCCCAGATATAAATAAAAATCAAAGACCAAAAGTGGATAATGGAAAGTCGGTAAGAATACACAGGTCGGTTTGCCGCTTTTGGTACGAAATAATACATCAAACCAAGAAACGGAGTCGTCAAGAAAAACGCAACCGCATTGTGCCCATACCACCATTGCACAAGCGCATCTTGGACTCCGGCATACACTGAATAACTTTTTAAAGCATTGACTGGCAAAGCCAAGCTGTTGAAAATATGTAAAACCGCAACGGTAATAAATGTGGCTAGGTAAAACCAAATGGCAACATACAAATGGCGTTCTCTTCTTCGTAAAATTGTTCCGATCATGTTAATTCCGAAGACGACCCAGACAATTGCAATTGCAATATCAATAGGCCATTCCAATTCTGCATATTCTTTAGAAGAAGTATAGCCCAAAGGCAAAGTAATCGCTGCGGCAACGATGATAAACTGCCACGCCCAAAAGTTGATCTTGCTCAACGTATCGTTGAACATTCTGGCTTTTAGCAATCTTTGCAACGAATAATAAATTCCGGCAAAAATAGCATTTCCAACGAAGGCGAAAATCACGGCATTGGTATGAAGCGGACGCAATCTTCCATAACTAAGCCACGAAATTCCGTCTGTAAGATTCGGGAAAAGATACATGGAGGCGATTAAAAGCCCGACAAGCATCCCAACCGCACCCCAAAATATGGTAGCGTAAAGAAAATTCTTTACAATTTTGTTGTCATAATAAAACTGTTGTACTTCCATAAAAAATATATTATAGTATTTAAAGATTTAAAAATTTAAAGAGACCACGTTTCGCTTTCGGGCTTTTGCCTATTGGCTTTTCCACTTTTGTCTTGACTAATTCATCGTCAAAAAGCATTCTGACTGATGGCGTATAATCGTCATCATATTGGCCACTTTTCACGGCTCTTATGAAAGCGATGAAAAAGCAAATTGCAACAATAATACTGATGGAGATTAATAAATAGATGACGCTCATGTCCTTAATTTTATGTTAACAAAGTTAGTTTGGTAGTGATTCAAATAATATGATATTTATCATGCTTTGCCGTTTTTTGTATTTAATTTCTTAGCATAATAATTGCTCGACAAAGTCACGAAACTGATAATAGTCACGGTGCTTAATGGCATAATTATGGCAGCAACCAACGGCGATAATTTGCCACTAATAGCAAAAGCCAAACCGACAACATTATACAATAGCGAAAGCGTGAAACTGCGTTTGATAATCAAGATCGCTTTCTTGGAAAGGTTCAGGAAATAGCTAATTTTTGAGAATTCAGTGGCATCTAAAATTCCGTCGCAAGCGGGCGAGAAGACGTTAACATTTTCAGAGATTGAAATCCCGACATTGCTTTGGGCTAAAGCTCCCGCATCGTTTAAACCATCGCCGATCATCATGATATTGTGTCCTTTTTCTTGGAGATTTTTGATAAAATGCAGTTTTTGTTCTGGCCTTTGGTTGAAGATCAATTCGGTGTTTTTTGGAAGCAGTTTTTCCAGCATTTCACGTTCTCCATCATTGTCACCTGAAAGAATTTTGACGTTATAATCTTTGCTCAAGTTTGTAAATAATTTTTCTAAACCGTTTCGGTACTGGTTTTCAAAAACATATTTCCCCATGTAATTTCCATTGATGGAAACATAAACCGCAGTCTGATGGTGCGCTTTTTCATCGGCACAATTCACAAACGAAGAAGAACCGATTTTTATGAAATTTCCTTCAATAAAACCTTGGATTCCCTTTCCTGTAATTTCCTCAAACTGGTCAATATTTTGTATTTCAAAAGGCGGAAGGAAGTCATACAATCGTCGGCTCAACGGATGATTTGAACCGCGAAGCAGATTTTTTACATAAGCCAATTCATAGGTGTTGAAACCATTTCCTTGAAAGGCAATGTCTGATTTTTTATTGGTCGTAATGGTGCCGGTTTTATCAAAAACAATCATATCGACTTTGGCCAATTGTTCAATGACGACCGCATTTTTAAGGTAGAATTTCTGGTTTCCCATGATTCTTAAAATATTTCCCATCGTAAAAGGCGCGGTCAATGCCAAAGCACACGGACAGGCGACAATCAGAATTGCCGTGAAGACATTGAAGGCTGTATTTGTATCGATAAAAATCCAATATCCGAAAGAAATAAAAGCGATTAAAAGCAAGGCTGGCGTGAAATAACGGCTGATCGCGTCGGTAATTGTCTTGTGCTTGATGTCGATTTTTTTCTGAAATACGTCGTTGCTCCACAATTGCGTCAGGTAACTTTGTGAAACCGAATTCAAGACTTCCATTTCAATGACTTTGCCCAATTGTTTGCCTCCTGCGAAGATTTTATCGCCAGATTTTTTAGGAATCGGAATCGCTTCTCCCGTTACAAAACTGTAGTCGATCTGGCATTGGTCGCTGATTAAAATTCCGTCCACGGGAATCAATTCTTGGTTGCGAATCAATAATCTGTCACCTTTTTTTATGTCATAAACGGGAACAGAAACTTCTTCTTTTTTGGAATTTATCTGAGTAACCGCAATTGGAAAATACGATTTAAAATCCCTTTCGAAGGAAAGAAAATTATAGGTTTTCTGCTGGAACATCTTGCCCAAAAGCATGAAGAAAACCAGCGCTGTCAGGCTGTCGAAAAAACCTTGGCCATAGCCAAAAATAATATCGACGGCACTTCTGATGAACATCACGATGATTCCCAAAGCAATAGGAATATCGATATTGAACATTTTTGCACGGATGCTTTTATAGGCAGAAACATAATAACCGCTGGCAGAATAGAAGAAGGAGGGAAGCGAAAGTGCGAAAATCAGCCATCTAAAAAAGCCTCGGTATTGGTTCAGCCAAAACTCTTCCACTTCAAAATATTCTGGAAAAGAAAGCAACATAATATTCCCAAAGCAGAAAAAAGCGACGCCAACTTTATACGTCAGGCTTCTGTCGATTTTGGCTTTGCCACTTTCATAATTTTCCAGAGAAATATAAGGTTCGTAGCCAATTGAACACAGCATCAAAACAATTTCTTTCAACGTAGTTTCATCAGAATTGAAAATAATGCGCACTTTTTTTTCATGGAAATTTACCTGCGAAGTGCTGATTCCTTTTTGAAGCTTGTGTAAATTTTCCAGAATCCAAATACACGAACTGCAGTGAATATGAGGAATGTAAAGTGAAACAATGTTCGTTTTGTCTTCTTCAAAATCCAATAATTTTGCAATGATTTTGTCATTGTCTAAAAAGTCATATTTTCCATTAATTTCTTGCGGGGTTGCGCCTGGCATCCTTTCAAAATCATAATAAGAGGTGAGTCCGTTTTCACTGAAAATGGCGTACACGGTTTTACAGCCGTTGCAACAAAAAGACTTTTCGTCAAAAACAATCTCCTCTTTTTTTATAATATCTAACCCGCAATGGAAACAGTTTTGTGTGTCCATAATTTGCTCATTTACCTAGTGCAAAGTTTAGAAATCAGGGCTGTTTAAAATATGATATTTGTCATGCTTTTGCATATCTTTGCAGCAATAAATACCACCAATAATGAGCAAGTGTGAACAATGTATCGTACGAGAATTCAGCTCACTAAAAGCATTAAACAAAGACGAACTGCTAAAAATTGCCAACTGCAAATCATCTTACACCATCAAAAAAGGCGAGCCAATTTTTGAGGAAGGAGAAAATGTAAACGGAATTTTTTGTGTGAAAGACGGTGTCTGTAAACTCTCGAAACTGAGTCCGAATGGCAAAGACCAGATCGTAAAACTGGTTTCGAAAGGCGAACTTTTAGGCCAGCGGTCGATGATAAGCGACGAGCCAGTGAACCTGAGCGCCATTGCTTTACAAGACATGGAAGTGTGTTTTATTCCCAAAAGCGAAATCATGGGGCTGTTCAATCAGAATAATAATTTCTCGATGAACGTCATGAAAGCGATCTGCGGTGACTTGAAGGAAGCCGACGACCACATGGTTACTATGGCACAGAAAACCGTGAAGGAAAGGCTTGCTGAAACGTTGTTGTATTTGAAGGATGCCTTTGGAACAAATGACGACCAGAGCTTGAAAACGCAACTTTCACGTGAAGAATTAGCCAGCATGATCGGCACCGCGACCGAAAGCTGCATCCGGTTATTGTCTGATTTCAACAAAAACGGACTTATTGAAATTAAAGGGAAAAAGATCTACCTCAAAGATATTTCGAAGCTAAAAAGAGAGGCCAATTAATTACTGCATCATCGGGAAATAAAGGTGGAAAGTCGCGCCTTCATTGACTTCTGATGAAGCCCTGATGATGGCATTGTGGTTTTCTGCAATCTTGCTGCAGATGGCCAGACCGATTCCTGTTCCTTCATATTCGCCTTTTCCGTGGAGCCTTTGAAAGACCTCGAAGATTTTTGAAGCGTATTCTGGATTAAAGCCGATTCCGTTGTCAGCAACGGAAATGTGCAGGTATTTCTGGTCGGCGAACACTTTTTCATTACCAATCTTGCTTCCGGTTATGACTTTAGACGTAATTCTGATCACAGGCGGTACTTCTGGTCGGGTGAATTTCAGCGCATTCGAAATCAGGTTCAGAAACAGCTGTCGCAATTGAAACGGAATCGCGCTGATCTCAGGCATGTTGTTTATTTCAAGCCTTCCGTTTTTTTCTTCTAAAGTTTCTGCAAATTCAGAATGCATTTCGCTTAAAAGCAGATTTAAGTCGGTCTTTTCATATACTTTCTCTGAAGAATTAGTACGGGAATAGGTCAGCAGATCATTGATAAGCATTTTCATGCGGTTAGCGGCAAGTTGCATTTTGGCAAAATTACGCTTGCCATTATCGGATAGGTTTTCAAAGTCATTCTGCTGGATAATGCTTCCGAAAGTCTGTATTTTTCGCAAGGGTTCTTGCAAGTCATGGCTTGAAATATAAGCAAAAGAAGAAAGCTCCTTGTTCATGTTTTCAAGCTCGATATTGGCTTTTTTAAGTTCTTTTGTGCGGTTTTCGACTAGGTTTTCAAGGTTCTTCTGGAACGTCTTGTGGTCTTCGATATCGGTACTTGTGCCCACCCATTGCTGGATGTTTCCCTTTTCGTCTTTTTGGGCAACGGCACGCGTCAACTGCCAATGGTAAACGCCGTCATGCCTGCGAAAACGGTGCTCAAACTTGAATTCTTCGCCCGTGTTTACAGAATGAAACCATTTTTTTATGTTTTCTTCACGCTCTTCAGGATGCACAACGTCAAGCCAGCCGCCATTTGTGATTTCTGCAGGAGTCATTCCCGTATATTTAAAAACAGAATCGCTGAAATAATCTAAATTTCCCTCTGGATCGCTGGTCCAGATGAACTGCGGAATGGAGCTTGCAAGCAGCCTGAATTTCTCTTCACTCTTGCGCAGTGCTTCTTCGGCAACCTTGCTGTCAGTGATATCGATCATTACTTTTGACGCTCCGATGATTTCGCCGTTGTCGTTAAAAAGCGGCTGCGGATAAACAATCACGTGGCGTTTTTCACCGTCTTCTCGGATCATATAAATCTCTTCGCGAAGTGATCTTCCTTCCTTAAAAGCCATCGCCATTGGGCAATGGTGGTGCGCAATCGGGATTCCTTCAAGTGTGGACAACTTGTAAGCGCCACACCAGCGGTCTTTGCCGAGTTCGGGTTTTCTGCCCCAAAGCTGGGTTGCGGCTTCGTTATAAAGATCAATGTAGCCTTTTTTATTGATGGTGTACATTGCCACGGGCAAGGTCTGGATCAGATGGCTTTGCCTTTTTTGGGACACGTCTTTGAGCTTTCTGGCTTTTACCCTGTCTGTCACATTGTTTACGGTACACATGATGCCATGCACTTCGTTGCTCGTATTAAAAAGTGGCGAATATTCAAAATCGAGGTAAAATGTCTTTCTTCCGTCGTGGGAATCAACATGGGCAAGCGCTTCCGTATCTCGGTAGGGGATTCCTGTTTCCATTACATTTTGCAGGAGTCCGGCGTACGACTGCTCTCTTAATTCGGGGAATACATCTAGAATGCTTCTGCCAGCTACTTCGCTGAACTCTTTTCTCCACAGCTGTTGCATTGCGCTGTTTCCCACTTCGATAACAAAATCTTTTCCCTTTAAAATGGCTATGGCAATGGGCGACTGCGCTACTATATTCTTAAATTCTTTCTGTTTTTCAAGAAGCTCGTTCTGGGCCAAGACCATGGCGCTGACTTCATTGCATACAACGATTATTCCAGAAATGCTTCCGTTTTCATCACGAAGCGGCTGGTAAATGAAATTGAAATACGCGAGCTGTCTTTCACCATTTCTGACCAGATAAACGCCTACTTGTGAGCCGATGTAAGGAAGTCCTGAATGATAGACACCTTTTATGATGGTCTCTATTTCTTGGCCTTTTAATTCCTGTAAAGATTCAAAAAGAGGTTTTCCGATAAAGCCTTTGTCTTTTGTGACCAATTGCAGGTACAAATCATTGGCGAGTTCTACTATAAAGTTTTCTCCTTTTAAGATGCAAATACCGATGGGTGCTTGGCTGAAATAATTTTCAAGCTTTTTTTCAGCACTGTTGCGGCTTTCCAGGAGCGCTTCGCCTTGTTCCTTATATAAAAAATCTAGGTTTTGTAAAGTGTGGGAAAGCTCGATAAATTCGGCTTCGGTATGCGGTTGGTCTTGCTTTGTTTTGAGTACAGAAGCTTCGGTCTGGAACTTAAGTTCTACAATCTGGATTAATAAAAGCAGGTTGTCAATTCGAAGTTCTAGGTTGGAAATTCCCGCTCTGGCTTCGGCAGCTTTTCCTTGTTTGTGGAGTGCTATTAACTCATGAGCATTTGCATTGACAGCATTATTGGTGTTTTCTAAGGCTTTGATTTCTGGAATGTGCGTATAATTTATTGCGAAAAGCTGGATCCATTTGCCCAAAAAATCCTCAGGCAGGAGTATGCTTTCTTCAATTATTGCATCAAATAAATAAGAATGAAGATTTGTCTTGAACAGAATCTTTTGTGCTTTTATGTCGTTGAAATCAATTCCAATAGTGTAACCATCCATGTCAAAGTCTTTAAAATTGGCTTTTTCTAGGCAGTAAAAATGAACCGCTCTTTTTCTGGCTGGAGTGCTTCTTTTAACCAATCGATGGTCAGCAACTTGCGCATGATTACTTTTAACTGGCGGTAATCTGTAGGTTTTCTGACGTAATAATTAGCACCTCCGTTATACATCTGCTTTACGCTTTCTTCTTGCAAGCTGGTGGTGAAAATGATTATCGGGAGGTCTTTAAGATTTCTATTTCTCTTAATTTCCTGCAGGCACTCAAAGCCGTTCTTTTTAGGCATGTTCAGATCTAAAAATATGACGTCAGGCATTGGTACAGGTGGTCTGTACAAAATCTCCATAAGTTCGTCACCATTTTCGGCAACCGTTAAAATGGCATCATCACAGACCTCTTTTAAAGCTTCTTCAAAGAATAGACGATCGTCTTCATCGTCATCTGCAAGGAAAATATTTTTCGATAGACATTGGGGTGCTAGCATTCTCCAAATATAATAATTTCTGTCTCAATTTCCATTTTCACTTACTAAAAATATCTAAATATCTCTATTTGATAATGATTTCATAATCAAGTATTTTGGGTTTTGCTCAAGGAAATTATGTCTTTTCCTTTCAGGATTTGCTTATCATAGCCAATGGTTACTGCGTGGATTAGGGCAAGTGCCAATTTCTATTCGACATTATTCTCAACTATGATATGTTAGCTTATGAAATATTTTTAGCTTATTCATAAAGCCTCAATCCCTTTTCAAACTTCTCCTTCATTCTTTTTTGCAAACCTTCGGGTGCAATTACTTTAATACATTCGCCAAAACCCAGAATTAGCCTTTCAAATTCATAGTTTATTTTCAAATTCAGACTGATTGTAATGCCATTTTCGTCTTCACATTCCACTTTTTGAGAATGGTGAAAAGGTTTTGTAATCACATAAGGCGCATTGTTTTTGTCAATCCAAAGTTCGATTTTTTTCGTTCGCAGACCTTCATTTACTGTTACGCCAACGACATCTTTATAGTAGTTTTCAGCATCAAAATTTTCATTGATATACGCTAAATTGAAATCAAAATCGATGGACACGATTCGATCTAATGCTAAATTGGTCACTGAACCAGAAGCTTTCTTTTTTCCGACTAAAAACCATCTGTTATTAAATTCCTTCAAGATAAACGGATGAAAGTTAAATACTTGTTCTTCCTTAGATTTAAAAGATTTGTAAGTCAGTTTTACCACCATTTTCTTGATGATTGCCTGATAGAGTACGTCTAAGAAATGCAATCCTTTTAAGTTGTCATTTTTATCTAAATAAATAACGGGCTGGGAATGTGATTTTTCGGCATAGATCTTATCTTCCAGTCTTTGTAAAATATCTGAAACATCACTGAACAATGAAAAATCTTTAAACTGTTTCAGCATCGAAACCGTTTCTGTCAAAACATTAATATCGGTTTCTGTCAGCGGAATATCGGTTATCGTGAAATCTTCGTCTTCATATTTGTAGAACTTTTTGTCATAGACCACGATTGGGGCGTTATAGCCCAGTTTATCGCTTCGCATCAGTTGGATATCGAGTTGCACAGTCCGCTTGCTGACCGAATTTTCCTTTCCTTCATATTCAAATAACGCATCTGAACAAGCATTCATCAAATCTTCTAGCGTCCAAGTCCGGTATTGGTTTTGAAGGCATTTGTCTATGGTTTTGTACCGGATTAAGGCGTTTTTATTTTGAGACATTCCGTTAGAATTGAAAGATTTTTTGGCTAATTTAAATATTCTTTTTTACTACGCAAAATAATTGCGCACTACCAAAACTATATTTGTACATCAAAATAAAACAACATGATTATCAAGCTCAAGTCAGAAAACAAGTACTTTTTAGATATTTTATATAAGAATCCGAATACTGACCAAGGTTTGTATTTAAAGGAATTGAAAGACGGAATTGTCGTAGGAAATGCTATTTCTGCCAATCAATATGACTGCGTTTTCTTAGATTCAAAACACAGCTATATGCCAGAAGACGGAAGCCAGATTGATTTCCAAAGCTATTGCAGTCCGCTTTTGGCCTTAAATATGGGGTCAGAATTTTTCAACCATCTGTATAAAGAAAAAGCCAGTTTGGAGGAAACCGTAATTTCTTGGTTGGACAAAACCTACAAAGAAATCGATACAGAAAAGGCGACTATTGAAATCCCGACTTTCTTTATCGATTCGGGATGGTACAAAAACGGCGCTTATCTTTTGTCAAAATATATTCACGGAATCACGGTGACGCCAAGAGTGGGAAATAACTATGAATTGAAAGTCGAAGGCGACACGATTATTGAAACCGTTCACAAGTTTTCAATCGTGGCATTGTTCACGCATTTCACCAATCGTTATGCGGTTTATACATACATTGATGATTATTTTGTTCAGAAATACATCACGATGATCACCAATATTTCAGGCGTTCCTTATTTTGTGTTTTATCTTTTTATCAAGAGAATCATGCGTTCGCCTATTCAGTTTGAAGCTTTCAAGCCACAATTGGAAGCTTATTTTGACAACAAAGTACAGTATGTTTTCACCGACACGCACCAGTCTCGAAAGGAATTTATCTGCGAGAGAATCACTTCAGACATGCCTGTTTTAGACTTTGGTTGTGGCGAAATGCAATATTACAGAACCTTGATGAAGAAAGGATTTGAGAACAGCTATTATGGTTATGATGAGGTAGATTTTCGTCCAACTGCAAATAAAATAATTGAAATGCAGAAGGCAGAAAACTTATTTTATTTAGATGATATTGCAGCGGTAATAGGTTTTGAAGGCCAGATAATCTTGAGCGAAGTCATTGAACACAATCCGTTGGCAGAAGCAAAAGATTTATTGATTTGGATTCGCGACACTACCAATTTCACGCAATTATTCATCACAACACCCGACAAAGATTTCAATGCAAATTATGAAATGGTCGAGGAATTTCGTCACGATGACCATGATTTTGAACTATCAAATGCAGAATTCAGAGATTTGATCAACGAAATTTTTCCAAATGAGAAAGAGTTCTTTGGAACAGGAGATTGTGTAAACGGCATATTTCCAACAAGCGGTGTAATCATTCAAAAAAAGTAAAAGATGTTAGATTTTAAAATTAGAAATAGGATAGACTGGTTTTGCAAAAATAAAGTGAATGATTTTTCACCGACGATTTCTCCAGCACCAAAGAATGTTGCCAATAACGAGATTGAAAGCATCCGTGAAGCCATTGCTTATTATTTGAAAAACGAAGTTGCCGAATTGGTGGTTCAAAAAAAATACATGGGTTCATACTGTACGATTTACTTGAAAAGAAATCTTGCCGATACATATTTTGTTTCCAGAAACGGACATAAAATTGACCATATCGATTTGGAAAAAGCGATTGAAAGTATAACAGCATTGCACGAAAAGATGCTTGCCGAATTTCCTGATTTTGATACTATTTTAATTGCTTCAGAATTATTGCCTTGGAAAATCTTAGGTGGCGGATTGATTGAAAAAGAATTCATCGGCTATTATGATGCCTTAAAAACACAGCATTCTTATTTGAAGGAAAGCGGTCTTTTTGAGAAGATGAAATCGGTAAAATCATCAGATGCTTTTCTAGAATTTTCTTCGGATAAAAATACGCTGAAATCTAAGGAATACCGCTCAAAACACAAACCGCATGTCATCCGCCAATACCAAGCTTTGTTGGATGCGAAAGTGCCAGATTTAGACAAGCAGGAAATTTCATTGCAGGTTTTTAAAGAGCAAATTGATACTTTTGGGAAAGATGAAGAAGCTCATTTCAAGCCATTTACCATCTTAAAAGTTGTTTTTGAAACAGGAAAAGAATATTTCCCAAACAGCAACCTGACGTATGAATTGGTGAACGAAGATGCTTTTCTGCACCTGAAATTTAATGAAAACAATACGGAAGAAAACATAAAAAAAGTATATGATTTTTTCAATAAATTGACTGTAGAAAATGAGGAAGGCATTATGATCAAGCCGGCAAAAAATTACATCAAAGGAATGCCACCGTGTTTTAAAGTCAGAAACAACAATTACCTGACGATGATTTATGGCGTGAATTTCCACAATGATTTTGAGCATTATTTAGACAGGCGAAATATCAGAAAGAAGCTGGAACAGTCGATAAACGGCTGGGAAATCAACCAAAAGATGCTTCAGATTCCGTATAAGAATTTGAATGAAGAAAACTATCTGATGAAGCTTTTGCTTTTGAAGAGAATCAATGATGAAGAAATAGAAAAAAATTTAGATCCAAGATTATAACATGAAAAAGACGCCAACATTAACGATGCTGATAGGAAGCCCGGCTTCGGGGAAAACGACTTATGCCGAATGGATTGTGAGAACAGAATCGAAAACCATGCGAATCAGCAGGGACGAAATTCGATTTGCGCAATTTCAAGACCAGATGGACCCGCCGACCGAAGGAATGATTACCAAAATCATCAACCAGCAGGCCAAAACATTGCTGTCAAACGGCTGGAACGTGATTTTGGATAACTGCAACGTCAAGTGGGATTATATCAAAGAACCGATTGCTATTTTCAAGGAAATGGCCAACATCGAGTTCAAATTATTTGATTTGCCTTTGGAAGAACTTTACGAGAGAAATGAAAACAGAACTCGTAAAGTGCCAAAGAAAGTCATCGAAAATATGTACCACCAATTGCAAGGACTGAAACAAAAATTCGACTTCAAGCCGATAAAAAGAGAGCAGAAAGAATTAGAATACTGCCAGCAAGATCCAAATCTGCCTAAAGCCATTATCTGCGATTTAGACGGAACCCTGGCCTTGATGAACGGAAGGAATCCTTTTGACGCCAGCTCTTGCGACCAAGATTTGATCAATGAGCCGGTTTCAAACCTGTTGAAAAATTATAAGAATTTGGGTTATAAGATTTTGCTGGTTTCAGGAAGAGAAGACAAATATAAAGAACCGACATTGCGATTTTTGACGGCGCACGAGATTGTTTTTGACGATTTGATGATGCGAAAAACCAAAGACAGCCGAAAAGATGCCATCATCAAGACAGAGATTTACAACAGCCAGATTAAAGACAAGTACTTTATTGAATTTGTCTTGGACGATCGAAACCAAGTGGTGGATACCTGGAGGAATGATTTGAAATTGCCTTGCTTTCAGGTGTATTATGGTGATTTTTAGAAAATGATTAAAACTTGATTATTATGAATGAGATTCCAGAAGATTTTGAGCAATTTTTATATTGGGTAAAGGAAACTACAGAGAAGCGCTGGGCTAATTTTTCTGTAAGTAAAAAAGACGGCAATTGGTGGAACCACAAGCACGAATTGTTTGAAGGGGCAAAATGGATAAACCAGCTTGACGATTCTGAAATTGATGCCTTAGAAATCAAATGGAATATCAAGTTTTCTAAAAATCATAGAAGTTTTTTAAAAATACTCCATACTGTTGATAAGTATGAAGCTCAAGAGGATACTGAAACGGGAGAAATTTATGTTGAAGATTTGCCACTATTTCACGACTGGAGAAATGAGAAAATGATTGCGGAAAGGTTCGATTTTCCGTTTAATTTAATCAATGAAGATTTTTTTGATGAGAGAAGCAAGTGCTGGCTGAAATCTTGGGGACCAAAGCCTGATGATGCTGTTGAATGTTTAAAAATTATTGCGTCTTGGCGAAAAAAGATGCCCGTTGCAATTCCCATAAATTCCCACCGCTATCAAGTGGTTTCAAAAGACGGACAAGACGGACACATTTTATCAACGTATGGATTTGATACATTGCTTTACAACCTTGATTTGAAGCAGCATTTATTGCATGAGCTTCGATGGGATTTAGGTCTAGACGAAAGGGAATATGACTACAACGAAGAAGATTCAAAGCCAGCACCATTTATGATTTCTAAAGCAATAAATGAATTAAATGGCGAAAAAGAAGACGACGAATCAGAGCATCTAGATAAAGGAGAAGAAGAATATACTATTTGGCTTGCCGAAAGAAGGAAAGCTTAGGAGCCAATACCTTATTGGGAAGAACTTATTTTGTATTACAGTTCAGGATGGGATACTATTGGACTTCAATTTCCTTATGAAAAGTATGGAGTTGTAACTCCAATTGTCAAGGCAGATAGTTTAGAACAAAAAACCGTTTTATAACCTAAAGCTTTATCGATTAAGCAATTTTTTTAATGATTTAGGGATTGAAATTTAATCTATAAATTTTGGCAATGTTAAGATACTCGCTTTAGCAGTTTAAAATAATAAGTAATTCCAGAAGATGACGGTTCAAATCTGTCTGCGCTACCCGTAAGTCGCAGTAGTTTAAGATGGGAAAACAGCTGGATATTTTTATTATAATAGGTTGCAGTTTTAAAAAAGCAAAAATCCCATTCAACAATTTGTCGAATGGGATTTTTAATGCTTTAAAAAGCTATTAATTAAATTCTGAATCCGCCAGCAACTTCAATTCGCTGTGCATTGATCCATTTTGAATCATCAGAACAAAGAAATGCAACCACGCTTCCGATATCATCTGGCAATCCAACTCTTCCCAGAGCCGTTTGTGAAGAAACCAACTGGTTGTAATCTGCGCTATCACGAACAGCACCACCGCCAAAATCGGTTTCAATGGCACCCGGAGCAATCGAATTCACTCTGATTTTTCTGCTTCCCAATTCCACCGCTTGGTATCTTGATAATGAATCAATCGCCGCTTTCATGGCGCCATACGCTGAATATCCGGCAAAAGAAAATCTTGCCAAGCCAGAAGAAGTATTCACAATACTGCTTCCATCATTTAATAACGGCAATAATTTTTGAGTCAAGAAATAAGGTCCCTTGAAGTGAATATTTGTCATTGCATCCAAAGTTTCTTCTGTCGTAGTTTCAAAACTTTCGTTGATACCGATTCCTGCATTGTTTACCAAAGCATCTAATTTTGCACCAGAAAAATCAGTATCCAACACGTTTTTTACCTCAGTCACAAATTGATCAAAACCTGACGTTGAAGAAATGTCTAATGCCAATGCAAAAGCCTTTTGTCCAATCGATTCAATTTCTTTAACCACCTCATCCGCAAATTCCTTTTTGGTCTGATACGTCAAGATTAAATCAAATCCTTTTTTTGCTAATTGTAAAGCAGCGTCTTTACCAAGTCCGCGGCTTCCACCAGTCACTAATGCTATTTTATTTGCCATCTTTATTGTTTTTAATTATCGATACAAAGTTCGAAAGTTTACAGACTTGACCGTTTGCATAAATCAAATGATAGTTTGTAAAAATCAAACAATCAATAATTCTCTGAAATGTTGCGGTGACTGATTGCCATATTTTTTAAAGAAATTAGAAAAATGAGCCACTTCATCAAAACCTAAAGTGAAAGCGACTTCTGAAATATTCCATTGGGTTTGCGTGAGCAATAGTTTAGCTTCCTGATAAATTCGGCTTCCAATGATTTCGCCTGTCGTTTTTCCGGTTGTTTCCTTTAAAACCCTGTTGAGGTGATTGACGTGTACACCTAGCATTCCAGCAAAATCAGCAGGAGTTTTCAGTTGTAAAATCTGACTGATATTTTCGATAGGAAACTGTCTTTCTAATAGTTCGATGAAAAGCGTAGTGGTTCTCGAAGCGGCCGTCTTATTATTTTCAACAGGAAGAAATGGCTTTAATTTCTGTCCGAAATGAATCAATTCCATCAGATAATTGCGGAGCAAGTCATATTTATATACATAATCTGACTGAATTTCTTCATGCATACTCAGGAATACTGCTTCAAACTTTTGAAATTGTTCTGTTGAAATCTGATACACAAAATCACTCTGAGGCGAGAAAACCGGAAGGCTGTCAATCTCAAACCCGGTCTTTGAAGTCGGCAAAAAATCTTTCGTGAAAACGCAAAAATGTCCCGACTGTTCTGTGCAGAGGTGCGTGTAATTGTAAGGTATTTTTGGCGAAGCAAACAAAACGGCACAATCTTCAATTTGAATGGTTTTGTCGGCATATTCAACTTTATTTTTGCCGTTTATGAGACTTATTTTGTAATACGTCCTTCTGTTGTAAGGCATCGCAGTTTTCGATGTGCAGTTCTTGGTGATTTCTGAAATATCAAAAACATTAAAATGACCAATGTCCTTATTGATAGTATCGCTAAGAAATTGATTGATGTCAGGACAGCTATCTCCTAAAATATCCTGGTAAAATTCTTTGATGGTTATCGAGCTCATGTTATTTGTAAAAATCAAAGATAGTGTTTTTAGGATTCAATTCTATCTCAGCTTTTCAGAAGCTATTTCTGTTTTTAATTTTTCACGATGCTGCATTCCCCATTTGGTCATTGCCCCAACTACTTCTTCGAGCGTATGGCTGTAAGGCAGCAATTCATATTCTATGCTTACAGGATAACCAATCGCTACTTTTTTGATTATAAAACCATTCATTTCTAATTCTTTCAATTCACTGGAAAGTACCCTGGCAGAGATTCCGGTAACCTGTCTCTGGATTTCAGTGAATCTTTTGTTTCCTCTTGCCATTGCAATGATGATCATCAGTTTCCATTTGCCACCGATGGCATATAAAGCATCTGAAACAGCCATTAAAACTTTATGGCAGTCTTCCGTAAACGCTTTGTTATCTATTTGATTTTCATTTGATTTCTCCATAGCTAAGGTGTTTGTTAGTCGCTAACCTTTAAGTAACTACTAATAAATTGTAAGCAAATATACTATAGTTTTGCCATGTAGTACTACCGAAAATTAGAATTTAAACCTATTTAAAAATTACAGATTATGACACTAGAAATTTTAAAAATAAAAGAAGAATTAAGAAACTTGGTTGACAACTATGCTTACTTGAGCGATGAATGGAAAATCTCTGAAGTAATGGACTTATTCACTCCAGATGTGACTTACAAAGTGTATATGAACGATACAGTAGTAGCCGATATTTCAGGCAGGGAAAATATCGAAAGAGATTTCAATTTGCACGCCTCGCAAGTAAAAACCTATTTTTCATTAAACGGACAGCATACGGTAAAAATTGATAACGAAAGAGCAACAGGCGTTTCTTTTTCTCAGATCAAAATGATCAGAGAGACGGAGGGAAAAGACATTTTAACAGATTATAGTGTAAAATATGATGACACTTATATTTTTCAAAAAGGAAAATGGCTGATCAAAGACCGTGTTGCCCATTTTTTGATTATTGAGGAAAGGACTATTTCTTAATAAGTTTGTCCAAATCATAGGATTTTCTGTTTTGTCACTAAATCCTATGGTTTTTATAAAACATCTGAATTAAAAAAAAATAAATATACGTTTGAATTTCTTAACTTTGCTTTATGAAAGAAAAGGTAATCAGAGAAGTATCCAGTTTTAACAATGAACTAAAACTGCAGGGTTTTAAGGCATTCCAAATAGAACAAGACAGTGCGGCTACCAGAAACTATAGCCGAAAAGAGTTCTATAAAATCTGCCTGACAACCGGAAAAAGCAAAATCCATTATTCAGACAAAACGTTTGAACAGGAGGGAACCATTCTCTTTTTTGGCAATCCGCATATTCCCTATTCCTGGGAGACTATTTCTACTACTTATATTGGCTATACCATTCTTTTTTCTGAAGAATTCTTTAAAAACTCGGAGCGTTCGGAGAGCTTGCAGCAGTCTTCCTTTTTTAAGATAGGAGGAACGCCCGTCTTAAAAATTACGGATGAACAACGAACTTTTCTCAATACTATCTTTCAGAAAATGATTGCAGAGCAAGAAAGCGATTATGTCTATAAAGATGAATTGATTCGCAATTACATCAGCTTGATTATTCACGAATCTTTAAAATTAGAGCCTTCTGAAAATTATGAGCAAAACAAAAATGCGTCTTCCCGATTGGCTTCTGTTTTCTTAGAATTATTAGAAAGACAATTTCCAATCGAGACGACGAACACGCCACTTCAGTTAAAAACGGCACAGCATTATGCAAAGCATTTGAATGTGCACGTGAATTCCCTAAACCGTGCGGTCAAAGAGATAACCGGAAAATCTACCACAGCGCATATTTCAGAACGCATCATTACAGAAGCCAAGGCATTATTGCTCCATACCGATTGGAGCATCAGTGAAATCGCTTATGCACTCGGGTTTGAATACCCGACCTACTTCAATAATTTCTTTAAAAAAGCAACCGAAACCAATCCTAAATCGTTTCGATTGACTGTTGTTTGAATATCTTAATTTTTAGTTTGATAATCTTTAACGGCTTGCTGGCAAGTTGCAATACCTTTGTATCTGATAATCAAATCAACTTAAAATGTCAGATTCACACGCTATTTCAAATCCAAAATCTTTTCAAGAGGATATTTTTGCCAGGCTTTTAAAAGGTGAAACTATTCTGCCCGATGATCCGCAAATGTACCAATTGCGGGACGAAGCTTTTGCTATAAAAAGTTTGCTTAATCGGATGAATAACGCTTCCCATCCCGAAGAAATCACAGCGACGCTAGGTCAGATTTTAGAGCAAGAGATTGAGAATGTTACTGTTTTTACGCCTATTTACCTCAATTATGGAAAGTCGCTCAGCATGGGCAAAAACGTCTTCATCAATTTTGACTGCACGTTTTTGGCTTTGGGCGGCATCAACATCGAAGATGATGTTTTGATTGGCCCAAAAGTCAGCCTCATTACTGAAAGCCATCCTTTAAATCCTCAAGAAAGAAAAGGGCTTATCGGCAAATCAATCCGCATCAAAAGAAATGCCTGGATCGGTGCCAATGCCACAATTCTTCCGGGCGTGACCATAGGAGAGAATGCCATTGTTGCCGCCGGAGCCGTAGTTTCAAAAGATGTCCCTGATAATACTATCGTTGGTGGCGTTCCCGCAAAATTTATTAAAACAATTTAAATTTAAATTATATGAAAAAAGCATTCGCCATTGCAATACTGTTTCTATTCACGGGACAATTATTCGCACAAAAAATAAAATCAAATACAGAAAAAATGAATACCACAAAAGAATATTACACCTTCCAATTAAGCGATAAGGTAACCCGCCAAAAGGTAAGTTTCAAAAACCGTTATGGCATCACATTATCGGGCGATTTATACCTTCCCAAAAATGCAGGAAATCAAAAATTACAAGCGTTGGCCATCAGCGGACCATTCGGAGCGGTAAAAGAGCAGTCTTCTGGGTTGTATGCCAACCAAATGGCAGCGCGCGGTTTTGCGGTTGTGGCCTTCGATCCTTCTTACACTGGGGAAAGCAGTGGCGAACCTAGAAATCTTGCTTCTCCAGAAATCAATACCGAAGATTTCAGCGCCGCAGTTGACTTTTTAGGATTACAGCAAAACGTGGATAGAACTAAAATCGGGATCATCGGGATTTGCGGTTTCGGAGGCTTTGCCTTGAACGCCACCGCCATTGACAAACGAGTAAAAGCCGTTGCCACCACAAGCTTGTATGACATGACCAGAGTGATGTCAAAAGGCTATAATGATGCCGTAACGCTGGAACAAAGGACCAAAACATTGCAAGATTTAGGACAGCAACGCCGGAAAGATGCCGAAGCGGGAAAACCGGAAGCCGGACCAAGAAATCTGCCTGAAACCTTGAAAGGGGACGAGCCACAATTCGTAAAAGACTATTTCGATTATTACAGAACGCCACGCGGTTTTCACGTTAATTCCGTAAATTCGAACGGAGCGTGGCAGATTACGAATCCAATTTCATTTATGAACATGCCGATTTTAAGCTACGTCAAAGAAATCTCGCCAAGGCCGATGCTGTTGATAGCCGGAGAAAATGCGCATTCCAGATATTTCAGCGAAGATATTTTTAAAGTAGCGAAAGAACCGAAAGAGCTGGTAATTATCCCAAATGCGGTTCACGTCGATTTGTATGATAAAGTGGATGTGATTCCTTTTGATAAATTAGATGATTTCTTTAAAACTAATTTAAAATAAAGAAAAAATGAATTTTAAAGCCAAGTTTGCTGCACTGCTAATTTGCGGACTGGTAATCAGTCTGGCATTGTCTTGCAATACTAAAAACCAAAAGATCATGAAAACAGAAAACAACAGCTCAATTTATCCAAAAGGCAACAAATTACCAAGTGACTGGTTCACCGGAAATGCCTTTTTGCATCCTTTAGTGGCAAAAGACAACAACAATAATTTTTCAGCCGGAAGCGTTACGTTTGAGCCCGGAGCCAGAACCAACTGGCACACGCACCCAAAAGGCCAAGTGCTTTTGGTCATTGAAGGTGAAGGTTTTTATCAAGAAAAAGGAAAACCTGCACAGCCGATTAAAAAAGGCGAGGTTGTCAATATTCCTGAAAATGTAGAACATTGGCATGGCGCTTCGGCCGACAGCGCGATGACGCACATTGCCATCACAAATTATGAGGAAGATGAACAGGTGGTCTGGCTACAGCCTGTTTCTGAAGAAGAATACAATAGCGTTACAAAATAGAAACAATTTTTATAAGATTGAAAAGCGCCTCTGTCAAATGATACAGGCGTTTTTTTATGGAAGCAATTTTACTAATTATTTATATATAAAAATCAATTTTGTCCAAACCTGTCTTCCTTCGTCAGAAGGACAAAAAAATAGCCTATTTGACTTAACAAATGGCTTTAATTTATTTTAATTGATGTGTACTAATTTTTCCTGCGTAAAATAGTTGCGCAGTTACAAAATTATCTTTGCTTGAAGAATAGGCTTCGCGGTATTTTTTTTATGCCATTTTGATGTTAACAGTCTTTCTTTTTTGGCAGGCCATTTTGCCTTCTTTGAAGTTTGTTCGGGGTTTGTTCGAGCGAAGGTCCATTTTGAAAAAGTCGAGCCGAACAAACCTCGAACAAACCTCGAACAAAGTGGGGTAAAAAAAGCACCTAGGTGTCAATTTTATGCAAAGGTTTTCAGAACACGCCAAAACCATTCAATACCGGTCATGCGATGTCATAAAATTAGACGACTATTACTTATAAAATTCAGATTTGAGTTGTGCAAAAAGGCAAGTTTTGACGGTTTGCATTAAAAAAGCGACGAAATTTTTTCAACCGCAAGAACGGGTAAAACTACCTGCTTTTTTGTGGTTGTTTTTTATATACATTTGAGAAACACTATGAAAGATAAAATACTACAAAAGCTAAAACAAATCGAACAGCAAAAGAACGTTGAAATTCTTTTTGCCTGCGAATCAGGAAGCCGTGCCTGGGGATTTGCTTCGCCCGACAGCGACTATGACATTCGGTTTATATACAAGCACGATTTAGAGTATTACGTATCGCTTTGGGAGAAAACCGACGTGATTGAGTTTTAATGGAGAAGGTGAAGTTTAATGAGGAGAATGCTGGTGTGTTGAAAGGTGGGAAGGAGATGGGTGAGGAATTGGATGGGGTTTTCAGGAATTTTATTTTTGATTCTAATGATTCAGTTGAACATCAAAAGTATATTTAATTGCTATATTAGCGAAAAAAAGTTTTTATGCAAGCAAAGCCATTCTTAAAATGGGCGGGAGGAAAATCTCGTTTGATTAAAGATATAGAAAAGTCAATACCAAAAGAATTTAAAGAAATAGAATTTACATATGTTGAACCTTTTTTAGGTAGCGGTGCTTTATTATTATGGATGTTAAATAATTATCCTAATATAAAGAGAGCTATTGTTAATGATATAAACTTTGATCTGATTAATGTTTATAAAGTTATCTCTTCACAGCCACTTGAATTGATAATAATTTTAGAGTTGTTTCAAAAAGAGTTCTATTCATTTGAGTTTAATATTGAAGAAAGAAAATCATATTACATATCGAAAAGAAAACTTTTCAATTCACGGACGGCTGACAACATTACTCAAGCTGCAATGTTTATGTTTTTAAATAGGACATGTTTTAATGGATTGTATAGAGTCAATAAAAGAAATGAATTTAATGTACCTTTAGGGAGCTACATTAAACCATTAATATGTGACAAAGAAAATATATTAGAAGTAAGCAAAGTGTTACAGACAGTGGAGATTCTATGTGGAGATTATACAAGAACACTGAAAGGGATTAATGGTAAAGTTTTGTATTATCTAGATCCGCCCTATAAGCCTCTTAATAAAACTTCATTCTTTAACACTTATGCTAATAATATTTTTGATGATGATGAGCAAATCAGGCTAAGAGATTTTTGTATAGAGTTGAGTGATATGAAATATAATTGGATACTTAGTAATTCTGATGTTAAGATAAAAGATTCAGAAAATACATTCTTTGATGATCTCTATGACGACTTCATTATTAGTAGAGTGAAAGCGAAAAGATATATTAATTCAAATTCAAAAAAAAGAGGGGATCTGAATGAATTATTAATTATAAATAATGTAGAAGAAGACATTGTCTTAGTCCATAACTAATTAAATCCATGAAAGAGAATAAATTACGTATTGCAGTAATTAGTGATTTGCACTGTCATCCAGAGGATAAAGTAAATATTTCAAATAATGCAACATTTCTTTTCACGGATAAATTAAGGGATGTTTCGAAGGAACATCCTGTAGAAAATTTAAAATATCTCAAAATAAGTGATAATATAGATGATGTTGACTTTCTATTGTGTCCAGGTGATTTTACAAATCATTCAGATAAACAAGGATTAATTTCTGGTTGGGATTTTACTAATGAAATTTCTAAAATATTAAATGCTAAAAAAATTTACGCAACATTAGGAAATCACGACATTGATTCACGACATAAATTTACCCAATATAGTTTAAGTTTTCCTAAGGGTATAAAAAAAGATTTCCCATTAGATGATGCTGATATTGGGCATTTTTGGGATAAGGGATTTACATTTATTGAGAAAAGTGATTATCAAATATTAGTTATTAATTCAACCCATTTTCACACTCACACGCCTTTAAATCCTATTGACAGTCCTAATATTAAAGGTAAAGTCGATGCGGGTAGTATAGAAGAAATAGAAAAACACTTAGATAGTCAAAAGGGAGACGATAGAATTAAAATAATGTTATGTCATCATCATCCAAAAATACATAGTAGAAATGGCTTGGGGGAGCATGATTTTATAGAGAATGGAGAAGTGTTACTAGATGTTTTGGGTAAATATAAATTTGACCTTATTGTTCATGGTCATAAGCACGATCCATGGTTTGGAAGTTGTAAAACGACTTCAGGTTTTTCAATTCCTATTTTATCTTCAGGAAGTTTTGCAGCTTCAAAACACGTTAGTTTTACCTATAAAGTTAATTATTTTCACATAATAGAGATAAAAAAAGATAGTAAATCTAAAGGAATAATAAGAACATGGAATTATAAAACTACAGACGGATGGAGTAGTGAAATGGAAAAATTTTTACCTATAACTGGTTTTGGTAATATCGAAGATATTGATACAATAGTTGGTAAAATTGAAAGTTTTATTTCATCAAAACCCATTACAAAATGGGTCGAACTTGTTGAAAATATAGATAATCTGATAAATCTTTTGCCAGAAGAATATTATGAATTATTTGAAAAATTAGCAGAGAAAGAATATGGAGTCACATATGATTCATCTAGTTATCCAGATTGTGTATATAATAATCCATTAATTAAACAAAGTTATGGAGGTTAATTTTCAGACTAGTTTTAATGCTAGAAATATTGAACCTTTCGAGATTGCAGAGAAGTTTATATTTTCTCAAAGTTTTGATAGGCTTAAAAATAATTGTCACTCAGTTATACTTGGAGCTAGAGGATGTGGTAAAACTACTTTAATGAAGATGCTTACTTTGCCGGCATTGTATAATTGGAAACATCCAAAGGCAAAAGAGTTTATTGAAAAAATACCTTTTTTTGCAGTATATATACCTACGGATATTTCTTGGATATTAAAAGAAGAAAGTATAAAATATAATAATATTAGTGATGAGTTTAAAGAACTTGTATCTAAGTTTGCGGTAAATACAAATGTTTATGAATCTGTTTGTGATACGTTTATTAATATTTTAAAATATGAATTAGTTGACTACGATGAAAATAAAGAGTTGGAATTATGTGTCAACTTAATAGATAGGTGGGAATTAAAAAAAAATACAGTTCCTAAATTGCCGTATATTAAAGAGGCATTAATGAAAAGGCGAGATGATGTTACTAAATTAATACCTAAATATTTATTAAATCAATGTGATAATATTTCTAATCAAGATTTTTTCAATCTAAATTATCTTACCTCGGTGCCAACCGTAACAAATATTTTTAAGAGAATCTATAACATATGCGATTCTAAAAAATTTGCTTTATGTTTCGATGAACTAGAATTTGCTCCAACATGGCTTAAAAGAGATTTATATAGATGTTTAAGAAGTACAGATCAAAAGTTGTTATATAAATTGAGTTCAAGTCCAACTCTTCCAAAAGAGGTTGAGGATATTTTAAAAAGTGAGTATGGGGCAAGTGTAGGTAATGATTTTGACCCAATAAAAATGTGGGAATTACAGTCAAATAACGATTTTCCACTTAAAATTATACAATCTTTATTATTATCTAGTGGTAAATCTAACGATATTGAATTGTTTTTTGGATCAAACATAAGGTTTATTAAAGGACATGAAACTTATAATGCTGAAAGTCATTACATAAAAGAAATTAAAGAGTTAGTTCAAAAAGACTATTCTTTCAGAGATTTTTTAAATAACTATGAAATTGATTTAGAAAATCCATTACCAAAAACTCATGAGCAGAAAGTTTCAATATATCGAAAAATGAAACCTATTGTTTATTTTAGAAATTACTTTGTGAAAGAATTTAAAGAATTTCATGATAGACCGATTTTAAAGCCAACAAGAAAGCATATTGATCTTTATAGTGGCTTAGAAATTTTGGTTAATATTACCGATGGTAATCCTCGCTGGCTAATAGGGTTAGTAAATTCTATTTTGAGTAGATCGAAATCTGACAAAGTTGATCCCGCAGTTCAGTATGATGAAGTGATAAAAGTCTCAAATCGATTCATAAATTTCATCAAAAATACTCCAATCAATTTTAAAGACTCAGAAAATTTAACGATTGATTCTTTTTTTGACCTAATTGGGGATTATTTTAAAAATGAACTGTTAGGAAAGAAATTTCAATCAGAACCAGTTTCAACATTTTTATTTGATTTAAAAAAATCAGAAGATTTGGAGTTAATAATTGAAAAAGCACTTTTGCAAGGAGCGTTAATTTTAGTTGGCAACGAGAAAGAAATCTACGATTTTGAGATTAATAATAAAAGGTTTAAGCTATCATATTTATATTATCCCAAATATAAATTGCCGTTAAGAATGAATAAAAAAATAAAATTAAGCTCTCTAATGAATTCCAATATCAAAGAGTTGGGGACACCTGAAAAAAAATCATCATCAGTCACTAATCAACCTAATTTATTTAATGATTATGAAAATTAAATACGGTAGTCAAATCCAAATTAATGAAATTAGGGGAGAAGAAATAGATTTATTTTTATATGCAAATAATATAGAAGAAAGAAAGTCATGCGCATACAATAAAATTAAAAAAACTAATAAAATTAAGAAAACTATTTCATTGTATTATCCTAACTCAAATCTTGAAATCATTGATAAAGTGACAAATTGTATAGTAGATAATCATATTCAAATTATAAATATATTAGACGAAGAGTTAGCAAAATGTAGAAGAGAAGCATTTAATATATTTATTGATTATTCTTGCATGACTAAATCTTGGTATTATACAATAATTTTATTTTTATCTAATAGGGATTTAACTCAAAAAAAAATCAATGCATATTTCAGTTACACCCCATCAATATTTTCAGTTCCATTAGAACCCAAGCCCAATACAGATATTAGCCCATTACCTGGAAAATATATTATTCCAAATAACAAACCTAAGGCATTAATTGTAGGGTTAGGTTATGAAGAAAATAAGGCTCAAGGGATTATAGATCAATTAGATCCTGCAATAACTTATTTGTTTTACACAGATCCCGCCTTAGATTCAAAATTTGTTGAAGCTGTAGAGCAAAATAATAATACGATTTTGACTGAGTTTAAGGGAAATACAATCAAATTTCCTTTTAACGATCTCTTGTGTCTTGAAAAAGAACTTTCAAAAATTTATTTTTTGCTGAAGGATAAGTATAGTATAATAATTGCACCTTTAGGGACTAAACCATTTGCTTATGTAGCAATGATGCTGTCGGTAATTTTTTCAGATATTGAAATATGGAGAGTAGGCTCCGGTGAAGATATTAATCCTTACCCTAGAATTCCATTCGAAAACGATGAGTTTATAATTAGCAAAGTGATTTTTGAAATGGAATAATATCAATTTAAGTATTATAACGTAAATAAAGAGTTTACGTGCAATGATTACGACCATCTAAACTTAAAATACTAAACCTCTTCTTTTTCGAAGTCATTTCCGGGAGTGAATCCTTTGGATTAATACGTCAAATAATGATACATGTAAAGGTGTGTATTGCCTTCTAAAGTAAAGTTGTTTCTAAAACTGATTGCAAAAATAGAATGCATGCCATGAACTTTTATAAAAAAAAAACAGCCCATCAAGGCTGTTTTTTTATTCCGTTTTTCTATTAATAGCCGCACCTTCCGGCGGATACACTATTGAATCTTCAATTTCTGAAATTTTGTCTTGGTGAAAGCGTGGCACTTGAAGCTCATCATTTTCTTTCCAGTTTTTGACTTTTTCAGAAGCCATTTTTGACTTTTCTTCAGAAACACCTTCGTCCTGGGCAAAATAAAGCGTTTGTGACGGGAAGGCGAATCCAGAACCGCTTTCGGCAACGATGTCCATAATTCGCAATAGCAAATCTTCTTTGACTTCCAGCGAAGTATCAAGGGTGCTGACCATTACATAACAATTGATTTCCATTCGCAATGAGGAAGCTCCAAAACCGATGAACCGCACGCGCGCATCTTCAGAATTGACCATCGGATGCGAGATTAAAACCGATTTGATTTCCACCAATAAAAAACGAATCTGGTCAGGTGTGGTTTCGCATCGCAAATCTAGTATCGGATTGAAAAGAAAACGATCTCTAAAAGCATAATTTTCAATATTATTCGCCGACAGCAAACCATTTGGGATTGTCACGACTGTTCGTTCGCCGGTTCTGATTTTGGTCGAACGCATTCCGATCTGTTCTACATTTCCTTTGACGTCGTTTATCTTGCAGAAATCGCCCACGCGAATGGGCTGGTCCACGACTAGCGTGACGCTTCCCACAAAGTTTTCTACCGTTTTTTGCGCTCCCAAAGCCAATGCGATACCCCCAATTCCCAGTGCGGCCAGTCCGGTGGTGACGTCAATTCCGATGGCGCCGAGAATGGCAATTCCTCCAAAGACAAATATCGCTACCTTAAACGTCCTTCTTAAAAATAAAATCACTGAAATGGTAGAAACGCGTCCGCGAACCGTCATTCTGTTTTTACTGAATTCGCTGACAAAATCAGTAATTCTCCACAGTAACATCAAGAAAGCAACAATTCCAACAGTGACCGTCAGATAACTAAAACGCTGGCGAATGATGATAGAAATGCCCACGCGTTGCGAGAAATCAATGAAAACCCAAAGCGCAATATACAGCTGAATTGGTAACGACAACGCTTCAATGATTCCGTGTGTTGGTTCGGTTCTGGCTTTTTTCCAGAGTTTTGTAATCAAAAATGTGATCAGCGAAATAATTCCCCAAGAAAGAAAATAAGCACCCGCAATTAAAATAATAATAATCAGCCATTGCCCAATCGGGACGCCAGCTAACAGTCTTTCTTGTAAAGAGTCTGGTAAAATTTTATTGACCAAAAGATTGTCTTCCACTTTTACAGAAGCGATCGCACTGACGGTCTCTTCAGAGAAAAGCCAAACTGGTGGCGCATCAGCCTTTTCGTTATTTTCAACGTATAGATTTATATCTTTCTCGTTTATTTTTAAGGTCCCGACAAGCTCTAATTCAGGTTCTAAATCGTCATCGAGATTTCCGGTATTCTTATTGCTTATTAGCGAAGTAGGGATGATGTTGCCGCTTTGATCCAAAAGATTCTGCATCAATTTAACAATGCGCTCTCTTTCTTTTGTTTTTCTAAAAGACCTTTTTAGGTATAAATATTGGCTTGCGCGAAAGTAATTTTGCTCAGAAACCGCCTTTAAAAATCCGTTCACCGTGCCACGCGGATTTCTTCTTCCTAATGAATCATCTGGAATTTTGACTTCCTCCTTCGTTTCAGAAGTACCAGGCAACAATTGCGCATTCAAATTTGTGGAACATAAAACTATTCCAAAAAGAAGCGCGAAGAATTTGGTCGAAATGCTCATATTCATTGATTTTGTGTTGTAAAAAAGATTGCTTACAGCATTTAAAATTACATTTAATTCCTCTTAAATAAAACCCAAATGTTAAATAGTGCTTTCGTTTTTGCAACTATCGACTTGAGAAAATAGCATTATCTTATAAAAAAAATAGTACATTTGCCACCGATATGAAAAACATTTACGAACATAACACTGTGTCAATAAGACTAATTGCAGATTGTTTTGCAGGAAAATTTCCTGTGAAATGCAATGGGCGTGAAGTGTATCGTAATGATTTTTAGCTAGAAATTAGAGCAGTTAAATCAAAATAAATACAAAAAGCGTCCTTAATCGGGACGCTTTTTTTGTTCAAAGCTATTCCGAAATAAAAAATAGAAAAAAATTAAAAAATAAAAGGAAAAAATGTTTAATGAGTAACCAAAATACAGCAATATAATCTTGAAAAGTAATCTGGTGAGAGACAGTCATTTGATACAATTTAAACTACTGCAATAACTGCGGACAGGAATTCCTATGGATTAAAATGAAACATAAGCAACTGATAGTCAATAAAATAAATTCAAAAAAGATTTGGATGTTACTTTTTTTTGACTTTATCTTTGCCTCAGAAAAAAGGTGAAAGGTTTTGGGTGAAAGGTTAAAGGCTGAAACTTAATACTAAAGAAAATAATTATAATGACTTTACAATTTAAATCAAATATAGCAAAACACGCAAACCCGAAATTCGTTTTCGGGAGTGAAGAAATGCAGGTGCATAAAACCAAGCTTATGAAATGATCCTATTTCATATCATGTTTTAAAGCACCTTTGACGAGGTGCTTTTTTTATGCCTTGAAATCAAGAAAAATGTTCTCTAGAACAACGGCTCATTGCGATGGCTATCTTTTCGACTGTCTCTCGAAAATCTTCCAATGAGCCAAAATGGAATAGTGGTGTATGTGGTATGCACGTTAGTTTGAAGCACTAAAGGTATTCGTTCAACTCGAATCTTTTCCGCAGATGAAAATGAAGTTTAATTAAATATTTTAGCAATTATGAGACAAGAAATTTTAAAAAGGTTTTTAACCAATACAGACGAAACGGGTAGATTTTTAATGAAGTCAAGACTGACAGGAATCACCTATTTCGTAGAGCCGATTTACAACGGAAAAACACCAGAATGGGGTGATGTGGATCCAGTAACGAAGAAGCTCACCGGAAATTATGGTTCTAAATATACCGGAGCTGTAACTAAGAAAGAATCGCTGATTACCGAAGAAAATGGCTTTGAAAACATCGGCTATTTTAAAGGAAGTCCGTTTGGTGCGATAGACGTGAGAGACCGCGAACATCAAAAACGAATGGGACTTTTATAAAATTCATTCCACTGCGCAGAATAATTGCGCAGTGGTTTTGAAATCTTTGTTTAAGAAATAAAAGTTCGTTGAAATAAAAATATCAAACAAGTCCTGTTGCGTGTTTCTGAATGGCACCATTGTAGAAGACTTTGCCGAAATGCATTATGTTTTTCTATGCAACTTGATTTGGAGGTTTGAGGTGGTTTTCCAAAAAACTATCTGCCACTCTATGTGTCGTGGGTTCGAATCCCGCTTCCGCCTCGTCGGAATAGTTCAGTTGGTTAGAACAATAGACCTACACTTTGGATGTAGTTTTCGCAGGCTTACAATCTGCTTAGAAGAGTTGCGCTGGCTCTTTAAAATTGGCGCTCAAAAAAAGAAAATGGATTTGTCTTAATCAATAGATTCTTGAAAAAGATTTTATGCTCGTGACAAAACCTGCGTGTTTAAAACCTGTTTTATGCTATCAGTTTTTCTTTTCGATTTGACAAATAGTCTTTAGATTTTTATAAAGATGGTTTTGAAAATAATCATAAACAATTACTGATTGCTAAAAATAAATTTAGGCTCCCGTTTTTGAAAGAGGATTTCGAAAATTCATTTTCTTATTATTAAAACAACAAATAAAAAACGAAATAAGATGATTAAAAATGTAAAAATTAATGCCTACCAAGTTGGTTTGGTATTTGAAAATAGAAAATTAATGAGGGTGTTAGAAGAAGGGAATTTCTGGATTTTCGGGAACAAAGAAGTGAAAATCTATGAAAAAAACCAATCGTTTGTAGCGCCAATAGAGTTAAATATTTTATTGCAAAATCAACAGCTGGCTTCATTGTTGGAAGTCGTTGAGGTTGCCGATAATGAAATTGCGTTGTACATCGTAAACGGAATTTTTAAAGAAGTTTTGGTAACAGGAAGATATGCGTTCTGGAAAGGTTACTTTAACTATGATTTCATCAAAATTGATTTGTCTAAAGTAGAAATTACGGAGAATATTCCAACTACTTTGCTAGATAATGTCAAGTTGCGCGCCTATGTTAGAAAATGGCAAGTCATGAATTTTGAGACAGGTTTGTTGTTTGTGGACGGTTCTTTTGTAAAAGAATTGACGGCAGGAACGTATTATTTCTGGCAAAATTCAATTTCTGTAGAAGTGAAAGCAGCCGATACCAGATTACAACAGTTAGAAATTTCTGGTCAAGAATTGCTTACAAAAGACAAAGCAGGCTTACGAATTAATTTCTTTGTAAGGTACCAAGTGACAGACATTATGAAGGCTTTGGTAGACAACAAAGATTTTGAAAAACAATTGTATGTCTTGATGCAACTGGCTTTGAGAGCTTTTATTGGCGGATTGACTTTAGATGAACTGCTGAATAAAAAAGATACGATTGCCAAGGAAATTTTGGTAGATGTCGAATCAAAAATTACCGATTTAGGTTTGGCTGTTTCTGATGCCGGTATAAGAGACGTCATTTTGCCGGGCGACATGAAGGAAATCATGAACCAGGTTTTGGTGGCAGAAAAAAAGGCGCAGGCCAACAGCATTATGAGACGTGAAGAAACAGCATCGACAAGAAGCTTGCTGAACACAGCCAAATTAATGGAAGAAAACGAAATGCTTTGGAAATTGAAAGAGATGGAATATGTTGAAAAAATCGCAGATAAGATTGGTGAAATTACCATTTCTGGCGGTGGCAATGTCATCACTCAATTGAAAGAGATTTTTGTAAAATAAAATAAACCACGGATATTTATTCGTGGTTTTAAACGTAAAAACAAAATGAAAACTACTGATAAAATTATCATCATCGATCTGGAAGCCACGTGCTGGAAAGGTCAAATTCCTGATGGGGAAGTCAATGAAATCATAGAAATCGGATTGAGTGTTCTCGATACCGTTTCTGGAGAAATTTCAAAAAACAAAGGTATTTTGGTGAAACCGCAATGTTCAAAAGTGAGCGGTTTTTGTACCGAATTGACCACAATTACTCAAGATATATTAGATAAAGAAGGAGTTTTATTTGAAGAAGCCATTGAAAAATTGGTTGAAGAATACGATCCCCATTTGTACACCTGGGCGAGTTATGGGCAATATGACTTGAATATGTTGCAAAAGCAATGCAAGAAATTTGGAGTAGATTATCCGAAGGGAAATGACCACATCGACGTCAAAATTCTTTTTGCCGAAACCAAAGGATTGTCAAAACCCACCGGAATGAACGGCGCTTTGCATATTCTTCAAATTCCGCTGGAAGGAACGCATCACAGAGGAATTGACGATGCAAAAAACATTGCAAAAATTTTAAATTGGTGCTTGAAAAACAAATAATCGCCAACCGAAGTTGTTTTTAAAATGGCTATTTCGTGCTTGCTAAATATAATTTAAACATTTTTGTGGCTATTTTGCTTTAAATTGTTATATTTATGTTCTAAATTTTAAGCCATGAATGCAGAAAATGATGACGACCAATTAGATGATTTTTCAAAAAAGAAATACCTAAAAGGTATTTCAGATTTAGAAGAAGAGAAACACTTAAAAACCAAGTGGACAAAGGAAATTAAAGAAAGTAAAGCCATTCAGGCTTTTTTTGAACAATACAATTCTTCTTCCGTTAACAGCTTTATTAAAAGTTATGTACTTCAGAAATACCAAGCTTTTAAATTTGCCGATTTATATGCGTCAGAATTGGAGAGACAGGAAACACTATGGATTTATCAAGCCGAAAAGCACTTAGAGGTTATCCTTCAAAAAAAATTATTTGATTTGCAATGTGCTTGGAGAGCAGAACAGATCGAATTGGAAGGCGTTGAAATCTGTTTTGATTTTACCGTTTTTGAACACGATATTTTCAATTGCACCATTATTGATGAAATCACACAAGAAGAAATCGAACTTTATTCTGATTTTTTAAAGAGTGGTAATGCGTCACGTTATGACGACGGAGAATGGCAAGATTATCTCGCTTACAAAGAAGAATATATTTCAGACACCGATGAATCGAGTATTCCAGAATGGTATGAATACCATAACTTGAAAACAGGCAAAGGTTCGTTGTTGTTGCTTCCAGACATTCGTGGTGAAAAAGAGGAATTTTATATAGATTTATTTCGCGAAGAATCTCGAAAAGAATATGAAAAAAACCAGGCCGAAAATCCAACAGTTTTTGACAAACGCCCATATCTGTCTAGTTATGAAGATGATATTCTAAATCTGTTTTATACTTCTTTTGAAAATCGCGAGTTTAGAAAATTATGGAAAAATTACCGATTATATTCCAAAAGATCGGAAGACGGTATGAATGAACATTTGGAAGAAATGCTTAGAGAAATGGGAAAAGCAACCGAAAATATTCCTATTGAAGGCCATTATGATTATGCGCAGGCAATTGAGCTGGCTTACAATAAATATTTCTTTGGAAAAATCGCAGAATGCCTTCCGATTGCGCATCAGCAGTATCTTTTTAATAAGCAGATGAATCTAAGTCCAACTAAAGAAAGATACGACGATTTTTATCCTGATTTAAGAAAAAAATATTTCGAAAATATTTTAAAAGGGCGAGAATTGAACGGCGAGCCGAGAAACTTAGATTTTTAAATAAAGAAAAACCACGAAATCTTAATTGAATTCGTGGTTTTTAAATTTAGGTTTGTGGGTAAATCTTGTCGTATAATTTCTGGTAAATTTCCTTGACGTTTTTACGTTTCAATTTCATGGTAGGAGTAAGGTGTCCTGCGTCAATGGACCAAACATCAGGCGTCAGCTCAAATTTTTTGATTTGTTCCCAATGACCGAATTTAGTGTTGATTCCGTCAATTTCTTCCTGGAAACGTTTTCTGACATCTTCATTTTCTACCAATTCTTCGTTAGAACCTGTTTTAATTCCTTTCTTTTTTGCCCATGATTTTACAAAGTCGAAATCAGGCTGGATTAAAGCTGCCGGCATTTTTTCGCCATCACCGATAACCATGATTTCGCCAATAAAACGTGACTGTTTCATCGCATTTTCAATCAATTGCGGTGCAATATATTTTCCTCCAGAAGTCTTGAACATTTCCTTTTTTCTGTCGGTGATTTTTAAGAAGCCATCTTTGTCGATCTCGCCGATATCTCCCGTGTGGAAATAGCCGTCCACAATGGCTTCGTTCGTTTTTTCTTCGTCTTTGTAGTAACCCATCATCACATTCGGACCTTTGCAAAGAATTTCTCCGTCTTGCGCAATTTTTACTTCGACATTGTCTATCACTTTTCCGGCCGTTCCGATTTTAAAACCTCCGTTGCGACGGTCATTTACTGATATTACTGGTGAAGTTTCAGAAAGTCCGTAGCCTTCCATAACATAGATTTCTGCGGCTGCAAAAACTCTTGCTAATCTTGGTTGCAATGCGGCGCTTCCGTTCACGATCAATTCTAAATTGCCTCCCAAACCTTCTTTCCATTTACTGAAAATCAATTTTCTGGCAAGTGATAATTGAACGCCATACCACCAACCGTTGGCGCCATTTGGTTCGTATCTTAATCCAACAGAAATAGCCCAAAAGAAAAGTTTCTTTTTGATTCCAGTTAATTCTGTGCCTTTTGCGATGATTTTTTCATATACTTTTTCGATAAGTCTCGGAACGCCAGTCATTACGTTTGGTTTTACTTCTTTGACATTGTCAGAAATTTTTTCGATTGATTCTCCAAAATAAATTGCCACGCCATAATATTGGTACAAATAAGTCACCATTCGCTCATAAATATGGCAGATTGGAAGAAAGCTCAATGCCTTGCTTTTTCCAGCATCAAACGGAATTCTTTTTTCGCTTCCTAAAACATTAGAAACGATATTGTTATGTGAAAGCATCACGCCTTTTGGTTTTCCCGTAGTTCCAGACGTATAGATTATCGTGGCTAAATCTTCTGATTTTACCGCATCTTTTCTGGCTTCGACTTCGCTTTGGTTGCTTTCGTCTTTTCCAGATTCTAATAATTCTTCCCAGTTTTTACATCCAGAAATGCTATTGAAACAGAAAACTTCCTTTAAATTCGGAACTTTTGCCTTGATAGCGTTTACTTTTTTCAAAACTTCTTCATCTGAAACAAAACAATAAATTGCACCAGAATGATTTAAGATAAATTCATAATCGTCTTCAGTAATCGTTGGATAAATTGGAACATTTTGTGCTCCAACTTGCAGAATTCCAATGTCCATAATGTGCCATTCGGTTCTGTTATTTGAAGAAATGACTGCAATTTTATCATTTTTTTGGATTCCCATTCTCAAAAGCGCACGAGAAATCGTATTTGCTTTCGCGATATATTCATCAGTGGAGGTCTTGAACCATTTTCCGTCATATTTGGTAGCCAACGAATCTGGAATACTGTATTTTTCCTGCTGATGATAAGGAAAATCAAACAATCTGGTAATTGAAGCCATGGTGTATAAAAATTAAATTCCCTGCAAAATAGGAAATTATAAATAAATGACCAATCTTTTTATCATTTCCGAAATGAGATTTATAAATGTTTTCACATTTCTTGATATATCCGTTTATTAATCATGTAATTACAACAATAATTAGTCTTGGCAAATATCGAATTTTCTTAATCTAGTTCAATGTCCAAAAAATTGTAAATTGCTAGTTTTACCAAACTAAAAAATACATAAAATGAGCTACACAGTTACCAACAATGAGAAAGACAAGCACTTTGAAATTCACGACGACGGCTTTGTCGCTTTTGAGCAATATGAACTTTTTGACGGCGGCATTTCATACCTCCACACTGAAGTTCCAAAAGAATTAGAAGGAAAAGGAATTGCGTCTGCGATTGCAAAATATATTTTAGATTATGCCGAAGAAAATAATTTAAAAGTAAAACCATATTGCCCGTACATCAAGTCCTACATCGACAAACATGCAGAATACCAAGCGAATTCGGTATTCCATAATCCGGATTTGAAGCACTTTAAAAATTAGCATAAAGGCTTTTAGAGATTTTCTGAAAGCCTTTTTATTTGGTGTTATGTTTCGTTCAATACTAGCTTTTCGATAAGATAACTGATGCAAATTCCGAAGAAATAAGCCAATAAATCACTCCATAAAAATCCTTGTCCTAAAACCAAATGTCCCAAAGTAGAATTTCTGATATCAACTAGCCAATTTGCTTGGCATAATTGCAAGAACTCAATGGCAAAACAAATTATCAGGGAAAAAAATGCAATTTTTAAAGCGGAAGATTTTACTAATAAAAAACGCAAAATATAAAAAATCATCATTGCATATAAAATGTCACCCACAAAAAGGGGAATGAAATCAATTTTTCTTGAAAGGAGTCCGAGAATGATTATCAAACAAATTACTAAGAAATAATAAATTCTTTGTTTCATAGGATAAGATCAAGCCTGTTTTAGAATAATAAATAAATTTAAGTACATTAGTTTTAATGTCGAAAATATCTCAAACAGTAAGATAAAATAAAGACAAATAATTTCAATTCTAGAAACATTAAAATTATATAAATGAATGTTCTGAAAGCAAATCTGGTTTTAGTATAATCTTTGCCAAAAGCGCTATAAAGTCCGTTTATTATGTAAGAAAGCAAAAGAATACTAATTAAGACGTTGCTCCAATCTGCAATAAATGCGAGGGTTTCGATAAATTCGGTAAAAATAATTATGTTCTGTAGCAAAGTAATCACAATTATGCCCAAAAAATACATTCCAAAAATAATCAAATGTTCGCTATATAAAAGTTTTTTCCGGTTAAACAATACAAAGCTATTAAGCGCATTAACAGGAATTGCTAATAGAAGGAAAAACTTTACATATTTCCCTAGAAAATCTATTAATTCACTCGATTCATAAGGTTCAATGTAAGAAGTATATTTAGTGAGAGCCGTAGCATAGATACTTTCAATAAAAATGCCAAAAGCTGTGAGTAAAAGGATCAAATAAAAAACATTGTAATAACTAATTCTTTTGCCACCGATGTAATCTAAGGCTGCTTTTCCAGGTCTGAGTAAGGCTTGTTTCAATGTAAATAAAATACCGCGATCTAAATGCCAAACCCCGTGAATTACATCATGAAATAAGAAATGTTTTAATGTTATTCGGTGAATGTGAGTCGTTTGTCCACAATTTGAACAAAAGTTGCCTGTCGCAGTTTCATCACAATTTAAACATTGGGGATTTAGCATAAATTTTATTTTTAAGAAATGCTAAAATAGAAAAGGCTTCCATTTTATGAAAGCCTTTTCTTAAATATTTGAAAATAATCTATTTTTTATTCTCCACCCATTTTCTAGCATTCACAAAAGCTTCGTGCCAAGGTGAAACTTCGTCGTTTCTGCCTTCAGGATAATTCGCCCAGTTCCATTGGAAGGTTGAACGTTCAATGTGAGGCATCATCGCCAAATGTCTTCCTGTTTTATCACACATCATCGCAATATTAAAGAACGAACCATTTGGATTGGCCGGATAATTTTCATAACCGTATTTTCCAACCACGTTGTATTTATCTTCAGTGTAAGGCAAGTCGAATTTTCCTTCACCGTGCGAAATCCAAACACCCAAAGTGCTTCCTGCCAAAGTGTTCAGCATCACCGAATTATTTTCTACAACTGATACCGATGTAAAACCACTTTCGTGTTTGTGCGAATCATTATGTCTTAATTTTCCGTGTACTTCGTGTTCAGGATTGATTAATTCCAATTCCATAAACAATTGAGCTCCGTTACAAATTCCAACCGATAAAGTATCTTCTCTTTTGAAGAAATTATCCAAAGCCGTTTTTGCTTTTTCGTTGTATAAAAAGGCGCCAGCCCAACCTTTTGCAGAACCCAAAACATCTGAGTTAGAGAAACCTCCAACCGCTCCGATGAACTGAATATCTTCTAAAGTTTCACGGCCTGAAATCAAGTCGGTCATGTGAACATCTTTTACGTCAAAACCTGCCAAATACATCGCATTTGCCATTTCTCGCTCTGAATTACTTCCTTTTTCACGAATAATCGCCGCTTTTGGTCTCGGTTTAGAAAAATCAATTTCTGGTTTTTTTCCTGTAAAATGTGCAGGGAAATTAAATTGCAAAGGTTGGTTTTTGAAATTTTCAAAACGCTCTTTCGCTTTTAATTCACCCGATTGTTTTCTGTCTAATAAATACGAAGTTTTGTACCAAGTATCTCTAGCTTCCGCCACATTAATCGAAATGTTTTGGTCTCCGTTTTTAATGGTAACCGTGTCGCCTTCTTTTACTTTTCCGATATTGAAAAATGCTACTTTATTTTCGTTCAAAACTGTTTCAACCGAAGCATCTGCTTGGAAAACAATCCCGATATTCTCAGAAAATAATACTTTGATAGTATCGCCTTCGCATAATAAATCCAAGTCATAATCAGCAGCTAAATTCACATGGGCAAAACACATTTCCAATAAAGTGGTAATCAAGCCACCGCTTCCAATATCGTGTCCCGCTTGGATTTTATCTGCTTTGATCAAATCTTGAATTACGTTAAAAGCAGTCTTGAAATTCGCCGCGTTTTTAATTGTAGGAACTTCATTTCCAATCTTATTCAGAACCTGTGCAAAAGACGAACCGCCTAATTTGAAATCGTCTTGGGAAAGATTGATATAATAAATATTGCCTCCGTTTTTATTCAAAACAGGCTCCACCACTTTTTGAATGTCGGTACAATTTCCACCTGCTGAAATAATCACAGTTCCTGGAGCAATAACGTCTCCATCAGGATATTTCTGTTTCATCGAAAGCGAATCTTTCCCTGTCGGAATGTTGATTCCCAGTTCAATAGCAAAGTCTGAACAGCTTTGAACCGCTTCGTATAAACGAGCATCTTCACCTTCATTTTTGCAAGCCCACATCCAGTTGGCCGAAAGCGAAACGCCTTTCAAACCGTCTTTAATCGGAGCCCAGATAATGTTTGACAATGATTCTGCAATCGCAGTTCGGCTTCCCGCAGCAGGATCAATCAAAGAAGCGATAGGCGAGTGTCCAACCGTCGTGGCCACACCTTCTTTTCCTAAATAATCCAACGCCATCACGCCAACATTGTTCAAAGGCAATTGCAAAGGCCCGGCACATTGCTGTTTGGCCACTTTTCCGCCAACACAACGATCGACTTTATTTGTAAGCCAGTCTTTACAAGCAACAGCTTCCAATTGCAAAACCTGGTCAAGATACTTTTTGAAGTTTTCTTGAGTATAGTCTAAATCTGTATATTTTCTATCGATTTTAGTGTCGTTCATCACAACTTTTGGAGAACTTCCGAACATATCTTCCAAAGCAAAATCCATTGGTTTTGCACCTGTAGTTTTTGATTCAAAAGTAAAACGGTGATTTCCGGTTACGTCACCCACTTGGTACATCGGCGAACGCTCACGATCCGCAATTTTCTGTAACGTTTCGATAGCTGCCTGACCAATAACCAATCCCATTCTTTCTTGAGATTCGTTTCCGATGATTTCTTTTGCAGAAAGCGTCGGATCACCAACTGGCAATTTATCCAAATCAATCAAACCACCTGTTTCTTCCACCAATTCTGAAAGACAATTCAAATGTCCTCCAGCACCGTGATCGTGAATCGAAACAATCGGGTTTTCATCGCTTTCCACCAATCCACGGATGGCGTTTGCAGCACGTTTTTGCATTTCAGGATTTGAACGTTGGATCGCATTCAATTCAATTCCAGAACTGAAAGCACCTGTATCTGCTGAAGAAACTGCAGCACCACCCATTCCAATTCTATAATTTTCTCCACCTAAAATAACTACTTTGTCGCCTACTTTTGGTTTCTGTTTGATGGCTTGGCTTTCTTTTCCGTAACCAATTCCTCCAGCAAGCATTATTACTTTATCGAAGCCTAATTTTCTCGCCTCTTCTTCATGTTCAAAAGTCAAAACCGAACCTGTAATCAATGGCTGGCCGAATTTATTTCCAAAATCAGAAGCTCCGTTTGACGCTTTGATTAAAATATCCATCGGAGTTTGGTACAACCATTTTCTTTCGTTCATCGCATCTTCCCAAGGACGATTTTCTTCTAAACGGGAATATGATGTCATATAAACCGCAGTCCCGGCCAATGGCAAAGAACCTTGTCCACCAGCCAAACGATCACGAATTTCTCCACCAGAACCTGTTGCAGCTCCGTTGAAAGGCTCCACTGTTGTTGGGAAATTATGCGTTTCCGCTTTAAGCGAAATAACGGAGTCAAAGTCTTTAGTTTCGTAAAAATCTGGTTTGTCGGCTGACTTTGGTGCAAATTGCTGTACTCTCGGACCTTTTACAAAAGCCACGTTATCTTTGTAAGCCGAAACAATATCATTCGGATTTTCAGACGAAGTTTTTTTGATCAATTTGAATAATGAAGAAGGTTTTTCTTCTCCGTCAATCACAAAAGTTCCGTTGAAAATCTTGTGTCGGCAGTGTTCTGAATTTACTTGAGAGAATCCAAAAACTTCTGAATCTGTTAGTTTTCGGCCTAATTTTGTTGCTAAATTATCTAAATATTCTACTTCTTCTTTGCTCAAAGCCAAACCTTCTTTCGCATTGAAAGCAGCAATGTCTTCAATTTCAAGAATTGGTTCCGGCTGAATATTTATCGTGTAAATTTCTTGGTTCAATTGAGCATATTTCTGCGAAAGCATCGGGTCAAAATCAGTAAAAGTTTCGTTTACTTTCTGAAATTCTTCAATTCTGATGATGCCTTCTATGGCCATATTTTGTGTAATCTCAACAGCATTCGTGCTCCACGGCGTAATCATAGCAGAACGAGGACCAACAAAAAAATCCGCTAGCACGGATTTTTCTATTTTATGTGTGTTGCCAAAAAGCCAGTTTAATTTTGAGATATTTTCTGCCGAAAGCTCTCCCGAAACTTCGGGATTCGTTTGAACTGCAAAAACGGTGTTGCTTTCGTTTCCGAAGAAATGAATCATTGTGTTTATTTTAGTTGTTGTTGTGGTGCAAATTTAGTTCAAAAACTCGTAAAGTCAAAGTCTTAAATAAAAAGTTGGAAAACATTTTTAAGTACTGGAAAATGAATTTTGTAATTAAAAAATAGCCACGAATTATACGAATTTTCACAAATCAATTCGTGAGAATTCGTATAATCGTGGCTAAAAAACATATCTATAAATAATTATTTTTTTCGTTTCATCAAGATTTCCATTGACTTAAATTCTTTTCCGTCAGGCGAGGTGTCAAAAGATTCCATTTTCTGCGTGTCATTGTCAATTATCGTAACGACTTGTCGGTATTTTTTAGACTTTTTAGTCATTGGGTCAACCATTTCTCCGCTGAAAGCTGTTGATTTTGATGAAGCATCAAATTTTCCTGTGGCGATCATCATTCCGGTCGCCATATTGTCAATCCAAGTGGAAGTGTATTCTTGCGAAGCGTTGTTGAAAGCCAATGTTGAAGCGCCTTCAAAGTCCATTCCCATTACTTTTCCTTTGTGTTTTTGCTCTTGGTATCTGCCACCTAAAATCATTTTAATTTCAGCAGTAGCAGTGTATTTCTGTGGATTTTTATCTTCAGGACCCATCCAAAAAGTTAGTTCTTCATTCCAAGTTCCAGCTTCGGAAGCCATTCTTTTATGCGGTTCAGTGGGCGTTGCATATTCTTTCCAGGCTTTCTGCATGGCCAAAGAATCCATCGGTTCAGCTGGAGTTTCTTTTTCTGTGACTTTTTTGACCGTATCATTTACAGTCATTTTTTCTTCCATCGTGGCTTCTTTTTTGCAGGAAGCCAAGCAGAGCAGTACTGCCAATAAATAAAAATAATTTGTTTTCATGTTTTTGTTTTGTTGATTAATTGTTATAAAATTATAAAATAAATCTACAAATCAAGAAAAATAGTGTTTAATATTTAATTATTCAATGGAAATTTTATAAGCTCCTAAATCTGATGGGCTATTTCTTGCTTGGCCTAAAATGTCTTCGCCACCTATTGCAGTTCCTGCGCCTCCAGCTTCAGATGCAGCGCTTATTCTCAAATTATTTTTATTGGCATCTACAAAACTAGGATTTTCGTTGATGTTTGTTGGATTTGATAAAACTGGCGCATATAAAGCGTTATTGACAATAGTATTTGAACTGCTCAATTTTACCAAACAATTACTAAAAACGGTATTGAAAGCATTTGCACTATCTTCTTTTGCAATCAATAATGCATTTTGGTTGGAACCATAAATTATAGAATTTGTAAAGGTGGCATTTAAAGGAAAATTTGACGGTGTTGCTCCTTCAATAAAATTATCAATTCTCACCGCATATTTTTGCGTACCAGACCAATTGTTGTTAAAAGTAGACTGCGTGAAATTATAAGTTCCGCCGTAATTGCAATATAAACTAGCGGATCCTGCTAAATTGATAACGACATTTTCTCCTTCAATATTTCCGGTTTGGGCTAGAATTCCTGCGTTTCCTGAATTGTAAATCTGCACATTTTTCAATTTCAAATCTGGAGTTGTATTGCCAGAATTTCCTGAAACATAAATCCCGACAGTTGCATTTTTGATGGTCAGATTTTGAAAAACGTGTCCGGTACTTCCTTGCGTCAGCCAAATAGCCATCCATTGCCCTGGTGTTTCTGCAAAATTCGGCTCTAATCTGTCGCCTTCAAAAATCACTTCATTTTCTAGTTTATCGGTTTCAGATTTGGTTCCGTTTACCTTTATAGAACTTCCGTTAGAAGCCAATAGCGCAGAGCCAGCGTGAAAATGCAATCGTGCTCCTGCAGCAATATTCAGTGTCGCAGCAGGCGGAACCGCAGCATATCCATATATTACATAAGGCTTTTCATTTGTCATATTTAATTCTTCCCCTTCCAAATAAAAACCTCGTTGCGGGACACTATTTCCTTCTCCATCTTCAAAAGGCAATGTCTCATAATTCCCTTCATCATCACGATTCGGGAATAAAAACACCGCATCTTTTACTAAAGTTACCAGTTCCACTTTCTGAAAATGGGTTCCGGCGTCAAATTGAATTTGGTCAGTGTATAAATATTCTGCTTCCGGATTGGCAAATTCGCTGTAATCAATTGTCGTTTCTACAAAAATATAAAGGCTGTCTTTAGCCAAAAGTTCCACATTGCTGAAGATTTTTCCTTCTGCGCCGACATTTCCCTGCATGCCGTCAATCATCATTCGGTACTTTGAATTTGTCCCTTTTCCGAGCTGAATTGTCGGAATGCTGATGTCTTTGTTGCTTCGATTGTATACTTTTAAAGTGTAAGTGCTAGAACCGATATTCGTAAAAACCGTGTCTAAATAAACCGTATCTTTTGAAAATTGCAGGTTTCCAGAGCTTCTTTCAAAGTCAAAATCTTTTCGACAAGAAGTCAATGAAAGTACAAATACAATAAATAGGAAAAAAATAGAATTGCGCATGGTTTTGAATTTTGGTAAAAATAGTAAAAATCTGTTTTGTAAAGCCCTAATTTTAAAAAAAGGAAATGTGCCTTCTATTAAACTCGAAAATGTTAAAATTAGTATGTTCGTTTTAACTTTTTTCTAAATCGGATTGTGGCAGTCGCCCGTTAATTTTCCGTAATTTTGGAAATTATAAAACAAACAGAATGGCTTTCGATAAAAATACAATGCTTGATAACTGCAAAAAATGGTGTGAAAATACCTTGATGCAGACTTTAGAAATAGAATTTATTGATGCTGGCGAAGGTTATTTAAGAGCCAAAATGCCAGTAAATCCAAGAGTTCACCAACCGATGGGATTATTGCACGGCGGCGCTTCAGTGGCTTTAGCAGAAAGCGTGGGAAGTGCGGCTTCTCTAATGTTCATCGATGTGGAAAAACAGGAAGTTCGCGGGATAGAAATCTCTGCAAATCACGTGAAAAGCAAGCGTGCCGGAACGGTTTATGGAACGGCAAAAATCATCCACAAAGGACGGATGGTGCATCTTTGGGAAGTTCGAATTACCGATGAAAACGACCTTTTGATTTCGCTCTGCAAGATCACCAATATTGTCCTTGACAGAACTAAATAAGATGTCAGATTTACTTCGAAAAGCTCAGGATTTTCTCCAAAATAAATTGCCATTCGTAATTTATTCCAAACCTAATGAAACGAAAATTGTCGGTTTGTTCCAAAATGATGCTTCTTTAAATTTTACGGAAGATTTCACCGAAAGAGGCTTTATTTTAGCACCTTTTGATGGCGAAAAGTTTGTCCTGATTCCAGAAAATAATGCTGAAGTTGTGGTAGAAAATTACGAAAAAACTTCTGATTCAAATTCTTCGGAAATTAAAGAGGAAATAGATTTTTCTGCCAAAGAAAATTTTGAAAATTTAGTACAAGAGGGAATCGTCGCGATTGATGCTGGAACATTTCAAAAAGTAGTTTTATCAAGAACAGAGGCGGTTTCCATAGAAAATAATGATGCCATTTTATTGTTCCAAAGGCTTTTGTCAAATTACCCAACCGCGTTTAAATATTGCTTTTTTCATCAGAAAATAGGGTTGTGGCTTGGAGCAACTCCGGAACAATTGCTAAAAGTGAATTCTGACAAAATAAAAACGGTTGCTTTGGCAGGAACTCAGGTTTTTAAGGAAGGCGAAATTGTATGGGAAAATAAGGAAAAAGAAGAACAGCAATTTGTGACTGATTTCATTGTAGAAAATTTAAGCGAATTTGTTTCTGAACTCCAGAAATCAGATCCTTTTACTTTCAGGGCGGGAAATATTGTGCACATTAAAACGGATATTTCGGCAAGATTAAAAGATAAAAAAGATTTGAAAAAAGTCTTGAAAATTTTACATCCTACTCCGGCAATCTGCGGACTTCCGAAGCAAGAGGCTAAAGAATTTATACTAAGAAAGGAAGGCTATGATCGTGAATATTATGCTGGATTTTTAGGTGAACTGAATAAAGATTTTGCTAAAAATGAAGAAGGCAATTCTGACTTGTTTGTCAATTTGAGATGCATGAAATTGCAAGAAAAAACGGCCAATCTTTTCATTGGTTGCGGCGTCACAAAAGACAGCAATCCTGAAAAAGAATTCTTTGAAACCGTCAATAAATCAAAAACAATGAGGAAAATTCTGGGTTGACCGCATGATTTTCTTCCTACCTTTATATAAACAAACAAAAACACGATGAAATTAGATATATTATTTTTTGGAGCACATCCTGATGACGTGGAATTGGGCTGTGGCGCGACCATTGCAAAAGAAGTTTCCCTTGGCAAAAAAGTGGGAATTGTAGATTTGACGAGAGGTGAATTAGGAACGAGAGGAACCGCTGAAATTCGTGATGAAGAAGCAAAAAATGCAGCTGCAGTTTTAGGCGTTTCTGTGAGGGAAAATCTTGCCATGCGCGACGGTTTCTTTGTAAATGACGAAAAACACCAATTGGAAGTCATCAAGATGATCAGAAAATACCGTCCTGAAATTGTGATCTGCAATGCTGTTGACGACCGCCACATTGACCACGGAAAAGGAAGCAAATTGGTTTCTGACGCATGTTTTCTTTCAGGATTGATAAAAATTGAAACTGAAATTGAAGGAATCGCTCAAGGAGCTTGGCGTCCAAAAATAGTTTACCATTATATTCAATGGAAAGATTTGAAGCCAGATTTTGTTGTCGATGTTACAGGATTTATGGAAAAGAAAGTGAGTTCGCTGATGGCTTATAAATCGCAGTTTTTTGATCCAAATTCTGACGAACCGACGACGCCAATTGCTACAAAAAACTTCCAAGACAGCATACTTTATCGCGCTCAAGACCTGGGGCGACTCATAAATTCAGAATATGCCGAAGGTTTTACTGTTGAAAGATATTTGGCAGTCAATAGCTTAGGAGATTTGGTGTAATTTTTTCAAATTTTTATTTGTAGAAATCATTTTTTGCGGTATATTTGCACTCGTTAAACAAATGGTGGTTGTAGCTCAGCTGGTTAGAGTATTGGTTTGTGGTGCCGAGGGTCGCCGGTTCGAACCCGGTCAGCCACCCATTTTTACAAAGCTTCAGAGAAATCTGAAGCTTTTTTTTTGCTCTTTTTTTTTGCTAATTAAAACTTAAATCTGAAGTATTTTAGTGCAATATTGATTAAATTAGTATAAAAACAAACACCATGTCACAGCAAATTTTCATAGGAAATCCGATTTCCTTTCAATCTTTAAGAGATTATATTTTTGACCACAAAATCAATAAAGGCGATTCAATTGTTTTGAATCCTTTGAATTATCAAAGTATTTTAGAGGAAATAAAAAACTCCAGCGAATCGATTGATATTCCAATTAATATTTTCGGAATTTTGTTGGTGCAACACGATTCTGTAGAAGTAGGAAAAGTTCAAATTATTAAAAATGAAACTTTAAATTCGCAATAAATGGAATAAACATAATAAATTTAATAAAATGTTATAAAATTTAATTTATTTGATTATTTTGGTACAAAATTAGCGTGATGCAAAATTTTAACCATTATTATAAACACTAAATTAAATTTTATGGGAACATTTGTGATTTCAAGGAGAAAAAATGATGAATTTCAATTCGTATTAAAAGCCGGAAATGGTGAAATTATTTTGACTAGCGAAGGCTATTCAAGCAAGGCAAATTGTACAAACGGTATTGAATCAGTAAAGAGAAATTCTCAAGACGATTCAAAATTCGATAAGAAAGAAGCTAAAGACGGCAGGACTTACTTCAATTTAAAGGCTACGAATGGGCAAATAATTGGTTCGAGCCAAATGTATTCTTCCATATCAGGAAGAGACAATGGTATAGAATCTGTCAAGAAAAATGCTCCAAGTGCAGAAGTTAAAGAAGATTTATAGTAAAATGAAAAGCTCCGAAATATTTCGGAGCTTTTTTTATTCAAATAGTTAAAGATTTTATTTTCCGTCTCTATCTACTTTGATTCTTTCTTTTCGGTTTACCAATTCCCACGCGGTTGCAAAAACCAACTGCGCTCTTTTTTGCAATAAATCATATTCGATTTTATCTGGCGTGTCTGTTGCTTTGTGGTAATCTGCGTGAACTCCATTGAAATAAAATAATGCAGGGACGCCGTTTTTGGCAAAATTATAATGGTCAGAACGGTAATAAATCTTCTCAGGATCGTTTCTGTCGTTGTATTGGTAATCCAGATTTAACTTGGTGTAATTTTTATTTGCTTTCTCAGAAATTGCGTGCAATTCAGAGCTCAAACGGTCAGAACCGATTAGATAAACGTAATTTCCATTGTCTTTATGCTTGTCGTCACGACGGCCAATCATGTCAATATTTAAGTCAGCAATCGTGTTTTTCAAAGGAAACAAAGGATGTTCAGCATAATATCTTGAACCGTGAAGTCCGTGTTCTTCGCCGGTCACGTGCAGAAATAATATCGAGCGCTTTGGCCCATGGCCGTCTTTTTTCGCCTGCATGAAAGCTTGCGCCAATTCTAGCAAAGCAACCGTTCCAGAACCATCGTCGTCAGCGCCGTTAAAAACTTCGCCGTTTTTCATTCCCACATGGTCATAATGCGCAGAAATCACTAAAATTTCTTCAGGTTTTTCACTTCCTTCGATAAAAGCCCAGATGTTTTCTGAATCATTTAATTTGGGACTGAATGCTCTCGCCATGAATTCTGACGGCACTTTTTGGTAAAAATCGGTAGCGCCTTTTGGATAAGAGACACCCATTTTTTCATATTGAGAAATCAAATATTTTCCGGCTTTCTTTTGTCCTGGTTCGCCTGTGTTTCGGCCTTCCATTTCATCTCCTGCCACGATATACAGATGCGTTTTTAGCTCCTCTGCAGTTATCGTTTCCATATATTTTGTAGGTTTTTGCGCAGAACAGCTCGTCAAGACTAGCGATAGCAAAAATCCGGTAATTAGTGATTTTTTCATATTAAAATATTAATGAACAGTATATATTGAATAGGCAAATAACGCAACCAAAAAGAATAACATTAAAAAAATGTTTATGATGAATAAAATTAAGCCTTTTAATCTGGAAATGTATTTTTTCTCACCAAAAAAAGTACTGTGAGCTCTAAAAAAATAAAAGAAAGCGTAAGTAACGGTAGCAATTCCCATTGTGCCTGAAATAGCATCCCCACTATATATGAGCGCAAACAGCCAGTCTAAAACAACATACATTGTAAAAAGAAGTAATAAAAAGGCAAAATAGTGCAAGGTAAAAACACCACTATCAAAGTAATACCATCTTTTCTTATTATGGATAAGCCATAAAAAAAAGGCAAATACCGGCATATAAAGAAATAACACCTTTGGAATGTTGTGCTTCAAGTTTTCTTCAATCTGTTTTCTATATTCTGCTTTAGCAACCTTCCCTTTATTTTTTATGGTATATTTATACGCATAATATTGAAGCCTGGACATTTTTTTTTGCTCAGCTTCACTATTTTTAATAGAATCCAGTTGCTTTAAATTTGAAATAGGAGGACCATTGAAAACAACGACTTCTTTTTTGTCAATTTCTTTTTGATCAATTTCATTTACAATAGCTTTTTTTTCAGAATCTTTTTTATCAACAAATGAAAACTCAGGAAGTAAATTAGGAAGCAAAAACGCTACAAAACTTATAAAAATATAAAGCTTAACAGGCGGTACATATTTCTTTCTTTTTCCTTCAAGATATTCCTTCGTAAGTCTTCCTGGTCGAAACAACAGCGCTTTAATTGTTTTCCAGAAGCTTCCGTCATAATGCGTCAAATCTTCTATAAAATGAGTAAAAAGATAATGAAATGACTGTCGGGTTTCTGTATTTTCTTGGCCACAGTTAGGGCAATATTTATTTTCGACCACATGATTGCAGTTCAAGCAGGTTTTGTCAGTTCTAATCTTGCCGTGTCCCATTTATAGCATCTAATTTTAAAATGCTAAAACTATAAATTTTTTAAGTAAAATAAGACAAAAGCTTGAGAATTTTGCATAAAAAAGTAAGGCCTCAACACCTTAGTGCTGAAGCCTTACGCATGAATTACAACTAACTCTAAATTAACGTGATTGTAATTCGTGTTTGCCTTCCTTAATTTCTTCCACCATTTTTTTGTTAAATGCAGGAAGATCATCAGGATTTCTGCTGGTTACAAGTCCGTTGTCCACAACCACTTCTTCATCGGTCCAAACTGCTCCGGCATTGATTAAGTCATTTTTTACTGAAAAAAACGACGTCACATTTCTTCCATCTAAAACATCAGCATCGACTAAAATTTGTGGTCCGTGGCAAATGGCCGCAACCGGTTTCTTCTCTTCAAAAAAGTCTTTTACAAAATTGACTGCTTTTTCTTCTCTTCTCAATAAATCAGGATTGATAACGCCTCCTGGCAAAACCAGCGCATGATAATCTTTCGATGAAACTTGGTCAAGCGTTTTATTCACTTCATATTCTTTTCCCCAGTTTCCATCGGCCCAGCTTTTGATTTTACCGCTTTTTAAGCTGACAATATCGGCTGTCCAACCTTGTTGCTCTAAATATTCCTTTGGAGATCTCAATTCACTTTCTTCAAATCCGTTAGTTGCTAAAATGGCTACTTTCTTGCTCATAATTTTCTTTTTTACGCTATTAATAGTTGGTTTATATAAAGTTACAATAACGTTTTATCAACCCAGATTAATGCAATATTAAAGTTGTCTTAATCTTTGTTAACGACCGTTTTTATTTAGTAATTTCAAGTAAAAAATTAAACATGCAAGATATTTTTGAATGGGGAAGAGTGCTGATCAACGATCATCCTTATGAATTTCTTTTTGAAGTGGTTTTTCGATCTGTTGTCATGTTCATCGTACTGCTGATTACCTTGAGATTCACTGGAAAAAGAGGCGTGAAACAGCTTTCTATTTTTGAGACAGTAATCATAATTGCGCTTGGTTCGGCAGCAGGAGATCCAATGTTTTATGAAGACGTGGGCATAATTCCTGCTGTTACGGTATTTTTTGTAATTATATTAATGTACCGATTTGTAACCATGCTTACTGGAAAATTCAAGTGGTTCGAAAAATTAGTCGAGGGTCAAACCGAATGCCTTATCCAAGAAGGAAAATTTTCTATCAACACTTTTGAAAGGGAAGGTTTGGCACAAGACGAATTTTTTTCAGAACTTCGAGTCTATTCCATAGAACATTTAGGACAGGTGAAAAATGCCTACCTAGAAACTTCGGGCGAAGTCAGCGTTTTTTTCTATAAAGACGAAGACGTGAAATATGGCTTGCCACTTTTGCCGCAGCTTTTCGGTAAAAAAAGCAAGACTATTCTGAAAGACGGAATTTATGCCTGCACTTTCTGCGCCAACACGCAAGAGTTGAAATCAGGAACCGCTTCATGCGATATTTGTAAAAAAACAGAATGGGTCGAGGCGATAAAAACACTAAGAATAGCTTAAATTTGCGCTATGATTAAGATTCAATCTACAGACAATTATAAGGCAATTCAAGACATTGCAGGCAAAACTTGGCCTGTGACTTATGGCGCCATTCTTTCTTCAGAACAAATTCAATACATGTTTTCAATGATGTATGACCTGGAAGCATTGAAAAACCAAGCCGAAGCAAAAAAACATCATTTTATAATTGCAGGAGAAGATGGCAATTTCCTCGGATTTGCTTCGTATGAGTTTGATTATCTTGGCGAACCCAAAACTAAAATCCATAAGATTTACATTCTTCCAGAAACGCAGGGAAGTGGTATCGGAAAAAAATTACTTTATTATATTGCTGAAAAAGCAAAGGCAAGCGGCCAAGAATTTCTTTCCTTAAATGTAAACCGTTTTAACGAAGCCGTTCATTTTTACAATAAAATGGGTTTCGAAAAAGTTGGCGAGGAAGACATCAACATTGGAAACGGCTATTTGATGGAAGATTTTATTATGGAGAAAAAATTATAGCAGTTTTGAATTATTTATAATTTTTTTGTATAAACATTAAGAAGTCAATAACATACATGCATTTTTAATAGTCATAACTTTGAGATAAACCAACTAAATTCTTAAAATTATGATCGAGCAAATTCACAACCTTCCAGAAAATATGGTCGGATTTCGTTCAAGTGGCGAAGTGACCAAGGATGATTTCGAAATTGTGCATTCCAAAGTTGCCAAGCTTGTGGAAAAGACTGACAAATTAAATTACCTGCTTTATTTGGAAGATTCTCCTGCAAATTTCACCATCGGAGCTTGGATGTCAGATGCTTTATTAGGCGTAAAAAACATCACAAAATGGAACCGCGCAGCTATAATTTCTGATTCAGAAACAGTCGATAAGTTTACTGCTGTTTTTAGCAAAGTCATGCCCGGCGAATTTAAAGTTTTTCAGAAAAATGACTTAGAACGCGCCATTGACTGGACTTCAGAAAAAATTGACGTAGAAGATTAAAAACCACCTAAAATAAAATTGCCATGGGAGATCACAAAAATTTAAGCAACGAAGAAGCCGTTTCAAAACTGAAAAAGCTCGCCGAAGACATCAGAGTTTGCATGTTTTGTACCGATTTATCGCACGTTCCGTTTTCAACACGACCGATGAGCATTCAGGAAGTTGACGAATTTGGAAACATCTGGTTTTTAAGCGGCGCTGACAGCGACAAAAATTTCGAAATCAAGCAGGATGAAAATGTGCAATTGCTTTTTTCAAAGAATTCTAGCAATGAATACCTGAACGTTTTTGGGAAAG
>Ga0247817_10000116_pt1 | contig 60806 bp, 57 predicted proteins | sample UWRJL212509R1_FD_178010 | JGI IMG/M metagenome (GOLD analysis project Ga0247817, IMG submission 178010) | Plant litter microbial communities from Arlington Agricultural Research Station in Wisconsin, United States - UWRJ-L212-509R-1 | ecosystem: Environmental > Terrestrial > Plant litter >... | reverse complement strand
TTGGTATTTCTAATTTCTTGGGCAATTTCAAAACCGTCTTTCTTTGGCAGCATTACATCTAAAATGCAAAGGTCAAAATTTGACTTATGGAAATTTTTTATCGCTTCGGCTCCGTCAGAAAAGTGGGTAATGTCATAAAACTGCTCTAAATAATCTATGGTCAAAAACGCCAAAGTTGCATCATCTTCGACATAAAATATCTTGCTTTTCTCCATAAATCTTATTTTTTCGGAATTGTTATGCTTACTTTTATTCCAGAATTTTCATTGTTTGCAATTGCAATTTTCCAATTGTGAAGACTGCAGATTCGTTTGACATAAAATAATCCAAGTCCAAAACCGCCGACTTCATTTCTTTTGGCCGTTGAAATTCTGTAGAACTTATCAAAAATAGCATTTAATTCTGAAGGTTCAATCCCGATTCCGTTATCAATGAATTCTAATTTGATTTCTTTGTTAGAATCAAAGATATTGACATTGATTTTTGGGTCATTGTCGTTGTACTTCGCCGCATTGTCAAGAATATTATAGATCACATTGGAAACATGAAACTCATCAGCAGTAACTAGATAATTCTCTTTTGAAGCTTTAATGTCGATCGAAATCTGACTGTTGTATTTTAAAAGAATCGTTTCCCTTGCATTCGAAATCGTTTCTAATAAATTAAATTCAGTTTTCTCAAGCACCATTGAATTTGTATCACTTTTTGCAATATGCAAGATTTTTTCAATGTGCTGGTTCAGTTTATTGCTTTGTTCAATAATGAGCTGCATGTATTTGGAAAGCTTTGGATTCTGCTTGATTTCAGTTTGTGCGCTGGCATAATTTGAAGCAATCAGAATCGACGAAATCGGCGTCTTGAATTCGTGCGTCATATTATTGATAAAATCAGTTTGAAGCGCCGTATATTTCTTCTGTTTTAGCAATAACAGCACCGAATAGACATAAATCACCAGCACTAAAACTAAAACGCCTGTGTAAATCCAATATTGGTTTAAAGACGCCACATAATTATACTTCAGTTGCGGAAATCGAACGGCAAAATAATAAACCAATCCCGCTTTTTTAGTGAAGCATTTTGCACATTTTGCCTTTTCAGTATCTGAAGAAGAAACATAATTGCCATACATCATTTCGTCAGAACCGCAATTGTAAATCGCATATTCAAAGTCAATGTTCAGTTTTACTTTCTGAAATTCTGTTTTAAGGTAATATTCTAAAACTGTTGCGTCAAATGCATCGTTTACATTGACAATATAATAATCCTCTGAAACCTTTTTTATTTGGCTTTCCAGAGGTAATTCTGTCTGATTGTCCTTATGAATTTGATTCACCACATCTTGCAACGCAAAATGGATTTTTTCTCCAATCTCCTTTTTTTCAAAAGCATAGGCCTGCGTCAATGTCAATAATTGCATAAAAAGCACACCGATAATTGCCAGCAGGCCGATGAAAATTATTACATTTAATCTGTTGAATTTCAAGGTATATAGTTTTAAATTGGTACGATATTACTATAAATTAAAGTAGCAAACAACCCGTTAACAAGTCGTTAACAAGAGTTGTAAAATGGTTAACAACAATCTTAAAAATTATAAATATATTTGTGATGTTCTTAATGAACCAAAGAAACCATATCATTAAAAATTTATAATTATGAAATCATTAAAATTGACATTTTTTGCGGTAGCAGGAGCTTTATTATTGGCAGCTACACCAGCACACGCACAACAAAAAGCGGCAACAGCTACACAAGCTCCAGCAAAAGCATCTTTGATCGCATGGACTTCAGATTCTCACGACTTTGGTGACATCAAAAAAGGAGTTCCAGCTTCTCACGATTTTGTATTTAAAAACACTACAAAACAAACAATTTTAATCACTGACGTGAAAGCGGCTTGCGGATGTACTGCAACAAACTACACAAAAACTCCAATCAAACCAGGTGAAACTGGAAGCGTAACTGCAACTTACAATGCAGCAAACGGAGGTTCATTTGCAAAAACTGTTACAGTAACAACAAATGATTCAGAAGTGCCAAAAGTATTGAACATCAGAGGAAAAGTTCTTGAGCCACAATCATAATTTTCCACTACATATAATTTAAAAACCATCTTCGGATGGTTTTTTTATGCCTTTTTTTAAGAAGCTATTCCCGCATTGCGATTTCCACTATAATAGAGTTATCGGCTTTAGATTTATTAATGTATTTTCTTTTCATTAACAAAGCTTTTTTTTCATAACTTTAAATCCTAAACAAGAAAAATGCTACAAGCCTATCTCCATACTCCATTAGGAATCGCCGAAATCATAGGAGATGAAAATGGCATTTCAAAAATTTCTGTTTTTGACAAAAAAGAAATAGCTATTCCTGAAACGCCAATCGAACTGCAGGAAGCTGTTGGCCAGCTCAACGATTACTTTTTAGGAAAACGAAGCGATTTTACCTTCAAGTTGAATCCTTCAGGAACAGAATTTCAGAAGAAAGTCTGGACGGCACTTCAGCAAATTCCCTTTGGAAAAACGATGTCTTATCAAGAACTTTCCATTCAGCTTGGTGATGTGAAAGCCATTCGCGCCGTGGCTTCGGCAAACGGTAAAAATCCGCTTTGGATTGTCGTTCCCTGTCATCGCGTCATTGGAACAGACGGCTCGCTGACCGGTTATGCCGGCGGACTCTGGCGAAAAAAATGGCTTCTCGATCATGAAAATCCAGTGAAGCAACAAAGTTTATTTTAAAAATCTACGCTTATGAAATCCTTGTTAAAATTCTTGCTTTGGCTTGTGGCCTTTTTTGGAGTTGTAATCTTTTTGCTTTATATCTTCAATGTTGATTATCTGATTCGAGCCGTGAAAACTGTTTATTTGAATGGAGAAACAACAGCCTTCTTGAGCGATTATACCGAATTTTCTAACCGAGAAATAAAAAAGGGTGCGCCACAGCCGTGGAAAATCAGCAAAGAATACAACAAAGTAAAAGCGACAGAAAAACTCGCAGAAACGAATGCCAAATTTAAATCGGTGGCATTTCTGATCATAAAAAAGGATAGTATATGGCACGAAAGCTATTTTGAAAACTACAATAAAGACACCAAGTCAAATTCATTTTCAATGGCAAAAAGTATTGTAACCGCTGCGATGGGAAAAGCCATAATGGAAGGAAAAATAAAAAGTCTGGATCAAAAAGTAACTGATTTTTTCCCTGAATTTGCAGGAGAATTTGGAGATAAACTGACCGTCGGCGATCTTTCCTCAATGTCATCAGGATTAGACTGGGATGAAAAATATTACAGTCCGTTTTCAATAACGACCAGGGCTTATTTTGACGATGATTTGAGAAAAGTAATCCTTGGATTAAAAATTACCAGCGAGCCAGGAAAAGAAATGAAATATTTGAGTGGCAACACGCAGTTGCTGGCAATGATTATTGAAAAAGCGACCGGCGAACATCTTTCAGATTATGTTTCAAAACATTTCTGGAAACCGATGGGCGCAGAAAGCGATGCGCTTTGGCAGACCGATGATCCGGGTGGGATTGAAAAAGCCTACTGTTGTATTGCTAGCAATGCCAGAGATTTTGCGCGATTTGGAAAATTATACATGCAGAAAGGAAAATGGAACGGGGAGCAGATTTTAGATGAAGCTTTTGTTCAAAAATGCGTCACACCAAGATTTTCAGATGCCATGTTTTATGGTTATGGATGGTGGCTGAGCGATCATTTGGGCAAGCAGATTTATTATATGCAAGGCCATTTGGGGCAATATGTGATCGTGATTCCAGAAGATGATTTGATAATTGTCAGGCTAGGGCATCTTCGCGATGAGCGTGCTGACGGGGATTTTCATAGAAATGATTTTTATGTTTATATTGAAGAAGCTTATAAAATGATAAATAGTGATAGAAAAAATTAACCTCGAAAACATTCTTTTTCTTGACATTGAAACGGTTCCTGAGATGGAAGATTTCAATTTGCTTGATGAAGAAAAAAAGCATCTTTTTGACCAGAAAACACAATACCAGCGAAAAGATGATTATACGCCAGAAGAATTTTATGAGCGTGCCGGAATTTGGGCAGAATTTGGAAAAATTATCTGTATTTCTGTCGGATATTTTACTTTTAAGGGCGACATCAGGCATTTCAGGGTGACGACATTTTTTGGAGAAGAAAAGAAGATTTTATTAGATTTCAGCAATCTTTTGAACTCTTATTTCGGCAAACCGCAACATTTGATGTGCGGGCACAATGCCAAAGAATTTGATTTTCCTTTTATCGCACGGCGAATGATAATCAATCAGGTCAGAATTCCGGACAAGCTGAATTTATTTGGAAAAAAACCGTGGGAAGTACCCCATTTGGATACTTTGGAAATGTGGAAGTTTGGGGATTTCAAGCATTATACTTCGCTTAAATTATTGACAAAAGTTTTAGATGTTCCTTCGCCAAAAGATGACATCAGCGGCAATGAAGTGGCGCATGTTTATTATGTAGAAAAAGACATTGACAGAATCATTACTTACTGTGAAAAAGATGTGATTGCGGTGGCTCAAATTTTCTTGAGACTGCGACGTGAAGATCTTTTGATTGACGAAGAAATCATACATATTTAATAATAAAAAGGCCCTGAAATTCAGGGCCTTTTTTAGAATTCTTATTAAGAGATTATCTGTTCAAAACGATTTTCTTAGTTGTTTTAAGATTTCCGTTTTGGATTGAAAGCATATAAATTCCGTTAGAAAGGTTTTCAATGTTCAATGATTCTTCATTGTTGTTGCTTTCTTTTGAAAGAATATTTCTTCCTTGGATGTCATATAAATTCAAAATTGTTTTCTCAGAAGTGTTTTCTGTCAACTTGATGTTGATGATTCCTTTTGTAGGATTTGGGTAAACAGAAGCTTGCAAAACGCTTTTTTCGTTCACGCTTAACGCAGGTGAAAGGTTACATAAAGAAAGGCTGAAACGAGCAATTCTTCCTCCATTTCCTGCTTCGTTGTCGTTTGCAATTAACTTCCAAACACCGTCTGCAGGCAATCCATTCAAGCTTGTCAATGTTTCAAATGGTTTTGTAATTCCTGTAACAGAGATTGTTCCAGTTCCACAAACAAGATCAGCACCAGCATCACTGAAAGTTGCGTTGATACTTCTATTGTTGTCGCAAGATTCTGAAAATAATCTTATTCTTGGCGAACCGATTGCAGCAGGACCTTCAAGATAAACTGTTAATTGGCGTAAAGCCGTGTGTGGCAAGTTTACATCTACAGTTAAGTTTCCGATAGTTAATCCTCCGGTTACAGTAATTGGAACAATTGCTTCTGCATCAGCAAGAGTGCTGATTGTAGCGTTTGTAAAATCTGTGGCAGTAAATGAATTGTTGCATTCTACGATTCCTGTTGAGAAATTTGAAACGTTCGCAACGGTAGATTCACCACAGTTATTGATCGCATAAACTCTCCAATAGTATTTTGTTTCTTGGTTTAAATTTGCGAAAACATAATTGTTGTTTGTAGTTGTTTCGTTTACGGCTATAGTTGCAAAATTTGCATCCGTTGATGCTTGAACTCTGTATGAAGAAGCATTAGTATCAGCTGTCCAATCTACTCTAACGTTAGTTGGCAATGTGATAGCATTATTAGCTGGACTCGTCAAGTTTATCGCTTGAAAAGCTGGGCTGTAAATTCTGATTTTTATATATTCAGTTCTGACATCGATTCCGTTATCACCTTTGATTCCAATAGTATATTCGCCTGAGGCTATATTCTGAAGATTTGAAAGTGTCATTGTTACATCACCATTTGCAGTTAATGTTGACGTATTAAAATTAGCAGTTGCTCCAGCAGGAAGATCAATAACAGAAAAATTCGTAGCTGTCGTGTTTGCAGTTGCATATTTAAAATTATAGCTTGCTGTCTGGTTGTTGCAGATTGTCTGGTCGTCAGAAAGCGAAGTTAAAGAAAAGCTAGATACGATACCGGTAACTACTAAAGAGAAGTTTTGTGGTCCTTGTTGCAAAGTGCCTTTGTGAGTAACTGTAATTGTATAATTTCCAGATGCTGCAGGAATTGTAACTCTTTCAACAGTGTCAACATTGTTGTCTCCAGAATTAATTGCAGGAAGATTAGCAGCAGATTGTAATCGCCAAGGATAATAAGTGGTTCCGTTTTTAGTTACGCGAATATCCAAATCGTTGATAAGAGCAGGAGTAGTGCTGTTCACGGCATTGTTAGCAACACCAGGAACGTCAGCCCATACAATTGAAGCATTTAAAGGATCCATTCCGTTTGAACTTACTGTCGTCGTGTATGTTTGTCCTTGGGCTAATGAAAGCTCAGAAATAATTGATTCAAGACCATTTTCATTAATTGTTTCAGCAGCTTTTTTAGCATTTAAAAGTCCCCATCCATAAGTTGCATCTGGACCAACTCTACCAGCATCATCAGCCGTGTGGCAAGCCAATGCTTTTAATGTAGCCGCTTTCATAAAATGGCCATTAATATTATTAAAATGTTGTTGTAATAATAGCAAAGTTCCAGTAACATTTGGTGCGGCCATAGAAGTTCCCGTTAGGTTTCCATAAGCGGTATTTGAATTATCTAGTGTAGAATATACATTTGTACCGTTTCCAGAAATGTCTGGCTTGATTCTGAAATCGTCAGAAGGACCTTGGCTGCTACTTCCATTGATAGAAACAGCTACTAAATCTCCGTTTGCATTGATATTTGCATCATTTGTATTGGCAACAACAAGATTGTTTTTTGAAACTTTATTACCTACTAATTTGTCATAACCAGGCGTTGACGGCTGTCCGTTTGAATCTTGGCCATTATTTCCGGCAGAAACAACCATCAAATAAAAAGGTGCGTTGTAAGTTACAACATCCCATTCTCTTGATTCAGCAGAATAAGTACCGATTAAGGAAGGAGATAAAGGAACTCCAGTATTGCTTACAATTGGAACGCCATAAGAATGGTTTGAAAGCAACATTCCGTTTTGAACTTCAGACAAAGCTTCAGAAGAATCAGCTGTCCAGTTGAAAGTTCTAACTTGTGCTGTTGGCGCCATTCCTTTTGCATTTGCTACAATTCCTTGTGCGGCAATTGTTCCTGAAACATGCGTAGAGTGAAAACTGTTTCCGTCTAATCCTGCACTTGGCGTGTCAATAATATTAACTCTTGTTCCAAATTCTTGGTGCGTAGTCCTAACGTTTCCGCCATCCCAAACTCTCGCAGTCATTCCTTGTCCGTCTAAATTCAGTCCAAGTCCGCCGCCAGTATTTAAAAAGTTTGCTCTTGTAGATTTTGCAGCAGCTTTATTATCTACTGAATAATACATCGGTTGTCCGTCTGGGGTAAGTTTCATCAACTCATCAACGGTTCCGTTTTCATTTTTAACAAATTCTGGCCAGTTGTTTGCTTTTGCAGCAGCAAGTGCCTCTTGCTTTTCAGCCTTAGATTTTTCCAAATAAAATTTTTGGAGTTCGCTAAGTTTTTTTAAGTCGTATGTACTGACAATTTTAGCGATTTGCTCATTGTTTTGTCCAAAGCTGGACGAAAAAGACGAGCAAAAAATCAGTGCCAAGACAATTTTGTAAATAGAGATAGAATTTTTTCTCACTATGGTAGTTTTTACAAATTAATAAATAGTGGCCAAATATATGAAATTGTCACCCTTTATTTGGATTTTTAGACTTTAATTCAATGCCTTACAGTAAATATTAACAAATTTATAGGATTTTCAACTTTGGTTTGATGTAAAATTTCTTTACATTATGCATGAGAATGTTTTGTAAATACCATGTTTTTAGTAATTTTATTCAATGAAAAATCAGCAGCTGTTAGAAATAAATAATCTTGAAATCGCTTTCAAGCGTGATGGAATTTTAACATCCGTAATAAAAAAAATAAGCTATTTCTTGCAGACAAATGAGATTTTAGGAATCGTTGGGGAATCAGGTTCGGGAAAATCAGTTTCTTCGCTGGCAATCATGGGATTGCTTCCAAAAAATATTTCAAAAATTACCAACGGTGAAATTGTTTTCAACGGAAAAAACATAGCTTCGCTGTCGCAAAAAGAACTCCAAAATTTACGGGGAAATGAAATTTCAATGATTTTTCAAGAGCCGATGAGCTCGCTGAATCCCTCACTGAAATGCGGTTTTCAGGTCGAAGAGATGCTTTTGCAACACACAAAACTTTCCAAAAAACAAATCAAAAAACAGGTTATCGCCTTGTTTGAAAAAGTAAAACTCCCAAATCCGGAAAAGATTTACGAAAGCTATCCGCATGAAATTTCCGGAGGCCAAAAACAGCGCGTCATGATTGCCATGGCCATTTCCTGCAAGCCAAAAATCTTGATTGCAGATGAGCCAACAACGGCGCTCGATGTCACGGTTCAAAAGGAAATCATCCAGCTTTTAAAAGATATCCAAGCCGAAACAGGAATGAGCATTATATTTATTTCACACGATTTGGCTTTGGTTTCTGAAATTGCAAATCGCGTCTTGGTAATGTACAAAGGTGAAATTGTGGAACAAGGAAATGCGATGGAAGTTTTTCATAATCCGCAACACGTTTATACAAAAGCACTTATCAGCTCACGCCCGTCGCTTGATGTACGCTTGAGAAGGCTTCCGACGATAAAAGACTTTCTTGAAAACAGCGCGACATCAGAAATCGTTTCTTCAGAAGACCGAAAAAAGAGCCATGACAAATTATACAGCCAAGTTCCTATTTTGGAAGTTAAAAATGTAGAAAAAGAATATTTTTCTTCCGCCGGATTGTTTGGCAGAAAAACTGGTTTCAAAGCGGTGAATGACGTAAGTTTTAAAATATACGAAGGAGAAACGGTAGGTTTGGTTGGAGAATCAGGTTGCGGAAAATCAACTTTGGGAAATGCGATTCTTCAATTGGACAAAGCGACTGCAGGTGAAATTTTTTACCGGGGCGTTGATATCACAAAGCTTTCAAAAAATGATTTGCGATCGCTTCGCAAAGAAATTCAGATTATATTTCAAGATCCATATTCGTCGTTGAATCCGAGAATTCCTGTTGGGAAAGCAATTATGGAACCGATGAAAGTCCATAAATTATATAAAAATGACGCCGAACGAAAAGCAAAAACAATAGAAATATTAGAAAGAGTAGGGCTTGGTGAAGAATTTTTTAACCGTTATCCGCATGAATTTTCTGGCGGACAAAGGCAAAGAATCGGAATTGCGAGAACAATTGCATTGCAGCCAAAATTGATTGTTTGCGACGAATCGGTTTCAGCGCTAGATATTTCTGTTCAAGCGCAGGTTTTGAATCTTTTAAACGAATTGAAGGAAAATTTCGGATTTACCTATATTTTTATTTCGCATGATTTGGCCGTCGTAAAATATATGTCAGACCAGGTTTTAGTGATGAACAAAGGGAAAATCGAAGAACTCGCCGACGCTGATGTTTTGTATGAAAATCCGCAGAAAGATTATACGAAGAAATTAATTGCAGCAATTCCAAAAGGGAATTAAAAAAAAAGCCGCTCTTTCGAACGGCTATTTTTTATAAGTTTTTCAAGTCTTTGATCACCTTGAAAGCAACATCCACTTCATCTTCGCTTACTAAAATCGTAAACTCATACGACGTAGAAATCACCTCGTTTACAATGATTCCTTCCCAAGCCAAGCGCTGGAAAATGAAATAATAAACGCCAGGAGTTGAAACGTTGTCTTTTGGCAATTTTACGGTAATTGAAGCCAAGTTTTCATATTTGTGAAGTAATTTTTCACCCACAAAATGCTTCTCAACCATGTGTGCCATGCTTTCGCTGATCACGATATTCGTCTCGCTCACACCTCTTGAAGAAGTGTAAAAAATATCAGAATGCTCATTGATTTCAGTAATCAGGTCAGCTTGCTTATTTAAAATTTTGTCAGAAACGCTGAAAGTAAAGTCAGTCAGTGAAGAACGAACCGTGATTTCACCGATGCTTTTTAATACTTTTATAATCTTGTGGTTCAGCCTGAAATCCAAATCTTCAGAAAGGCGCTTTAATGCCATGACAACAGCCCCTTGCTTGACTTCTTTGCCTAATTCTTGTTTTAAATCAGGAAGCATATTTCTTGATAGGGAAGTCAAGTTGATGATTCCTTGAGAGAGCGCGCTTAATAAAAACGGCTTCGTCTTAATGTAATGTTCGACAACTGATGAGATTGTTTTCATATAAATAATAAATTTTATTGGTGGTGGAATGGCAAATATACATTATAAAAACAATTTGTTACGACCATAACAGTTAAAAATGATAAAAAGCATCAATAAAATGTTCAATTTCAAAATTTTTTCCGTTTTTATATACAGATATTACATCGAAACGGACATTGACATCAAAATCATTAGAAATTACATATTCATTTATGGCTTTCGTCAAAAGTTGGATTTTTTTTGGTTTTACAAACTCTTGAGGCAGTCCAAATTCAATGGAAGATCTTGTTTTTACTTCCACTGCGGCTAAAATATCCCCTTTTCTTGCAATGATATCTAACTCTGCTTTTTGAAAAACCCAATTCGTTTCTAAAATTTCATAGCCTTCCTTCTGCAGAAATTCTACAGCCAGTTCTTCTCCTAATTTTCCTAAATCATTGTGATCGGCCATTTTTGACTTCTTAGATTGTTAGATTTTTAGACTTTTCTATTGCCTATTGCCTTTTGTGTATTATTCAAATTTCAAAACAGTTTCTTTGTCATTTACTTCAAAAGTTACTGTTTTTCCTAGAATCAACGCACGATTATCTTTAATATGTCCTGCTGGAAAATTATAAGCTACCGGAATTTTATAGTCTTTCACAATATCTTGGATGATTTCTAAAGCGTCATGTCCCCACGGAATATCATTGTCATTCATCGATGTCATGCCGCCGATGATAATTCCTTTTACGCCATCAAGCGAACCATTTCTTTTCATATTCATCATCATTCTGTCAATGTGGTACAAATATTCGTCAAGATCTTCCAGGAAAAGAATTTTTCCTTTCATGTCAACGGCTGACTTTGAGCCTTGAATGCTGTATAAAACCGAAAGATTTCCTCCGACTAATTCGCCAGTCGCTTTTCCGTTTTTATTAAATTCATGATGCGGAATATGGTATTCCAATTTTTCACCGAACAGTGCTTTCCTGAAACTTTCAACGGCTTCTGGCGTGGCAGTTTTTGCGCTGATGGCCATGATGGCGTGCAAAGTCCCGATATCCATGCTGTTTATATGGCTGTGCATGACGGTGACATCGCTGAAACCTACGATCCATTTTGGTTTTTTCTTAAAGTTGGTAAAGTCGATTCTATCTACGATTCTTACGGTTCCATAACCGCCTTTTGCGGCCCAGATTGCTTTGATATTTGGATTGTCAAGCATTTCCTGAAAATCAGTCGCGCGCTGCCAGTCGGCTCCGGCAAGCTGGTTTTGTTCTTTTCCGATGGTTTTTCCTATGATTACTTTTAATCCCCAGCTTTCTAGCAATTTTATGCCAGGCTGCAAAGTGGCTAAATCAATTTTTCGGGCAGTGGCTAAAATGCCGACGGTGTCTCCTTTTTTTAGATATTCTGGCATGGTAATTTTGGTTTGCGCTTGAAGAAATGTTGTGAAACTTAATAAGAGTGCGAGAACTAATTTTAGATGGTTTTGCCTTTGCATGATGTCTTTTTTCTGTTAAACAAATAAACGAATAAAGTAGGTAAGTTGCAAAGTCTGCGGTTGCAAAAGTTTTTCTAAGGATTCTACAAAAAAGAACCGCAGATTCAGAGATTGAAAAAATCTGCGAATCTGCGGTAAATGTCTTATAATCTTTGCGTAAAATTCTTTTTAGCAGAATTCTGCGTAAGCGTCTTTCAAATTTTCAGCTATTAATTCTGCCGGACGACCTTCAATGTGGTGACGTTCAAGCATGTGAACCAACTCTCCGTCTTTAAAAAGCGCAACGCTTGGCGAAGATGGAGGAAAAGGGAACATGAAACCGCGAGCGGCATCAACAGCTTCTTTGTCAACTCCTGCGAAAACAGTCACTAAATGATCTGGTTTTTTTTGTCCGTCAAGGCTTGTTTTTACACCTGGACGTGCGTTTCTTGCTGCGCAACCGCAAACTGAATTCACGACAACAAGCGTTGTTCCTGATTTTGCGATAGCATTTTCAACCGCACCTGCACTATATAATTCTTCGAAACCTGCGTCAGATAATTCAGCACGCATTGGTTTTACCATTTCTTCTGGATACATAATTTTTGTTTTTAAAGTTTAAGGCTCTATTTTGTCGCAAAGTTACAAAGTTTTCAGTTTGCGAAAATGCGGGTTGTCATAAAGATTTGTTATGATTTTATAGTCGCGCGTAATTGGCGATTATTTGTTTTTTATTTGGTAAGGATAACGTTCATAGATCACGTTGTCTTCATTAATCGTGTAGCCTTTTTTAAGGTCTTCCCTGGCTTTTTCAATCAGCGCTTCGCCTTTTTCTTTTTGGCCTAATTTATAAAGGCAGATTCCCTTATACATTTCTACATCTGAAAATTCAGGATATTTTTCGAGCGCTTTATCGAATATGACAATTGCTTCTTCTAATTTTTGTTGTTCGTATTTGGCAATTCCAAAATAAAATAAGTCTAAGTGATGGAAGCAGTCTTCGCCCTGAGTTTTCTTTATTTCATCAAAATTTCTTTTAAAAATTTCTTCGGCTTTTTTAAAATCATTCAGTTGCAGATAACTTAGTGCGATATAAAAATCATAAGTATGGTCCATTTCATAAGTGTTTCCGAAGATTTTTTTAGCCTCTTCAAAATCGACAATCGCTTCTTTGTAGGTTTTAGAAAAAATACATTTTATGAAAGCGCGATACGGAAGCCAGCTTTTTCGGTCATATTTTACGGCTTTGTCTAGAAAAATCATTCCGGCTTCGTACTTTCTGGCTTTGAATAGCGGCATTGCTTTTTGCTGCCATAAATATGCAATCGTGCTGTCTTTTTTGAGTCCGTTGTCAAGGCATTCCTGCCATTCGGCCATGTTTATGGTGTAATTGTAATTTTGGGCACAATCTTCAAGATGCTCTTTTATAATTGCGTCTTGTCTCTCTTTTTTTGTTTTAGATTTTTCTTGAGCGCAAGAAAATAGCGAGATTGTCAGGCATACTAAAAAATAAAACTTTTTCATTTTCAGGAGTTTCGTTTTGCAATGATAAAGTTTATTTAGAATCAAATGCACAGAAACAAAGAATTTATTAAAATTCAATTTTTTCGGATAAAATATTGAGTTATAATTCTGTGTAAATCATTGAAGAAAAGAAAATTCCAAAAATAGATAAAATAAGGTAATGCCAAATTATATTATCTTCTGGGTCATATTTTCTCGACTCCATAATTTTTTTGCGATTTTTTTTAATTTCATAATAATGGATATTGCATAAAATTGCGATTCCTAATAAGGAAAAAAACCATGGTGTAATTTCGTAAAGCGGATTTAAGCCGGTAACCTTAAAAAATGCATTTAGTAGGGTTACTACATTTGCGGTCTGGCAAGACGAGATAAAAAGAATTACGAACGACTCCGCTTTTCCATTGTCAAGCGAGCCAAAATAGATGCGATAATAAAGTCTGTCGAAAAAATTTTTCATTAAATTTTGATTAAACGATTGCCCAAAGCCTTTAAAAACAAAACAGTCGGGCATTTTAAAATAACCTGAATGTCTTCAGAAAAGGAAGTTTCTTCGTCCAAAAATTTAAAAATCAAGCTAGGATTTCCTTTCTTGAACATGGCAGAAAATATCGAACTGCCAACGTGATTTTTTTTGTCTAAAATATCCAAAAGCAATAGATCATAAAACCAGAATTTGTCTTTTTTCTGGAATTTCTGAAAGTCATTTTCTCGCAGTAAAAAGGAAACCAATGCTTTTGATTTTTTAGAAGCATTTTTAAAAGTATAACCTGTGCTGGCTTTTGTCCAACCTCCAGCAGAGCCGATGTTTACGACGTTTTTTGTGTTTTTCTCCCAAAAAGCATAACTCGTCATCGGGATATTTCCTCTTTCTTTTTCAAGAATTTCGTAATTTTTTATGCCTAATTTTTCAATGTAATTCTTGATTTCATCTTCATATTCTTTTTCAGAAAGCAGCTCTTTTGAAAACAAAGTGTATTCTAACAAAGCTATATTTTCTGAGAAAGGCAAGACATACATAAATCGCGTATTTCCTTTTTGGGCAACCGAAAAATCCATGAAAGTCGCTTTTTCTGGTGTAAAAACAGGTTGTGAACTTTTGATTTTCCAACCGATAAAATGCTGTTGCAAAAGCGGATAGTTGTCTTGCGATAAAACTTCCTTCGGATTAAATATGCTGTTGAAGAGCTTTTTGCAAATAAAATTTTCTGATTCTGTTTTGACTGAAATTTGATTGTTTTGTTCTTGAAACGAAACTATTTTTTGATTTAAAAATTCGATGTTTTCTTCTTTGGAAATAACTCTGAAGATATAATTATAAAAATCCAATCCCTGAATCATCTTATATTGATACGGATTTAGGTCTAAATCTCTCGAATAGTTGTAATTGTAAAAAACTGCCGTATTCCATTTTTTAGTGACTAAATTTTCATAATCGCCACCAGGCTTTTCCCAAAAACACCAAGTTCTATCGTTGGTTTTTTTGGCGTCTGAATCGAGTAGGAGGATTTTTTTATTGGTGAATTTTTTTGAAAGTACCATTTGATAAACCGTCATCAAAGCCGCCAATCCGGTTCCTGCAAAAATGTAATCGTACTTTCTCATAGTTCAAAAATAAGAATATTTATTTTGCCACGAATTCACGAATTTTAATTCTTTGCTTTTTCCAGAATTTGTAGCAATGTTTTTGCATTGACAAATGATTCGATTTGTGTTAAAATTGAATAATCTGGATTTAAAATTGTAATATTCGGATAGTTTTGATTGGAAAGTAATTCCGCCAATTCATGGATGCCTGAATTAGTTCCTTTTGGCTTGAATTTGAATTCGTTTTTATTGAATTTGATGTCTTTTCTGTCTTCTGCATTGAAGGAAATAAAATAGAAATTTTGGTTTAATTGTTGGATGATTTCTTTATTTTTGAAAGTTGAATTTTCCATCAAATTGCAGATTTTGCACCAATTTGTATGGATGAAAATCACGAAAGGTTTTGGGTTTTCAGTGGAAATTTTTTCTGCATTTTCAAAAGTATGCATGTTTAATTGGGCAAAGTTTTGATTTGCAAAAAGAAGTACAATTATGATTAGTAGTTTTTTCATAAACAGAGATTTTCACGAATTGTTTTCTTCAATTGACTGAAGTCAATTGTAATTGATCTAACTATTTCAAAGTATATCTTACTCCAAAAAAACTTCGAATTCCCTGATTAGGTCCATAAACATAACTCGGATCAAACGTCAAACCATACGGATTTTCAGGCGTAACCAACACATTTCCATTCGGTCCATATTGCACATTTTCATCAAAAGGATCATTCGCTCTCGCAATAATAAACGGATTTCCCTTATTCGGCGTCCAGTTTAAAAGGTTTTTGATTCCCATATAAATCTCGACATTTTTGATTTTGTTGTATGTAAATTGGATATTCTGAATGCTCCAAGTTGGTGAATATGCTGCCCGTGGATCATTTTCTCCAAGCAGCGGCAGGCGCATCGGCCCATAAATATTTCCGGTGTAATCAATGTCGATAAACCATTTCGGAATTCGATACGAAATAGCCCAAGTCCCAGAGAATTTTTCTGTCAAAATCTGTCTGGTTTTAATATCATTTTCCGTTTTGGAAACATCCATATAAGTTGCGCCTAAAATCAGTTTTAATCCGTTTTGAAAAACAACATCAACGTTTGTGCTGATTCCCGTAGTCACTGCAAAACCATCTAGATTTTTATAAATAATCTGATTCGGATTTGTGTCATAATCAGGAATAATCGAATTCGTAAAATACGTGTACCAAGCCGAAGTTTCAATGCCAATGTAAGTTCCGTCTGGCGTATAAATTTTCTTCAAATAATTCAAATTCACATTATAGGATTGCTCAGGTTTCAATTTTTCTTGCACTATAACTTCGCGAGAGCCAGTCAACGCAGCGTGTTCTTCGGTAAAAAGATTGACAACTCTAAAACCAGTTCCGGCATTTAGGCGAATAATATCATTGTCGGTCGCTTTAAATTTATAAGCAAAACGCGGTGTAAAAATCGAGCCGTGTTTTGAATTGTAATCATATCTTGCGCCAATCAAAACGCTGTGTTTTTCATTAAATTTAATTTCATCCTGCGCAAAAAGACTTGGAATCCAGCTTTTATCTGACGTTTCTGTCGCAGGCGTATTGTCATTGTAATATTGGTAGCGAATTGCGGTTCCAAATAACAAATCGTGATTGCCTAATTTTTTGTCCCAAGTCAATTGCCCAAAACCGATTTTCTGCTGTGCCAAATAAGGAACATCGCCATAAACTGAGTTTTGATCGTGATCTGTAATCGAGAACGAAAACAGCATTTTTTCGGCAATCGGCAATTCGTAAGCGCCCAATAATTCATATCTTTTAGTATAAATACTTTCGCCATAAACTTCGCTTCCGCCACGGTATTTTTTCTCCCACTGCATTTCGCCACCCCAACGATCTTCATAAAAATAGCGTCCGGCGAGCGAAAACAATTTCCCGCTTTTTCTTCCGAAATTCCACTTTTGAAAAACTGAGATTCTATGTTGCAAAGTCACATCGGTGAAATTATCATTGTTATTATCCGTAGGATTGTTGTAATTGAAATAATTTACGCCAAGCAAAACCGAAGATTTTTCACCCAAATTTGCTTTGAAACCCAAATCTAAATTCGCTTCTCCCCAAGAATTGCTAAATCCGTCAACCGAAAATCTTGGTGCGCTTGAAGGATTTTTTGTAATAATATTAATCAAACCGCCAACCGCCTCGCTTCCATATAAAGAAGAGGCGGGACCTTTCACAATTTCAATTCTTTCTAACAGAGAATTCGGAATTCCGGATAATCCATAAACCGTTGATAAGCCACTGACAATCGGCATTCCGTCAATTAAAACCAAAGTATAAGGACCTTCCAAACCATTGATGTGGATGTCGCCGGTGTTGCAGATATTGCAGTTCAATTGTGGACGAACGCCGTTAACATTCTGCAAGGCTTCAAAGATATTTGCTGTCGGATTTTTCTTGAAATAAGTGGGTTTGTAAACCTCTACCGGAACCGGACTTTCCAATCGACTCACCGGTTTTAAAGTCCCAGAAACTACAACTTCGTCTAAAGAATTAGCGTCATTTTCTAATTCAAAATCGACAACCAGATCTTCCGTTTTAATCGAAATCGTTTTGCGCAACGTTTTATTTCCTACGTAAGAAACTTGAATTTTATAATTGCCACTCGAAATATTTTCAATTTTATAAAACCCCAGATCATCAGAAGAAGAGGTAAATTTTGTTCCAATAATTCGCACATCGGCGTCAGCCAAAACAATGCCATCGGAAGTTATAATTCCAGAAATTGATTTTTTTTCTTGCGCTTCGGCTATTTGGAAAGTAATTATTGAAAGAAACAAAATTATATTTTTCATTGGAGTAATTATAAATTTAGACAAATCTAAAAATTATATTTTAGTAATCAAATAATTTTATTAAATTTGTATAATAACTTATGTTTCATATGGGTAAATCATTAGAAGAAGTTCACGGGTCGGTTGCTACAGAAAATAAAAAGTCAGGTTTTAGAAAGATTTTGGCCTTTTTAGGCCCGGCTTATCTGATCAGCGTCGGCTATATGGATCCTGGAAACTGGGCGACAGACATTGCAGGAGGAAGCCAATTTGGCTATACTTTGCTTTGGGTTTTGCTGATGAGCAACATCATGGCGCTCTTGCTTCAAAGCCTTTCAGCGCGACTTGGAATCGTGACGCAGCGTGATTTGGCACAAGCTTCCAGAGAAACTTATTCTCCTTTTGTCAATTATATCTTATACTTTTTGGCAGAAATTGCCATTGCGGCTTGTGACTTGGCAGAAGTTTTAGGAATGGCAATCGGGTTGAATTTATTATTCGGAATTCCGCTTTTGGAAGGCGTTTTGATTACAGTTTTAGACACTTTTTTATTATTGTTTTTGATAAATAAAGGAATGCGAAAAATGGAAGCGTTCATTATCGCATTGGTTGCCATCATTGGATTTTCATTCGTTTTTGAAATGATTTTTGCCGAACCTGAAATCGATAAGGTTTTTGCCGGATTGATTCCGTCTTTGCCAAATGAAGCAGCACTTTACATCGCTATTTCGATTATTGGGGCCACGGTTATGCCGCATAATTTATACCTGCATTCGTCTTTGGTGCAAACTCGAAAATTTGACCGAAGTGATGCCGGAATCAAGCAGGCTTTGAAATATAATTTTATAGATTCTACAATTGCGTTGAATCTTGCCTTTTTTGTAAACGCCGCAATCTTGATTTTGGCTGCCGCGACTTTCCATAAAAATGGCTATTTTGAAGTGGCTGAAATTCAAGATGCGCACCAGTTTTTAGAACCGCTTTTGGGTAATAAATGGGCTCCGATTTTATTTGCCGTAGCCTTAATTGCCGCAGGGCAAAGCTCAACGGTGACGGGTACTTTGGCAGGACAAATTATCATGGAAGGCTATCTGAATTTAAGAATCCAGCCTTGGGTCAGAAGAATTATTACGAGACTGATTGCCATAGTTCCTGCGGTTTTGGTCATTTGGATTTATGGCGAAGGAATTACCGGAAAACTGCTGATTTTCAGCCAGGTCATTTTGAGCTTGCAGTTGGGATTTGCCATAATTCCGCTAATTCATTTTGTGAGTGACAAGACAAAAATGAAAGGTTTTCATATCGGGAAATGGACTAGAATTGCTTCATGGCTGATTGCGACAACGATCGTTTGTTTAAATGCAAAATTAGTTTACGACGAAATCACAGGCTGGATGGAAGCTTCTGAAAATCCCACATGGATTTGGCTGACGATTGTTCCGATGGCTTTTGGATTTTTATTTCTGCTGTTGTTCATTGTCTTCAAGCCTTTCTTTGCTAAATCAAAATCAGAAATCCAGAACCATTCGCCACATAATCTTGCTTTGAAATTCTCTAAGACCGGAAATTACAGCAAGAAAAATATAGCTATTTCTGTGGATTTTTCAAGATCTGACGAAGCTGCAATAAACAATGCGTTTGAATTAGGTGGCAGCGATGCAAAATATACGCTGATTCACGTCGTGGAAACGGTCGGAGCGATGATGTATGGCGATGATATCAAAGACCACGAAACGACAATCGATGAAAAATTACTGGAAGAATATAAAGTGATGCTTAACGAACAAGGCTTCAAAGTCGAAACAAAACTCGGATTTGGAACGCCTGATAAAGTGATTCCGAAAATCGTGAATGCTGGCGGTTTTGATATTCTTGTTATGGGAACCCACGGCCACACTGGATTTAAAGATCTTATCTTTGGAACAACTGTTGACAAATTGCGCCATAAAATATCGATTCCGTTATTTATTGTAAAGAAATAGCCTAGTACCCGGTACCTAAAACCTTATACCCCAAAAAAATGACTTTTTCAGAAGAAAATTACCTTAAAACAATTTACCACTTGACGAATGCGACTGATTCTGACGTTTGCAGCACCAATGCCATTGCTGAAAAAATGGAAACCAAAGCGTCGTCAGTGACTGATATGCTTAAAAAATTGGCGGAGAAAGATTTGATACATTATAAAAAATACCAAGGCGTTTCTTTGACTGATAAAGGAAAACTTGCAGCAAAGATGATTGTCAGAAAGCACCGTTTATGGGAGGTTTTTTTAGTAGAGAAATTAGATTTTTCTTGGGATGAGGTGCACGATATTGCCGAACAATTGGAACATATAAAATCAGAAAAACTGATCAATAAGCTGGATGATTTTTTAGGGAATCCTACGGAAGATCCGCATGGCGACCCGATTCCTGATAGTGAAGGACGAATTATAAAAGTGGAAAAGCAGCTGTTATCTGAATTGACCGAAAAAAATATCGGAATTTGTGTCGGCGTGAAAGATACGTCTTCTGAATTCTTGAAATACCTCGATAAACAGGAAATTGCACTTGGATCAAAAATTGAATTTGTTTCAAAAGAAAGCTTTGACCAGTCACTAAAAATAAAAGTAAACGGAAGAGATCTGATTATTTCTAATAAAATCGCGAGTAATTTATTTGTGAAGTTGGTTTAGTGACACCCACAATCATCGCCACCACAATCGCCCGCTTTTTTCTTTTTTTTCCACAAGAATTTCTTGATTAAGAATGCAACAGCGGCAACCACTAGTAAATACGCTATTATTGATTGTAAATCCATATTGCAAATTTAAAAAAAGCCTTTTTTAATTTGTCCCAATAAAATTATAAACTCTTTATTTCAATATTTGAAACGCAAGCAGTGAAACGCCATAAGCAAAAGCGCTCATGAAACCCAGCTGCAGCATCGGCCATTTCCAAGAATTCGTCTCTTTTTTAGTAATTGCCAGCGTGCTGATACATTGCATAGCAAAGGCATAAAACAAGAGCAGGGAAATTCCGGTAGGGAAGTTAAAAATCGGCTTTCCGGTTAAGGGATCGACTTCGGCTTCCATTCGGTTTTTTATGGTCACTTCTTCCTCACTGTGGCTTCCCACGTTGTAAATCGTGGCTAAAGTTCCTACGAAAACTTCTCTTGCGGCAAAGGAAGTCACAACGGCAATTCCGATTTTCCAATCATATCCTAACGGACGAATTACAGGTTCAATTCCTTTTCCAATAATTCCGATATACGAATTTTCAAGCTGATAAGAAGCAATTTCGTCTTGCAAAACTTCCTCTGGAACACCCATGTTTTGTGGCATTTCAGTAACAATCTGTGCTGCATTTTTAAAATTATCTCCAGGTCCGTGAGAACCTAAAAACCATAAAATTATTGACAGCGCCAAGATAATTTTACCAGCGCCAAAGACAAACGCTTTCGTTTTTTCAATCACGTTTATAGCTACGTTTTTAAACATTGGAAGTCTGTAATTTGGCATTTCTACCACAAAATAAGACTTGTTCTTAAACTTCAATATTTTATTCAATATGTAAGCTGAAAAAACAGCCATTCCAAAACCTAGGAGATATAAAATCATCAACGTCAATCCTTGTAAATTGATGAATCCAAAAAGCCTTTCGTCAGGAATAATCAGCGCAATTAAAATCGCATAAACCGGTAGCCTAGCCGAACACGTCGTAAATGGCGTAACTAAAATGGTAATCAGTCTTTCTTTCCAGTTTTCAATATTTCGCGCTGCCATAATTGCCGGAATCGCACACGCAGTTCCTGATATCAGTGGCACAACGCTTTTGCCGCTTAATCCAAATCGCCTCATGATTTTATCCATAAGAAATACTACGCGGCTCATGTAGCCGCTTTCTTCCAATACCGAAATGAACAGGAAAAGAAATGCAATTTGAGGTATAAAAATAACGACACCGCCAATTCCTGGGATAATTCCTTCAGAAATTAAATCAGTCAAAACGCCCGGCTGTAGATTCATTTTTGCATACGAACTAAGCTTTGCAAAGCTTTCGTCGATAAAATCCATCGGAATACTTGACCATGAAAATACAGATTGGAAGATCAGCATCAAAATAGCGAAGAAAATGACGTAGCCAAAAACTTTATGCGTCAATATTTTATCTAAACCTGCACGAATTCCCTTGGCTTTTGTGGCATCCACAGTCTGTCCCACCTTCAAGACATCGTTGATAAACTGGTATCTTTTGATGGTTTCCTTCTGCTGCATTTTCTTCAGCTCAGGATTAGATTTTGCAAATGATTTTTCGGAAATTTCTTGGCGCTGCAGGTTTCCGAAGTTGACATCTTGCGTAATTACCAGCCACAATTTATAAAGCAATTCCTTTGGAAAAGCATGGCGCAACTTGTCAAAATATTCAGGATCAATGCTTGAAGCGTTCAGGCAAGGTTCAGATGGAAGACTTTGATAATAGGCAATCAGGTTTTTTAATTTATCAATTCCTTGGTTTTTTCTTGAGCTGATCAAGGCGATTTTCGTGTTCAGTTTTTCTTCCAAATAAGAAATATCTAACGAAATTCCTTTATAATCCATTCGATCAGCCATGTTTATGGCAAGAATCGTAGGGATTTCTAGGTCTTTTATCTGTGTGAAAAGAAGCAGGTTTCGTTTCAAATTTTCTACTTCAGTCACCACAACAGCCACGTCTGGAAAATTAGGATCATTTCTATTTAAAAGCAATTCAATCACCACATTTTCATCGATTGAACTCGCATTTAAGCTATAAGTTCCGGGCAAATCTAAGACGGTTGCCTTGGTGTTTTCGTTTAATTTGCAATAGCCGATTTTCTTTTCGACCGTGATTCCGGGGTAATTCCCCACTTGCTGTTTCAAGCCTGTGAGCTGATTGAATACTGAAGTCTTGCCCACATTTGGGTTTCCGATCAACGCAACTTTTAAGTTTTTTTGGCTCATATTATTTTGCGGTAACGATTTCAACATTAATTTCGCTAGCCGTTTCTTTTCTGATGGCTACATGGCTGTCGTTCACATTGATGTAAATCGGGTCGCCAAGCGGTGCAATCTGCAATAATTCTACAAAATTGCCGGGCAGGCAACCCATTTCCAATAGTTTCAAAGGAATGTTGTCAATATTAAAATCGAGTATGAGAGCCGTTTGGCCAATCTTGAGGTCTGCTAGCGTTATCAAATCTTATTTAGATTGAATTTAGATTGCAAAAGTAAGTAATTTTTTTTGGATAGGCTTTAAGCTTTTAAGATGTCAAACTGATTTTGAAAGATTAGGATTTTAATTTGAAAATTTCTTGAGTTAAAAAAGGGTTTTGTGAATGTTATTATTGTATTCTCAATTTCCTTGGGAAAAGTTAAATTTCAATAGTAGAATACGCTTTAAAAAAGACCGGTTTTAAGCAGTTTTGTTTTGCTTTTGTTCGGGTGTTGTTCGGTAAAATGCCCTTTTTACCGAACAAAGTGCAACAATCACCGAACGAACCCCGAACAAAACCCCTAAAAACCCCTAGTATCTTCTGTGTTTTTAAAATGAATTGAAAGGACAGTTTAATTAAAACGATTTTATACAAATTAAAAGCAAAATAGCTTACTTTTTAAAAATGCGACTTTCATAACATTCTTCTGTAATTGTGTAAGACGTGATAGTTTTTACTGACCTACCTTTACGATTACAAATGTTTTAAATCGAAATGTCATGAAAAATGTACTTTATATTGCCTTAGTAGCTTTTGCCTTTACTTCATGTAGAGATACCAAAGCAGAGAACGTCGCCCTTGATCAGCAGCGTGAACTTGACTCTATTAAAGTTGTCATGAAAGAACAAAAAGAAGCGGCTGAAAAGCAGAAAACAATTGATTCTATGAATGCGATTGTAGCTGAAAGAGAAGCTGCCGCTAATGCAAGAGTTGCATCAGCAAGCGCTAGAAATAATACGGCGACAACTACAACACAGACTAAGAAAAAAGGCTGGAGTTCGACTGCCAAAGGTGCCGTGATCGGTGCTGGAGCAGGAGCAATTACCGGGGCTGCGGTTTCTAAGAAAAAAGGACAGGGTGCCATTATTGGCGGTCTTGCCGGAGCAGCAGTGGGAGCAGGAACTGGTGCCATCATTGACGACGGAAAGAAAAAGAAAAATTAATATAACTCTGACAAGTTATTTCGCGGGGCAAGGTACTTCACTTTGTCCCGCTTTTTATTGCATTTTATCGAAAGCGGGCGCTAGTTTGCAAAAACCTTTATTTATCTTTAGGGTCAATTTTAAAACCGCATACCCTAGATAATTATTTACAATGAAAAACTTACTTCGAGTTCTCTTGCTTTCTCTGTCTTTCAGCGCCATTGCCCAAAAAACCGAAATTACCGTTATTGGAAATGTGCATACGCCAATGGACAGGTACAACGCCGATACGCTTTTTAAAATTATGGAAAAAGTCAGGCCAGACCTCATTCTCCATGAGATCGACAAAAGTTTTTTTACCAAAGATTTTAAGTTTAAAGAGCCTTCCAAAGAAAATGAGCAGAATGCTTCAGAACGTTATGCGGCAAAATATCCAAAGACGATGCTTCGTCCGTTTGAGTTTGACGGAAGAAATGAATACCGAAGAGAAAAGGGAATAAAGCAGTCTGAAATTCCGACAATGCGCCTTCTCGACAGTTTGTACAGCTCAGGAAAATTAGATGAAAAACAGCGTGTGATCGTTTCAGAATACAGAAGATTGACAGAACAGCTGAATTCCTTCGGATATCTTGCTGCGACGGATTTTAATAACAAAAAAACAGACAGCATTTCAAGGCTTCGCCAGTATTACCAGCATCATGAAATAAGAAAAGTCATTAACGAGCAACAGATTTTTTCGAATATTTTTGTAACCACAGCTTCTGGAAAAAAAGTAAGCTTGAAGCAGGGCTATAATGAATTTTGTGATTTCTGGGACTTGCGAAACAAGACAATGGCAAAGAACATATTGAACTATGCAAACGAAAACCCAGGCAAGAAAATCATGGTCTTGACCGGCTATTTTCACCGCTATTATTTATTGGAAGAATTGTACAAAGCCAATGCGAAAAATGTGGTAATCAAAGAATTTTACGAATAAAAAGAAAAGACGAGTTAAAAAAATGAAGACAGAAAAAGAAAAAATGATTGCCGGCGAACCTTATCTGGCCAACGGAAAAGAGCTTTTTACAGAACGACAAGATGCTAAAGATTTGGTTTTTGAATTCAACAATCTTCCTCCAAAAGAGCTAAAGCCTAGAAATGAAATCATCAAAAAGCTCTTTGGAAAAACAGAAAAAGGATTTTATATCGAGCCACCTTTTCGTTGTGATTATGGCTATAATATTTTCATTGGAAAAAATTTCTACAGTAATTATAACTGCACGATTTTAGACTGTGCCGAAGTGAGAATCGGCGATAACGTGATGTTCGCGCCAAACGTGAGTATCTTTACGGCGGGACATCCCATTCATTTTGAGAAAAGAAATACAGGAATCGAATATGCATTTCCGGTGACCATCGGAGATAACGTCTGGATTGGCGGCAACGTGGTCATAAATCCAGGGATTACAATTGGAAATAACGCCGTAATCGGCTCTGGAAGCGTGGTTACAAAAGATATTCCTGATAATGTGATCGCCGTAGGAAATCCGTGCAAGGTTGTACGGGAAATCACAGAAGACGATAAATTATATTATTTTAAAAAGGTGAAATTTTAAGTTTTTATAAAAACAATTTTAAAAATTAAAGCTTAAATTTATTCAACTTAAACAGCTAGATGCACTCAGACAAAGACATAGAAAAAGACATTCGCGATATTGGAAAAATTCCGATTATCACTAATATATTAAATGTAGTTTGCCAATCTACAGGCATGGGTTTTTCAGCAGTGGCAAGGGTTACCGACGAAAAATGGGTGACTTGTACAACCCGTGATGATATTTCGTTTGGCTTGAAACCAGGCGATGAATTGGTGCTGAAAACTACTATTTGTGATGAAATCAGGCACCATAAAAATCCGGTTGTCATTGATCATGTTTCTGAGGATGATGAATTTAAAGACCATCACACGCCGGCGCAATATGGTTTTCAAAGCTATATTTCTGTGCCGATTGTTCGTCAAGACGGCCGTTTTTTTGGAACTTTATGCGCCATTGATCCGCATCCGCGTAATTTGAAAACTACTGAAATCTTGACGATGTTCAGGCTTTTTGCCGACTTGATTTCTTTTCATTTGAACGCTGTAGAAGAATTAGATTCCACGCAGTCGACTTTAGACAAGGAGCGTGAAATGCACAAAATCAGCGGAGAAAACCAAAAAATATTTACCGATTTGCTGGAAAAAGAAGTGAAGATTCGAACCCAGCAGGTGGAAGAAAATTATGAGTCACTGAAAAAGCTGAACAAAGAACTGGAGTCTTTTGCCTATATTTCAAGTCATGACTTGCAAGAACCGTTGCGAAAAATACAGACTTTTGTCAGCATAATTTCTGAAAAGGAAATCGAAACGCTGTCTGAAAAAGGGAAAGAATATTTTAATAGAATTCAGAATTCTGCCGAGCGAATGCAAAATCTGATCAATGATCTTTTGGTGTATTCGCGCACTTCGATTGACGAGCGAAAATTTGAAATTACTGAAATTAGCAATGTTATCTTAAAAGTAAAAGACGACTTGAAAGAAGAGCTTGAAGCAAAAGATGCGGTTATTGATATAATTGGCAACTGTGAAGCCAATATCATTCCGTTTCAGTTCAGGCAACTGCTTTATAACATTTGCAGCAATGCGCTGAAATTTTCAAAAGATGGCGAGAAACCGGTGATTTCAATCAAGAGTTCGATTATTGAAAAAGAATTGAGCTTTGGGAAAAAAATGAAACAGTGCCACATTCAGATTAAAGACAACGGCATTGGGTTTGACCCGCAATATGCAGAAAAAATATTTGAGCTTTTCAAGAGCCTCCATTCAAGGGAAGAATATAACGGCACGGGAATTGGCCTTGCCATTGTAAAGAAAATCGTTGAGAACCACGGCGGCACGATTACCGCAAAGGGAAAATTGAACGAAGGCGCCACCTTTGATATCTACATTCCGGCGGAGTAAATTTATTCTTCGCCTGACAAGAATTTAATGTCTTCTAAAAGGCGTTTTACTTCCTCAAGATTGGTTCCGTCATAAAAGCCTCTGATTCTTCTTTTGGCATCTACTAAGACAAAATTTTCGGTGTGCACCATGTCGTATAATTCGCTTGAATCTGTAGTTTTTACGGCCAAATATGATTTTCTGGCGATGTAATAAATGGCCTCTTTTTTACCTGTGACTAAATTCCACTTGCTGTCAATCACGCCTTTTTTCAAAGCGTAGGCCTTTAAGACTTCTGGCGTATCGATGTCTGGCGTAACGGTGTGCGAAAGCAGCATCACCTTTGGATTGTTCTTAATCTGTTCTTGCAGCCAAGCCATATTTTCTCCCATAGGTACGCAAATGGACGGGCAAGTTGTAAAGAAAAAATCGGCTACATAAATTTTTCCTTCGTAGTCTTTTTGGGTAATTGTCTTTCCGTTTTGATTGGTAAAAGAAAAATCCTCGATCGTGTGATCGCGCTTGATATACTGCACCGTCGTGTCCACCATTTCTGGATTTACGTCTGCCGGATTGTAAACTTTCAGCATCTTTTTTGGTTTCAGCGCAAAATAAAAAAGCGTCAGGATTATAGCCGAAAGAATCAAAAGAACGATAAAGAAAATTCTATATTTTTTAAAGAAGGAAGCCATTTGAAAGAAATTTTTGCGAAATTACGAAGTATGCGAACATACAAATTGTTTTTTAACAATAAATTCAATCCATAGAATTATTAAGTTTTTAAATTTGTGACCTTACTAAACATTTCACTATGAAAATAACATTGAACAGAAGCACGCTTTCAATTGCTGCGATCGTCTTGGCATCGCTTGGAGCAACTGCTCAGGAGAAATCCAAAAATCATGGCATTGAACTTCAATACATGGATAAAAGTGTAAAGCCAACCGATGATTTCTTCACGTATGTCAACGGAACTTGGGTGAAAAACACTGAAATTCCTTCTGACAGAACACGTTGGGGAAGTTTTGATGAGCTTCGCGTAAATACAGACAAGGATGTCATGGTCATTTTAAACGAAGCCGTGGCAGACAAAAAATTAGATCCAAAATCAGACCAGGCAAAAGCCGTAAATCTTTATAAGTCAATCTTGGACACCGTTTCAAGAAACAAACAGGGAATTACGCCTTTGAAACCTTACCTTGCCAAAATTAATGCAGTTAAGAATGTAAAAGATTTGCAAGCGTTATTAATAGAAATGGAACCTGTAGGAGGACTCGGATTCTTTGGGGTTGGCGTTGGTTCTGACGAAAAAGACAGCAATAAAAACGTAGTGCGTTTGGGTGTTGGAAGATTAGGACTTCCTGACCGTGATTATTATGTTTCTGATGAAGCAGATTCTAAAGAAAAACGTGAAAAATATGAACTTCACGTAGCTAGAATGTTGCAATATATCGGAGAAAAACCTGCAGAAGCAAAGAAAAACGCGGCTAAAATCGTAGCTTTTGAAATCGCTCTTGCAAAACCGAGAATGGACCGTGTTGAAATGCGCGACGATAGAAAATCATACAACCCGATGACGGTTGCCGAACTTCAAAAATTGACGCCTTCAATTAACTGGGAAGCGTATTTGAGCGGTGTCGGCCTTCCGAAATTGCAGACGATTATCGTTTCGCAGCCAAAATACATGACAGCGCTTGATGCAATCTTAAAAGAAAATAAGGTAGAAGACTGGAAAGAATTCATGAAATGGACGCTTTTAAACAAGTCTGCAGGCCTTCTTTCAACAGATATCGAAACGGCAAACTGGGAATTCTACGGAAAAACGTTAACCGGAGCGATCAAGCAAAAACCTAGAACAGAAACTGCACTTCAAACCGTTAACGGAACAGTAGGAGAGGCTTTGGGGAAATTATACGTAGCTAAAAAATTCCCGCCTGAAGCGAAAGCAAAAGCAGAAAGCATGATTAAAAATGTATTCTTGGCTTTTGAAAACAGAATCAACAACCTGCCTTGGATGACAAAAGCGACAAAGGCAAGCGCGATTGAAAAACTGCACAAATCAAGAATCAAAATTGGTTATCCTGATAAGTGGAAAGACTATTCTGGTTTGACAATTACGGCTGTTGAAAATGGCGGATCGTATTTTGAAAATATGAAAAACCTTCAAAAATGGGGCTTTAAAGATGATCTTGATAAATTAGACAAGCCTGTTGACAAAGACGAATGGTTCATGTCACCGCAGACTGTGAACGCTTATTTTAATCCGGCTTATAATGAAATCGTATTTCCGGCAGCAATATTACAGCCTCCATTCTATGATTATAAAGCCGATGAAGCCGTAAATTATGGCGGAATTGGAGCCGTAATCGGTCATGAAATCTCTCACGGATTTGACGATTCTGGGGCAAGATACAACGCTGACGGAAATTTGGTTGACTGGTGGTCTGAAGAAGATTTGAAACAATTTACAGGTCTTGGCGGTTCTTTAGCAGATCAATACAGCGCATTGCAGCCATTGCCAGGAATTTATGTGGATGGAAAATTTACCTTGGGTGAAAACATCGGAGATTTAGGCGGTGTAAATGCGGCTTATGACGGTTTGAAATTATACTTGAAACAAAACGGAAATCCAGGTTTAATCGACGGTTACACGCCAGAACAGCGTTTCTTTATTTCATGGGCAACCATCTGGAGAACGAAAGCGCGTGACGAAGCAATTAAAAACCAAGTGAAAACTGATCCGCATTCGCCAGGAATGTACAGGGCTTATGTGCCATTGCAAAACGTGGATGCTTTCTATGAAGCTTTCGGAATCAAAAAAGGCGACGGAATGTATGTAGATCCGGCAAAACGAGTGAAAATCTGGTAATAGATGATATGAAAAATCCCAAGTGAGAGCTTGGGATTTTTTTTATAATGCTACTTTTTAAATTTCTCTTGGCTTACTTTCAGTATTTGTTCTATATCTTTTTTTCTTGAAAAAAATACTTTTGTAGTATCCCAATTAATTTCTTCGGGATAATAAATCAAATGGTTTATTTTATGATAAAGAACTTGGTCTTCTTCAAAAGTAGTTCTTCTGATGATGTATTTTTTTTGTTTTACAGAAGCAAAGCCAGCCATTATTTTTTCAAATGCTTTTGATTTTATGGAATCATATGGCGAAACAATATCATACATACTTCTATAAAGAGAAAATTGATTGTCGTTATTCAATTCTATAAATTTGTCAATATTTTCATATGGTAATAGAATTAAATCAGATGGCTTGAGATTCAAAAAATGTGGTGGGTTATCAGAAGGAATGCAATTCGCTATAGAATGATTGAAATAATTAAAGCAATACACTTTATTGCTGTCTCCAAGAATAAGATTGAATTTACTGTAATAGTCCTGTTGTTGAGCCCCCATTAAATTAAATGAACTGTCTTTTTCAGAAATTACATAAACTTCATCATGCTTCTTTTCGATTGATTTTTTAGTACAAGAAACCGAAAGACAAATCGAAAAAATAACTAAAAAATGCTTCATGATTTTTAAATTAGGTTACAATGTACCAAATTCATGCCCCAAAACTCCAATAACCTTTCCGCTGTCAATAATCTTCCCAACAGAAATCTTGCTTTCATCAAATCCAACTAAAGGCAATCCTAAAGACAAAGCTTTGCCGTTATAGTATTCTTTTCTGCTCGGATGCTGTGGATTTACGCCATTGAAAACTTCGTTCCAAGCATTCTTTTCAATGATTTTTTCGATAATTCCAATGCAGTCTTCTAATCCAATCAAGTTAATCGGCGCATCTGGATTTGCAATGCCGTTTCTTCCTGATAAGTGTTTTATTGGATGGCGTTCAGCTCCATACAAACCTCCAAAACGTAGGCTTGTGGTTTTGAAATTCTTGTTTTCAAACAAAATTTCTTCTGCTTTCAACATTTGTCTTGCGCTTTCAGTAACCGGATTTTCAGGTGTTTTTTCAGTAATAATTCTGAAACTTTCATCATCGTCATAAACCGAAGTAGCGCTTACAAATAATACTTTCTCCACTGCAGCTTTTTCAATTTCCGGAATCAGGGCTTTGATCTTTGCCGTAAAATTATCGTTTTCACCTGCAGTAAGATTTGGCGGAATATCAATAATCAGAATTTCAGAATCGTGTAAAAATCCAGAAATATCGCCTTTGATTGCATCAGAAAGCGAAATCAAATATGGATTTAATCCAAAACTTTCTAATTTCTCAATTTTTTCAGGAGAAGTCGTTGAGGTTTTTAATTCGTGATTTTTTGCTAATAAAGATTTTGCTAAGGGCAAACCTAGCCAGCCGCAGCCGAGTAAACTAATTTTGGACATTTGATTCTGGAATTACTGGTGAAACGCTGTCTAAAATGGCTTCAAGAACAATTTCTTGCTTGAAATTAGACTTGATTTTCTGCTTTAAGACCACAGCGTCATTTAAGACAAAAGGCGTCGGCATCATCCAATTTTCGCGTTTTGCAATCGTGAATAATTTATTTGACAAAAGATCGAACGAAGATTCCATCAATTCCATGTCTAAAACTGCTTTTGAATCCACGCTGAACTGCATTTCCAGAGGTTCGTTGTCGGTAACATAATAGCTCAGTAATTTGCGTCCGTTTCGCTTGAAAGCAGAACCTTCTTGGTTGATATGTTTCACGCCGTTGGTTCTTAAATTATGAAAAGTAAGATTTTCATGGGCAAAAATATCATAGCGGTTCACCTTGCGATTCGGAGTGATTTTTATAGTCAGATAACGCTGGTTTCCAGACACAAAATCTTTTACAAATTGAATTGTCGGGCCAGCCAGATCTTTTGCCGGCGCATTTGTCGCATGCGTAAATTTTGAATTGTATTTGCTGAATAAATTATAAGCGTCTAACTGGTCGGCATTTCCTGGATTTTTTCCTAAATAAGCCTTGGTCCAAGTGTCGAGATTTTTATCATAAGTTACCCAAAGCGCTTTGTTCGTGTCATTGTCATAAACATACAAAAGGCTATTCTGTTTCGCTTTTCCCTCTTCATAATGTGAGTCTAAATGCGCTTTTACAAGAAATCCGAGGGCAATCATAACCATCAATAATGCCCAATTTCCTTTCTTCGGATAATACCCAAAAATCGGCAGCAGCAATGTGAAAAGTAAAACCGTCAAGGCAGCGCTTCCGGCGAGAAGTTTCAGTCCTAATCCGATTGGAAAAGTAGTAATAAATGGAGCAAAAATTATAAAGGAAGGAATGCTTAAAACCAAATTCAATATCCAATTGTTTCGCTGCGTAATGACAAAAGCGCCAAGCATAATGATGCTGCAAAACACCGGAATAATGAAAAATCCAGCGCCAGGAAGAAAAAATGCCAAGCCTAAATTAATCAAGATCCAAAGGAAAATCGGCGCCACGGCAAAACTCATCGCCTGGTTTTCAAAGTAAAATTTCTTGTAAAAAGCAAAGCTGATCGCCAAGCTTAAAAATACGAAGAAACCGATATAGGAATGTCCGTTGTAAGTAAATCCGTGGAGAATGTCTTTGTACTGCGGATAAAATTCATTGATCGCTTTCCATCCTAAAAAAGCTACCGCAAGAGACACCAAAAGCGAGGCGAAAAGTGGCGAAAATCCTTTCAAGATTTCTCTCGGAGATAAGGCTCTTTTTCCAATACCAATGAATACGAAGAAAATAAAAAGCAAAGTTGTGGCAATTATCAGAATGAAATTCCAAGAAAACGGATAGCTGACAAAGGCAAAAGGCGTATTGAAATAAACAAAATCTTCAGAAGAATTGAGCGAACTCAAATCTGCATTTGCAAAATAATTCAAAAGCGGGACCAAATAAGTTCCTTGGTGTGCCAAAGTCGTCGGACTCAAATGCTGCAAATCGTCTTGTTGCGTATGATAATTAAAATGGTCGTCGATAAACGCAAAATTGAAACCCTGAATTTTTCCTTCTTCCCTGAAAATCGTCAAGTCAGTATCATTTGGAAGCATCTTGTAAATGCTGTACATCAGTGAATTTGAAACAGGATAGCCCGGATTTGCTTTGGTAAATTCTTCCACCATTTTTGCATTTCCTTTGTTGGTTTCCATCAGCATATATGAAGGTCCGGCGCTTCCTCTGGCTTCCAGATTCAATGCCAGCCCAACATCTTTTGCCCACGGATGTTCGGTTACAAACAAAGCGGCTCCGTTCAAGCCGAGTTCTTCTCCGTCAGAGAATAAAATAATGATATCGTTTTTATTGGCTGATTTATTGGCTAAAAAAGCACGAACAGTTTCTAAAATCGTAGCAATTCCAGAAGCGTCATCGCTGGCGCCAAGCGAAGAAGAATGCGGCGCGCTGTCATAATGCGATAAAAGCAACAAGGCTTTTCCGTTTCCAGAACCTTTTATACGCGCTAAAATATTTTTTGATTTTGACAGATTTCCCCATTCTGTCAGTGAATATCCTTCTTGTGTCGTGGTTTCAAGTCCTAAGTTTTGCAGTTCTTTTTGAAGATTTGCGGCGACCGTTTTATGGTTTTCTGAACCAATATAATGCGGTTCTTTTGACATGGCTTCCACTTGTGCCAAAGCTCTCTTAGTCGAAAATTCCTTTAACGGAACTTCTTCTTGCGACACCGACTGCGGCATCATGGCATAAAAAACGCCATAAATCATGCCCGCTACAAGCAACGCAGACAGAAGAAATTTATAATTTTTTTTCATTACAGCCTCTGGGGTTTGGCGTTAAATATCTTTCTTGACGATCATAAGCAAATCATTTTCTAGAGACAAATAGCCTTGGTCATATAGAAAATAATAGGTGTTTCCTGTTTTTGTATGGAGAATATTCGTGAAAAATTCAAAATCAAAACCTTTTGCTAAAAGTTTTGATCTTGCTATTTTCGTTTTTCCTTCTACATTTATATTTCTTAAAATCCTATAATTCTTTCGCAACTTATTATTGATGTTGCGCATAAAGTTAGTAGAATCTTTATTTATTTTATTGTTGTAAGCGTTTCGGCATCCGTCTGAACAGAACTTTTTGTCTTCACGCCCATTGATTTTTTCTTCACATTCTAAACATGATTTTGGCATATAGTTCTTTATTTGGTTTGTAAAAAAAAGCGATTCCCCTAAAAAGAAATAAATTTGAGCGTAAATTAACTTAAAAAAGATAACAAAACTTTAAAATTTATTTTCCTACACAAACATATATAATTTTTTCTATTTCAGCTTTTTAATTTTATATAAATCATCGCGTCGGTCTTTTAAAATTCTTACGCTTCCCATTTCGTGCAATTTTTTCAACATGTCTAAATCGACGTCGGCAATCAATGTCATTTCGGTATTTGGAGTCGCTTCTGCCTTGATTCCGTTGCTAGGAAACGCAAAATCTGATGGTGTAAAGACCGCAGCCTGCGCATATTGGATATCCATATTATTGACTTTTGGAAGATTTCCGACACAGCCTGCAATTGCCACATAACATTCATTTTCAATGGCACGGGCCTGTGCACAAAGCTTCACGCGCGTGTAGGCATTTTGTGTATCGGTTAAAAATGGCACAAATAAAATCTCCATTCCTTCGTCGGCCATCAATCTTGACAATTCTGGAAATTCGACGTCATAGCAAATCATAATCCCGATTTTGCCGCAGTCAGTATCAAAAGTCTTGATCTCTGAACCGCCTTTCATTCCCCAATATTGCACTTCGTTTGGCGTGATATGAATTTTGGTGTACATTTCTGAAGTTCCGTCGCGCTTGCATAAAAATCCTACATTATATAAATTTCCGTCTTCAGTAAAAGGCATGCTTCCAGTGATGATATTTATGTTGTAAGCAATGGCAAATTCTTGGAATTTCTTTCTAATAGGTTCAGTAAAATGCGAAATTTCCCGAATGGCATCGGCTTCTGTCAAGTGATTGAAATCGGCCATTAACGGCGCAATAAATAATTCTGGAAAAAGCACAAAGTCACTATTGTAGCCCGAAACAACATCGATAAAAAATTCAGATTGTTCAAAAAGCGCCTCTAAATTTGCTAACGGACGCATTTGCCATTGTACCAAACCCAAACGAATTACGCTTTTTCTAGCATTGATTAATTTCGGACTTTTTTCGTAGTAAATATTATTCCATTCGAGCAAAACGGCGTATTCTTGGGAACTCACATCGCCTTCCAGATAATTTTTCATGATTTTCAATACGTGGAAATCATTGCTCAGCTGAAATGACAAAACGGGATCATAATATTCTTTCAAACGCACTTTGTCAATATATTCTTTCGGCGTAATTTCATCTGAATACTCAGAATATTTCGGAATTCTTCCTGCAAAAATGATGGATTTCAAGTTCATCGTTTCGCACAATTCTTTTCTAGCGTCATACAATCTTCGCCCCAAACGCAGGCCTCGGTATTCTGGGCTTATGAAAACGTCAATTCCATATAAAACTTCACCGTCTGGATCATGCGTTGAAAATGTATAGTTGCCCGTGATTTTTTCATACGTATGATTTGAGCTTGCTTTTTTATAATTGACTAAAATCGAAAGCGCCGAGCCAACAACTTTGTTATCTACCAGAATCACGATCTGCCCATCAGGAAAAATATCCAGCAGGTTTTTTATTTCGTCTTCTCGCCAGTAAGGTTCGTCTAATTCTCCATACGAATGAAGCATTGATGTTTTTAGCTGTTTGTAATCTTCAATCTGTAAATTTCGTAGCTCAACTTTATTAATTTCCGTCTGCATAAAGGTTCTTTTCCCCGAAAGTTACGCAATATATTTTCCGTTTGCAAACGCTTACAAATGTTTACAACCGAAAGTAAATGGGAGATAACCGACTAATTTTTTACAGTTGCCACATCTTTGCAATGTTGATTTTAAAGACAAAAACAAATACTAACATTTTAAATTTAGAAGCCATGAACGCATTAAGAAACAAAGTACAGTTAATTGGAAACGCAGGAAAAGATCCAGAAGTTAAAACCTTTGAAGGAGGCCGAAAATTAGCGACGATTTCTATCGCCACAAGTGAAAGTTATACGAATGACAAAGGCGAAAAAATCACTGACACGCAATGGCATAATCTGGTTGCTTGGGGAAAAACTGCTGAAATCATCGAGAAATATGTCGTGAAGGGAAACCAATTTGCGGTGGAAGGAAAATTAACGCACAGAAGTTATGACGATAAAAACGGCGAGAAAAGATATGTTGCCGAAGTGGTGGTCAGCGACGTTTTATTGCTAGGAAGCAAATAATGAAAGTGAGAATTTTTGCCATAAGGCTGGTTGCTGAAAAATTTGTTTCGGACCAAAAGTCGCTTAATGATTTTTTGGAAAGCATTGAATTCATTAAATCAGACACGCATTTTGTAGAAAGCGAAACAAATTATTGGTCGGTTTTGGTACATTATGAAGAAAGAAAAATCGAAAGTAAACCGGCAAAGAAAGTGGTGGCGGTTCAAGAGCAAGATTTAGGTCCAGAAGAATATGATCTTTATGAGGAACTGAAACGATGGCGTGCCAAAAAAGCAGAAGAATGGAATATTCCAAGCTTTATGATTTGCCACAATTCTGAACTTTTAAATGCTGTTGTTTCTAGGCCAAAAACAATTTTTGAATTGAAAAGATTGAAAGGCTTTGGAGATTTGAAAATAGAAAATCACGGAGAAGAAATACTTACAATTATAAACGCTAATAGAAATTAATTAAATAAAATCGTCTGTATTGGCAGGCGGTTTTTAACCAAAAATGTCTTTCGCAACGCGATATGTATTTGCGTGTGCCTCAATGATCGTTTTAATTTCAGGCGAATAACCGCCACCCATGCTGCATTGTACTGGAATTCCAAATTTCTTGCAATTTTCAAAGACAATTTCGTCGCGCTTTTTGCAAGCTTCAATCGAACAGCCTAATTTTCCGAGCTTGTCAGAATCTAAAATGTCAACCCCGCTTAAATAAAAGATGAAATCAGGTTTTTCCTGCTCGATTAATTTTGGAACAAATTCAGTGACGATTTTCAAATAGTCGTCGTCAGAAGTCTTGTCAGGAAGCGCAATATCCAAATCAGAAATTTCTTTTTTAAAAGGATAATTCGATTTTCCGTGGACTGAAAAAGTGAAAACATCTGGATTATTCTGGAAGATTTCTGCGGTACCGTTTCCTTGATGAACGTCTAAATCTATGATTAAAATTTTAGAAGCAAGTTTTTCATCTAGCAAATAGTGAGCGCCAATTGCCTGGTCATTTAAAAGACAGAAAGCTTCGCCGTGCTCAGAATAAGCATGGTGTGTGCCTCCGGCAATGTTGAATGCGATTCTGGTTTCAAGCGCTTTTTTACAGCCTAAAATAGTTCCGTTTGCAATGCGAAGTTCTCTTACAACCAATTCTGAAGAAAGCGGAAAGCCAATTTTTCTAGCCTTTCTCGCGTCTAAAGTCAGGTTTAATAAATCATCAACATATTCCTTTGGTGAACGGCAAAAATATATTTTAAATCCGGAATTTCTGGCGTGAAAAAATCGTCTTCTGAAACAATTCCTTCATGCAACAATTGCTGTGGCAACAATTCATATTTTAGCATCGGAAAGCGATGGCCTTCTGGCAAAGGATGTTTATATATCGGATGAAAAGCAATCGGAAGCATTCTGTATTTTAGTTAGATTCAGAAATATCTTCAAATTTTCGCATCACATATTCCTTCTTTTTTGAATCGTAATATCCTAAAATATAGTAATTTTTATAAGGAAAAACAGATTGCAGGCTTACGTCGTTTTCAGCAATAAATTGGGAAATAAAATCAACAGCAAGTCCTTGTTGTGGCACGTTTTGATGCTCAAATTTCTCATTAAACAAAGCTTCAAAATAAGTAGATTGAAGATTTTGATCGTCAAATAAATTGCTCATGTCGCCACCGGTTCCTGCTGCAACCATTACCACTCCTGCGGAAATTCCGAGAAGCATGCCACCAGTAGAATTCACACTTCTGACACCGCCAACGGTCACCATAACATTCGAAGGCGTTTTATAAACCGAAATCCCGACATCTGATAAATTAAGCCGTTGCAAGAACTTTTTTGTATTTTTCATTATTTTGCCGCGCTGTCCGCCTGTCTGGCTAAAAAGTGGCGAATTACGAAATGAAATCGTGTCATTTGCGTCTGCGTAATATTTTTTCAAAAGCTGTCCAGATTTCAGGTCAACGGCTGTGATTGCCAGTTCTTCTTCGTTCGTCTTGAATTGGTACAATTTATTTTGGTGGAAATAAGAATTAGATTTTCCAATTTGCTTGACCAAAACCGGCTGCGGAACGAGTTGCTGTGAAATGGCAAAAGTCGTCAGGTCAATTTCTAAAAGCTGCGTTTGTGCACTGGAGTCAAAAGTCAAAACCAGTTTGTTCGCTTCGACATACATTTTTGCTTTCCCAACGGTTTGAAACAACGGATTTAGAACTTTTGCATCGATTAATTCCAGTCCGTTTTCAGTGACTAATTCATTGAAAGTTTTGGCTTTTCCTTTTTCATCGGTAAATTTATACGTAGAAAAATCCAAGGTTTTTTGGTTCATTTCACCTTTGTGCAAAAGGTATATTTTAATCTTATCTTCTTTTTTCGGAAGCGTCAGAATATAGAAAGAATTGTTTTCGCTGAAAGCAGTAATGATGGCTTCGTCCTTAAAATCAAATTGAAAATTATCAGTCAAAGCTGTCCTGTTTTCAAAGTCAAAATTTACAGATTGTATCTTTTTAAAATCTTCTGAAGCCCAATAAAGATTAGGATTTCCATTGTCTTCAAACCCAAAACCCGCAATCAGTTCATACTCTTTATCAGGACGATTTACTGAAAGGCTGTCTGAAAAAAACAAGGCTTGGTTGTATTTTAAAGCGGTCAATTTTTCTTTGTCAGAAATAAAAGCAAAGACTTGATTTTTAGAATTTACCGCATTTAAAAGCTGGTGGTTATTTCTTGAATTTCGCAATTTTATGGGATGTGATGATAGTATTGTTTGGCTGAAACCCGCCGTAAAAGAAGCAAAAACAAAAAGCGTAAATAATAATTTTTTCATAGCCTACATTTTTATTTTCTTGTTCAAAAACAATACCGCAAAGTTTAAGAATCCATAAACTCCTGAAATTTAGTGAAAAATTCGCCAACATGAAAACCATCCATCAAGCCGTGATGCACGTGGACTGAAACTGCCATCGAACGTTTTCCGTCTTCAGCAATCATCATTTTTCCAATGGAAATCTTCGGACAACTATCTGGAAAAGTAAAACTTCTGGCGTGCGAAAGCGAAGTGAAATCAACCCATGGAATCGCCGAAAAATGAATCAGATTATCAACTTCAAAACTTCTGGTAAAAAGTCCAGGCGTAGTTCTGACTCTTTCAATTTCTTCCAAAGCTTTCTCTTGAAATGTTTCAAAATCTGCATAAAACGGAATCAGGGAAAATCCGAAAGTGTTGTCGTCACGCGTCAATGTTGCCGAAGCATCAATTTTGTCAAAAATATAAATTTCGCCATTGTCAATTCTATAGCGGAAATTTTCCACAGCATTTACCGCCGAAAGCGTTTTATGAAGGTAATATAAAAAAAATGAAACTCCGTTTTTCTTTGAAGTTTCATATGCTTTTGTGCAATCGATATTGGCTACAATTCCAAAGAAAGGCTCTTCGAATTTACTAAAAAATTCAAAGTGTTCTTTTCTGGGCCAAGTATTTAAGTTTAATTTCGTTTTCATTTTATTGGTTGCCAAAGATTACAGGATTCAAAAGATTTTTTAGAAATCTATTTAATTCTTGTAATCTGTGGCTTTTGAATTTTTAGAGTAAAAAAGGCAAAACTTCAGTAATTTTTTCAACGGCTCTAAAGTTTTTGTGCTTCACTTCGTGGTCAATTTTTTCGTGAGCCCAAGTCGTATGAAAAGGAATATGAACGGCATGGCCACCAATTCCCAAAACCGGCAAAACATCTGATTTCAAGGAATTTCCGATCATAAAAAACTCCTCAGGTTGAACTTCCAAACGTCCTAGTAAATCATGATAATCTTTTTCTTGCTTGTCTGACATCACTTCGATATGGTGAAAATAATGACCCAAACCTGAATTGTGCAATTTTCTTCTTTGGTCTAACAAATCGCCTTTTGTGGCTACAACCAATTTGTATTTTCCATGTAAAGCCTGCAAAGTTTCTTCGACTCCGTCTAACAATTCAATCGGTCTTTGCAGTAATTCTTTTCCGTAATCCAAGATTTTATCGACTACTTGAATGCTGATGGTTTTTTCTGAAATTTTCATCGCGGCTTCAATCATAGAGAGAATATACCCTTTGATTCCGTAACCGTACAAAGGCAGATTGTCAATTTCTACCTTAAAAAGTTCCTGAGAAATGCCTTGTTTGGATAGATAATCATTCATCAAGCCACAGAATTTTTCTTCTGTTTCCTGAAAATAAGGCTCGTTCACAAATAAGGTGTCGTCAGCGTCGAAAGCGATTACTTTTATGTTCATACGTTATATTTTTAAACACGAATTGCACGAATTTACACAAAATCTTGAGAATGAATTCGTGATAATTTGTGAAATTCGTGTCTGTTTTTTAATTTATAGTCTCCCCATTCCCAGCTTCAGCATCTGGATTCACAAAAACCAATTTTCCTTCAGCATTGGTAGTCATCAAAATCATCCCTTGACTTTCCACGCCACGCAAAGCTCTTGGAGACAAATTCACCAAAACCGTAACTTTTCGTCCCACAATTTCTTCGGGAGTAAAACTTTCGGCAATTCCTGAAACAATGGTTCTCACGTCAATTCCGGTATCGACTTTCAAGACTAAAAGCTTGTTGGCCTTTGGCATTTTTTCTGCTTCCAAGATGGTTCCAACACGCAAATCCATTTTTGCGAAATCTTCATATTGGATCAAATCTTTTTGCGGTTCTAATTTCTTATTTTCTGCTTTGTTGGCTGTTTTTGTAGCTTCCAATTTCTCTATTTGTTTTTGAATTTCTTCGTCTTCAATTTTAGCGAAAAGCAATTCTGCTTCACCAATTTTATGTCCACTAGGAATCAAATCTGAATTTTCAGAAATATCATTCCAACTTAAACTTGAATTATTCCTAGCTTCCGCCAAAACCGCAGTTTCATCCACAATTCCAAAAGTTGAAATCGAAGATGGAGTTGCGTTCAAGATTCTTTTCAATTTTTCAGAAGTAAAAGGCAAAAACGGTTCCGCCAAAACACTCAAAGCGCCAGCAATCTGCAACGCAACATACATTTGTGTTTTCACTCTTTCAGGATTGTCTTTTATTACTTTCCAAGGCTCTTCATCCGCCAAATATTTATTTCCTAAACGCGCCACATTCATCAATTCGCCCAAAGCTTCTCTGAATCTATAACGTTCCACAGAACTTGCAATAACTGCAGGATACGCTTTTAATTCAGCCAAAGTTGCTTCGTCCACTTCAGAAAATTCGTTTGGTTCCGGAACAATTCCTTCGTAATATTTATTCGTCAAAACCACAACTCTGTTGATGAAATTACCAAAAATGGCTACCAATTCGTTATTGTTTCTCGCTTGAAAATCCTTCCAAGTAAAATCATTATCCTTAGTTTCAGGAGCATTCGACGTCAATGCATAACGCAAAACATCTTGCTTATCCGGAAAATCTTCCAAGTATTCGTGCAGCCAAACCGCCCAGTTTTTAGAAGTTGAAAGTTTATTTCCTTCCAAATTCAAGAACTCGTTTGCAGGCACATTGTCTGGCAAAATATAGCTTCCTTCCGCTTTTAACATTGCCGGAAAAATCACACAGTGAAACACAATATTGTCTTTCCCAATGAAATGAACCAACTTCGTATCTTGAGATTTCCAATACGGTTCCCAATCTTTTCCTTCTCGCAAAGCCCATTCTTTCGTCGAAGAAATGTAGCCAATTGGTGCGTCAAACCACACATATAATTTTTTTCCTTCGGCACCTTCAACCGGAACGTCAATTCCCCAATCTAAATCTCTCGTTACGGCACGAGGCTCCAAACCACCATCAATCCAAGACTTAACTTGACCGTAAACATTCGGTTTCCAGTCGTTTTTGTGTCCGACTAAAATCCATTCTCTCAAGAAATCCTCGTATCTGTCTAAAGGTAAAAACCAGTGTTTCGTCGATTTTAAAATAGGCGTTTCTCCCGTGATTGTCGATTTTGGATTAATCAAATCCGTTGCATTCAGCGTCGATCCGCATCGTTCACATTGGTCGCCATATGCTTCTTCGTTGCCGCATTTTGGGCAAGTTCCAATCACAAAACGGTCGGCTAAAAAATGATCGGCTTTCGCATCATACAATTGTTCCGTTGTTTCTTCGATAAAATCGCCATTGTCATACAATTTTCTGAAAAATTCAGAAGCCGTATCGTGATGGATTTTCGAAGAAGTACGCGAATAATTATCAAAAGAAATTCCGAAATCAGCAAACGATTTTCTGATAATTCCGTCATATTTATCAATCACTTCCTGAGGCGTGATTCCCTCTTTTTTCGCTTTCATCGAAATCGCTACACCGTGTTCGTCGCTGCCGCAAATGAACGCCACATCGCGATTCAGCAAGCGCAAAAATCGAGCATAAATATCAGAAGGAACATAAACTCCCGCCAAATGCCCAATGTGAATCGGGCCGTTAGTATAAGGCAAAGCTGCCGTAATCGTATATCTTTTCGGATTCTGTATCATCTTTTTCTTTAAATAAGTATGCAAAATTAATCTATTACCGCTGAAATACCTAAAATATATTCTTTGTCATTTGAAGCGAATCGTCCTTCTTTTTCAGTCCCGAAGGTTCGGGGGCAATTCCCGATGTTCAGCACTATCTTTTATTTTTTAAAGAAAAAAACAAAAGGATAGTCGCTGACATCGGGGCTATTTGAGAAAGGTTTTCGCATTTTTGTAAGCTGTAAGACCATTGCGTGAAAACTGCTGTCAATTATCAGTTCTTAAATAATCCTTTATCTTTGCGTCTAAAGAATTGAAATTTATGGCAAAAGGACCAGAAAAAAACACGAAAAACAAGGCTTTGCACACCAAATTATTAAACCGAAAAAAGGCAAAACTCCAAGAAGAAAAAAGAGAAAAAACCTTGCGGATGAAAGCTTTGGTGGCCAAAATGAATCAGAAAAAGAATAATGATGAATCTGAAGCTAAATAAAATTAGCGTATTTCCTCATTTAATCTTCCTAAAATAGAACCATTGTAAATTGGGCTTTCAAAAGTAAAAACAGTACGAAAGCTTTATTTCCTTCAAATATATTTTGCAATCTTTGAACTCCAAAAAAGAGATTCATGAGTAAGACAAAATTAACCGTTACTAAAAACGGATTTATAAAAATTGACGGCGATTTTGAAATCGTTGACCCAGAAGGAAAAGTATATGATTTGCAAGGCAGAACCGCGCTAGGACTTTGCCGTTGCGGCTTGTCAGCAAACAAACCTTTTTGCGATGGCGCACATAGAAATGGTTTCGAACACGATGCCACTGCGTTTGATTTGCCACCGATGAAAGCGAAATAAGGAATTTTACATTTATACAAAAAGCTGCATTTTAATAATGTGGCTTTTTTGTTTTTAGGCTAACTTACATTCAGAAAAAATTTTATCAATCAACAATTTAATTGAAATTTGCACCTACTTTAAAATTTGAAAATATGGAATTCGGGAAAATAATAGTTTCAGAAACAGCAATGAACAGCGAGAATCCGCACGATGTGATTCTGTCGAATATTTCAATAATCAATTTAATGCGCGAAGAAAAAGTGGATGATGATTTGATTCACGAAGACGCGTTGATGAGCTATTACTTAGATTATTATTGGACACAACTTTCAGAAGGAAATTTTGCGCAGTTCGTTCACAAATCAGGTTGGGACAAAGAGCTGAACGAACTTATCGAAGAAGGTTTGGTCTTAATCGGAGCTGAAAAACACTTGGAATTATTTCAACAACAATCCAAAAAAGTAAAACTGATGAGCAGCGTAAAACTCAATAAATTCTTGAAAGGAAAATTAGAAGGCGTAAATCCTGTGAGAGATTCCTTGAACAGCGATACTTTTTTTGAATTGGAAGAAAATCTTATTACTTTAAATGCCAATTTCTTAAAATCACATCCAGATTTTGAAGTGCTTTCTGTAGACGAAATTTTTGCTACGCTGGAAGAATTTGTAGGTCATGAAATAAAGAGAGTTTAAGTTTTTCCAAAGAAAAAATCTGCGATAATTAGCGTCATCCGCCAAAATCCGCGTCCGAAAACTATATAAAATTCCCACTGATATCCTAACAGGTTTTCAAAACCTGTTAGGTATAATTTTTCTAAAAAATCCAAAATACCTAACAGGAGAAATACCTGTTAGGATAACATTGCAAAACATGATATTTGTCATTTTCAAATAACTAAAGTTTTGCCTATTTTTGCACCCGATTCTAAAACAGAATCACAATTCTCACTTAAAACGTTTATAGCATGCAACTGTACAACACCTTAAGCGCAGAAGAAAGAGCCGAGCTGATTGACCAAGCCGGAAAACAAAGACTGACTTTGTCTTTCTATGCGTATGCCAAAATTGAAGATCCTAAAAAATTTCGCGACGATTTATTTATAGTTTGGAATGAACTTGACGCCTTGGGACGAACTTATGTAGCCCACGAAGGAATCAACGCCCAGATGTCTGTTCCCGCAGAAAATTTTGAAGCTTTTCGTGAAACTTTGGAAGCTTATGATTTCATGAAAGGCATCCGCTTGAATGTGGCTGTGGAGCATGACGACCATTCTTTTTTGAAATTGACTGTAAAAGTCCGTGATAAAATTGTTGCCGACGGATTGAACGACGCCACTTTTGACGTGACTAATATCGGCGTTCACTTGAAAGCAAAGGAATTCAACGAAATTTTAGAAGATCCAAATACGATTGTAGTCGATTTCAGAAACCATTACGAAAGTGAAATCGGCCATTTTAAAGGAGCAATTACACCAGACGTAGAAACTTTTCGTGAATCTTTGCCAATAATTAACGAGCAGTTGAAAGATTTCAAGGAAGATAAAAATTTGGTAATGTATTGCACTGGAGGCATTCGCTGCGAGAAAGCTTCGGCTTATTTCAAGCACCAAGGATTTAAAAACGTATTCCAATTAGAAGGCGGAATCATCAATTATGCGAAGCAAATCAAGGAAGAAAACATCGAAAGCAAATTTTTAGGAAAAAATTTCGTGTTTGACCACCGATTGGGCGAAAGAATCACTGACGATATTTTATCGCAATGCCACCAATGCGGAAAACCGTGCGACAATCATACGAATTGCGAAAACGAAGGTTGCCATTTATTGTTCATTCAATGTGACGAATGCAAAGTTGCAATGGAAAACTGCTGTTCGACAGAATGCCAGGAAATCATCCACATGTCTTTGGCAGACCAAGTAAAAATGCGGCGTGGCGTAAAAAATGGCAACATGATTTTTAGAAAAGGAAAGTCAGAAAACCTAAAATTCAAACATTCTGGGGAATTGACAGGAGTTGCTTTGGCCAAAGCAGATCTTACCGAAAGCGAAATTGCCAAGCCAAAAGACATCCGCCAGAAAATTAAAATAAAAAAGACTTTGATCGGAAAAGCAGAGCATTATTTTCCAAAATCTGAAGTTGGGCAATTTTTGATGGAAAAAGATACGCTTAAAATCGGTGACAACATCTTGATTTCCGGACCAACAACAGGAAACCAGACGTTGCAAATCATAGCAATGTACGTCAACGGAAACCAAAGCGAAATTGCTAAAGAAGGCGACAAAGTGACCTTGAGCCTACCATTCAGAATTCGTCTTTCAGACAAGTTATATAAGATTTTAGAATAGAATATTTTTTCAATTTTTACGTTAAACCTATTTCATGTGAGTGAGATAGGTTTTTTGTTTTAGGCCAAAATGCTGTGAAACTGAGCAACTTTGACCCTTTGCAACTTCAAATTAAAAATTGCTATCTTTACGCTCAAAACATTTTACGAATTTTAAGTTGCGTAAATCGCGACATCTATATAAAATTATGGCCTGTACAAGTTGTTCAACGTCTGATGGCAGTGCGCCAAAAGGCTGTCAAAATAAAGGGACTTGTGGCACCGATAGCTGCAATAAATTAACGGTCTTCGACTGGCTCTCAAACATGAGCCTTCCCAACGGAGAAGCGCCTTTTGACTGTGTAGAAATACGCTTTAAAAATGGGCGAAAAGAATTTTACAGAAATACAGAAAAACTGACTTTAAGCATTGGAGATATTGTGGCGACAGAAGCGTCTCCAGGCCACGACATTGGAATCATCACTTTGACCGGAGAATTGGTCAAGATTCAGATGAAGAAAAAAGGGGTGAATCACAAAAGTTCAGAAATAGCAAAAATCTACAGAAAAGCCTCTCAAAAAGATATCGATATTTGGTCAGAAGCACGTGCAAAAGAAGAGCCGATGAAAGTTCGCGCACGTGAATTGGCAATCGCCCAAAAACTAGAAATGAAAATTTCTGATATCGAATTTCAAGGCGACGGCTCAAAGGCGACTTTTTATTATACGGCCAATGATCGTGTCGATTTTCGTATGCTGATTAAGGATTTTGCTAGAGAATTCAGCACCAGAATCGAGATGAAACAAGTAGGTTTTCGTCAAGAAGCGGCTCGTTTGGGAGGAATCGGTTCTTGCGGAAGAGAACTTTGCTGTTCGACTTGGCTTACCGATTTCAGAAGCGTGAATACTTCTGCGGCAAGATACCAGCAACTGTCATTGAATCCGCAGAAATTAGCGGGACAATGCGGGAAATTGAAATGCTGCTTGAACTATGAATTAGATACTTACATGGATGCTTTGAAAAGTTTTCCTGATTTTGATACCAAATTGCATACCGATGCAGGCGACGCGATCTGCCAAAAACAAGACATTTTCAAGGGATTGATGTGGTTTGCTTATACGAATAATTTTGCCAACTGGCACGTTTTGAAAATTGAGCAGGTCAACGAAATTATTGCTGAAAACAAGCAGAAAAGAAAAGTGGCTTCACTCGAAGATTATGCTTTGGAAGAAGCAAAAGAACCACAACAGGATTTCAATAATGCGATGGGACAAGAAAGCCTGACGCGTTTTGACCAGCCGAAGAAAAAGAAAAGACCGAACAAAAAGCGCAAGGAAGGCGAGGCTGTTGGAAACGGTCCGGCAATCCAGAAGCCTGCTGGCGAAAGAACGCAGAGCCAGAAAATTGTTCCGAATAAAAAGCCGAATCCAAACCAGAATCCGAATGCCAATCTGCAAGGAAAAGCGCCTAATCCTGGACCAAAGCCAAACCAGAATCCGAATGCAAATCCGCAAGGGAAAGCACAAAATAGAGAACAAAAGCCGAATCTGAACCAGAACGCCAATCCGCAGGAAAAAGCGCCAAACACAGGACAAAAGCCGAATCCAAACCGAAATAACAATCAAAAAAACAGGCCACCGAGACCTGCAAACGAGAAAAAACCTGATAACAAAATAATCCCCGCTAAGAAAAATGATCCTGAGAAATAGTTTCCTGATTCTTTTTGCCACGCTATTGTTAGTTTCCTGCGATAAAAAAAGGGTTTTTGACCAATATAAAACGGTTGGAGACGCTTGGCAGAAAGACAGCATTGCGAGTTTTACTTATAATAATCAAGACACGACAAAGGCTTATGATCTATTCGTAAACCTGCGTTCTAACAATGATTATCAATTTAATAATATCTTTTTGATTGTCTCGATGGAAGCGCCGGGAGGCATGACAAAAGTCGATACGCTTCAATATAAAATGGCAGAAGCCGACGGAAAATTATTGGGCGAAGGCTTTTCAGACTTAAAAGAAAGCAAGCTTTATTACATAGAAAAATATAAATTTTCAGCTATCGGAGATTACAAAATCGGAATCCAGCAAGCCGTTCGCCAGTCAGGAAAAGTGGCCGGGGAAAAGGAATTGAAAGGAATCACCGAAGTAGGCTTTAGAATAGAAAAATTAGATTAGCGTTATGGCAGTTAAAAAAAACAACACCGCAGTTAAGGATTTCAAATATTACAATAAAAAGTTCTGGAAGATCTTTTTTTATGGAACTTTAGGCGTAATCCTGTTCTTCCTTTTTGCTTCTTGGGGACTTTTTGGATCGATGCCTTCGTTTGAAGAATTAGAAAATCCTGAGTCAAATTTGGCTACAGAAATCATTTCTTCCGATGGAGAAACAATCGGTAAGTTTTACAACGAAAACAGAACCGCGATTAAATATTCTGACCTTCCAAAACACTTGGTCGATGCTTTAGTTTCCACAGAAGATGAGCGTTTTTATGAGCACTCAGGAATCGACGGAAGAGGAACTTTAAGAGCCGTGAGCAGTTTTGGAACAAGCGGCGGTGCGAGTACTATTACACAGCAATTAGCAAAACTTTTATTCCACGGTGAAGGTTCAAAATTTCTGCCTTTTCGTATGGTTCAAAAGGTAAAAGAATGGATCATCGCCATTCGCCTGGAAAGACAATATACAAAGCAAGAAATCATTGCGATGTATTTCAATAAGGCTGATTTTGTGAACAATGCCGTTGGAATTCGTTCTGCAGCAAAAGTTTATTTTGGAAAAGAACCGCGCGATTTGAAGATTGAAGAAGCGGCCGTCTTAGTCGGAATGCTGAAAAATCCTTCTTATTTTAATCCGATTAGAGAAAAAAGGAAACAGCTTGTTTTTGACCGAAGAAATACGGTTTTGGGACAAATGGTGAAAAACGGGCATTTAGAAGAAGCGGCAAAAGAATCATTGTCTAAAAAACCACTTGTTTTAGATTATCATCCAGAAAGTCATAATGAAGGAATTGCTACTTATTTCAGAGAATATCTTCGTGATTTCATGAAAACTTGGGCAAAAGAAAATCCTAAAAAAGATGGAGGCGGTGAATATGATATTTACCGCGACGGATTAAAAATCTATACTACTATTGACTCAAGAATGCAATTGCACGCTGAAGAAGCGGTAACGGCGCACTTGACCAACTTGCAGAAAGAATTTTTCAAACAGGCAAAAACGAATAAAAACGCTCCGTTTATCAAACTGTCTGACGCAGAAACAAAATCATTGTTAGACCGCGCCAGAAAAAATTCTGACCGATGGAAGCAGATGAGCGCGCAAGGAAAAAGCGACGAAGAAATTGCAAAATCGTTTACTGTTAAAACAGATATGACTGTTTTCACATGGAAAGGCGAGCGCGACACCATCATGACGCCAGACGATTCTATCAGATATTACAAACATTTCTTGCAAACCGGAGTCATGGCGATGGAGCCAAGAACGGGACACGTAAAAGCATGGGTTGGAGGAATTAACTACAAACATTTCCAATACGATCACGTTGGGCAAGGAGCAAGACAAGTTGGTTCGACATTCAAGCCGTTTGTGTATGCTGCCGCAATTGAGCAAAAAGGATATTCTCCTTGTGACTCGATTATTGACGCGCCATACACTATTCCGAAAGGAAGACACAATGTTACAGAAACTTGGACGCCTAGAAATTCAAACGGAAGTTACAGAGGTATGACCACTTTAAGCTCTGCTTTGGCAAATTCCATCAATACCGTTTCTGCGAAATTAATAGACCAAGTTGGTCCAGATGCGGTTATTGATTTGGTTAAAAAATTAGGCGTAGATTCTAAAATTCCTTCACAGCCGTCAATTGCTTTGGGAGCTGTTGAAATTACGGTTGAGGATATGGTTGCCGCTTACAGTACATTTGCAAACCAAGGAGTTTACGTGAAACCGCAGGTAATTACGAGAATCGAAGATAAAAACGGCGTGGTGCTTTTTGAAGCAATTCCAGAGTCGCATGACGTTTTGAACAAAGACATTGCTTACGCAGTTATCAAGCTTTTGGAAGGCGTTACGCAATATGGTTCTGGAGGCCGATTGAGAACTGACGGTGGCGGTTTCGGCTATGAAATGATGACAGGTTATCCTTACGTATTAAGAAATCCGATTGCTGGAAAAACAGGAACGACACAAAATCAATCTGACGGTTGGTTCGTGGGAATGGTTCCGAATTTAGCAACAGGAGTTTGGGTTGGAAATGAAGACCGTTCCGCCCACTTTAAAAGTATCACTTACGGACAAGGAGCTGTGATGGCGCTTCCGATTTGGGGATTGTTCATGAAAAAATGTTATGAAGACAAAGAACTTTCTGTTTCAAAAGAAGCATTTGAAAGACCTAAAAATTTATCCATAAAAGTAGATTGCTGGACTCCGCCGGTCAAAAAAGACACTACAGATGTACAGCCCGAACAAGATACCGATGAATTCAATTTTTAATAGAAACGCCTTTTTTAAGGCGTTTTTTTATATATTTATCCTCCAAAACAAACATTCATTATATGATTAATAAAAAAGTCGCATCGGTGAGTGATGCACTGAAAGATATTAAAAACGGGCAAACCATCATGCTCGGCGGTTTCGGACTTTGTGGCATTCCTGAGAATAGTATTGCCGAGTTGGTAAAATTAGAAGTAACTGATTTGACGTGCATTTCAAACAATGCCGGAGTCGATGATTTCGGATTGGGATTATTGCTTCAAAAACGCCAGATCAAAAAAATGATTTCTTCGTATGTCGGAGAAAACGCTGAATTTGAGCGCCAAATGCTTTCCGGAGAATTAGATGTTGAATTGACTCCGCAAGGAACTTTAGCCGAAAAATGCCGTGCCGCACAAGCCGGTATTCCTGCATTTTTTACGCCAGCAGGTTATGGAACTGAAATTGCCGAAGGCAAAGAAGCCAGAGAATTCAATGGAAAAATGCACATCATGGAAGAAGCTTACAAAGCCGATTTCGCTATCGTAAAAGCTTGGAAAGGCGACGAAGCGGGGAATCTAATCTTCAAAGGAACGGCTAGAAATTTTAATGCTGTAATGGCTGGCGCAGCAGCAATTACCGTTGCTGAGGTCGAAGAATTGGTTCCGGCAGGAAGCCTTGATCCAAATCAGATTCATATTCCTGGAATTATGGTACAGCGAATTTTTCAAGGCGAGAAATTTGAAAAGCGAATTGAACAAAGAACTAATAGGAAAAAATAAATTCAAGGATTTATTGATTTGAAAATTGAAGATTACTGCATTTAGACATTTGGAAAAAACTTAAAACAGAAATTATGGCACTTATCAATCCGCATATCAATTTTAATGGAAATGCTGAAGAAGCCTTTACATTTTACAAATCTGTATTTGGCGGTGAATTCACGAAAGTGATGCGCTTCAAAGAGCTGTCAAGTCCTGAATTTACCGTTTCAGAAAGTGAAGCAAATAAGATAATGCACATCGCTTTGCCAATCGGCGTCAATGTCTTAATGGGCAATGATATCCCTGAATTTATGGGAAAAGTGAGTGAAACTGAAAACAGGTCGAAAATCTCAATCAGCGCGCAAAGCCGTGAGGAAGCCGATAAAATATTCGTCGGACTTTCTGCAGGCGGCACCGTTGAAATGCCTATGAGCGACAGTCCTTGGGGTTCTTATTTTGGGATGTTCAGAGACAAATACGGAATTGAATGGATGGTAGATTTTGGCCAAAGTGCATAAGCAAAAGTCGCGGCTTGCCGGAAGACAAAAAAATAGATAGTGATAAAATGTGATAATTAGACAACTTCGAGACGATGCAAAGCATTATCAAATTTTCTAATTACCAAATTACCAAATTAAATTATATGTTATCAAAAGAAGATATTGCAAAAAGAATAGCAAAAGAAGTCAAAGACAACTATTTCGTGAATCTCGGAATCGGGATTCCTACATTGGTTGCCAACTATGTTCGTGAAGATATTTCGGTAGAATTTCAGAGTGAAAATGGCGTGCTTGGAATGGGACCGTTTCCTTTTGAAGGAGAAGAAGATGCCGACGTAATCAACGCGGGAAAACAAACCATCACAACGCTTCCTGGAGCAAGTTTTTTTGATTCTGCTTTCAGTTTCGGGATGATTCGAAGCAAAAAAGTCGATTTGACAATTCTCGGCGCGATGGAAGTTGCCGAAAACGGTGACATCGCCAACTGGAAAATCCCAGGGAAAATGGTAAAAGGAATGGGCGGCGCGATGGATTTGGTCGCTTCTGCAGAAAATATTATCGTGGCCATGATGCACGTCAATAAAGCCGGAGAATCCAAGCTTTTAAAAAGATGTTCTTTGCCGTTGACAGGTGTGGGTTGCGTGAAAAAGGTGGTGACTGAATTGGCCGTTTTAGAAATCGTTCCTGAAGGTTTCAAGCTTTTGGAAAGAGCGCCGGGCGTTTCTGTGGAAGATATTATCAAAGCGACCGAAGGAAATCTGATTATCGAAGGAGAAATTCCGGAAATGGTGATTGATTAAATTATAAAAAAGAGAGGATTGCCCTTTGGTAATCCTCTCTTTTAATTTAGAAACGTCTTATTTTTTGTTCAGATATTCTAATAAAACTTCATTCGCGTTCCCAAAAGTCGGTGGCTGTTCATTGAAACTGACCGCCTTTTTTTTGTTCAATTTATAAGTCAGATCAAATCCGGTAGTAAATAAAATTACAGATAAAAACGGATTGTTGACAAACGGAAGTAAACGGTCAAAAGCACTGTCAGCCGAATGAATCTCAAACAATTCTTCCTGCTGAAAACGGAATTTCAATTCTAATTTCAGTTCATTTTCTTCTAAAACAGGACGGATAAAAATATTTTTCAATTCGGTTTTTCCGATCGTTTTTGCAAACGTAAGTTTTGCGAAAGTTCCGTCAGAAAGACTGGTTTTGAATTTTTCATAAAACTCAGAGAAAGTTGCAGTAAACAGCATATTTTAGTTTTTTAATATATTATTTTACTTCGAAATATTTTTTCTCCGTAATTTTTTCTTCCCTATAAATCTTGCCTTTTGGCGTCAGCAGTTTCTTTTTCCATTGATTGTTTTCAATGAAATTATACGTTGAATCAGCATAGGAAACAAGTACATTTCCATCGCCATTTTCAGTAATTGCGTCTTCTGGCGAAGCTTCCACACTGCGGCTGACGAACGAAGTTACTTTGCCATTTGAAAACTTCGGGATAAAATCCATGTAATTTCCAAAACCGCTGTCCATCGCAGAATCCCAAGTTTGAATCAATTGTGCGCCGTTTTCTGATAGGTAAAAAAGCGCTTTTTTGTGCGAATAACCGCAAGCGGCAAAACCATTTCCAATTGTAAGGAAGCGCTTGTCGGCTTTGTCTGTATCATTTTCCCCTAAATTTTGAGAAATATACCATTCGCCTTTGGTGTCAAGAAATTCAATTTCCATCGGATGCGAATCTACTTTCTTCCCGCTTTTATAAAAATCAATCCTATAAAATGCAGTCGTGATGCTGTCTTTATCAATAACATTTCTGGTATTGACAATTTTAATTTCATTCGGAAAATCGCCATCAGGAATACTTTCTAAATCAAATTTATCTGTAATTTTTTCCTCCGGAGCTTCTTCAGGTTCATTTGAAACAACTTCAGGAGTTTCAGTCGTAGCGCTATTTTCTTCTGCTTTTTTATCAGTACAAGAAAAACAGAAAAGCACAAGTAATAGAAAGTATTTCATATCGAATTCTTTAGATTTAAATCATTTCCATCAATTCCAAAGCCTTTTTTACCGACTTCACATTCTCAAAAGTAAGCAATAATCGCAAGCCATTTTTAGTCTCTTTCTCCTTCATTTTGCAAAGGTTTCCATTGCGCTGTACAAATTGCAAAACCTTGTGAAATTGATTCGAAGTATAATACGCAGATTGCTGGTCAGACACAAAATAAGCGACCATTTTTCCTTGTTTCAAGACTAATTTCTCTATTCCCAATCGCGTCGCAACCCACTTAATTCTGATGCTGTTTAAAAGCGCAATCGCCTGCTTTGGCAAAGGTCCGAAACGGTCAATCAGTTTGTTTTCATAAGCCACAATGTCTTCCTCATTTTTCAAAAGGCTCAATTCGTTGTACAAATTCAATCGCTCAGAAACATTATTTATATATTCATCTGGAAATAATAATTCGAAATCAGAATCAATCTGAATGTCCTTCACATAATCTTTTGGAGGCGCATTTTCGTCCTCTTCGTATAAATCTTTGAACTCATTTTCCTTCAATTCCTCGATGGCTTCGTTCATGATTTTTTGGTAGGTTTCAAACCCAATTTCATTGATAAATCCACTTTGTTCTCCTCCTAATAAATCACCCGCACCGCGAATTTCCAAGTCTTTCATGGCAATGTTGAAACCGCTTCCAAGTTCGCTGAATTGTTCCAAAGCCTGTATTCTTTTTCGCGCATCGTCGGTCATTACAGAATACGGCGGCGTGATGAAATAACAGAATGCTTTTTTATTGCTTCGTCCTACGCGTCCTCGCATTTGGTGCAAATCTGAAAGCCCAAAATTATTGGCATTATTGATAAAAATCGTATTCGCATTCGGCACGTCAAGACCGCTTTCAATAATCGTCGTGGCAACCAAAACGTCGAAATCACCGCTCATGAAAGCAAGCATCAGTTCTTCTAATTTCTTGCCATCCATTTGGCCGTGGCCGATTCCGACTCTCGCTCCGGGAACTAAACGCTGAATCATTCCAGCGATTTCCTTGATATTTTCAATTCGGTTATTGATAAAGAAAACCTGTCCGTTTCTTTGTATTTCGTAAGAAATGGCGTCGCGAATCAGCTCTTCGTTAAACCCGACAACCTGCGTTTCAATCGGATAGCGATTTGGCGGAGGCGTTGTAATTACAGATAAATCGCGCGCCGCCATCAAAGAAAACTGCAACGTCCTCGGAATTGGCGTAGCCGTTAAAGTCAGCGTGTCAATATTCGCAGCAATCGTTTTTAATTTGTCTTTTACGTTCACGCCAAATTTCTGCTCTTCATCGACAATCAGCAATCCCAAGTCTTTAAAAACTACATTTTTATTGACCAATTGGTGTGTTCCGATGATGATGTCTAATTTCCCTTCGGCTAATTGTTTCAGCGTTTCTGCCTTTTGTTTTGCCGTTCGGAAACGATTTAAATAGCCAACTGAAACTGGCATTTCCTTCAAACGTTCGGTAAAAGTTTTATGGTGCTGAAAAGCCAGAATCGTCGTCGGAACTAAGATTGCAACCTGTTTTCCATTATCTACAGCTTTAAAAGCCGCACGAATCGCAACCTCTGTTTTTCCAAAACCAACATCGCCACAAACCAAACGGTCCATCGGACGCTCGCTTTCCATATCAGCTTTCACATCTTGCGTTGCCTTGAACTGGTCTGGCGTATCTTCATAAATGAACGAACTTTCCAATTCGGCCTGCAAATAACTATCAGGATCATATTTAAAGCCTTTTTCCAGCCTTCGCTTTGCATATAATTGAATCAAATTAAAGGCAATATGCTTGACTCTCGCTTTAGTTTTCTGTTTTAAAACTTTCCAAGCGTTCGAGCCTAATTTGTATATTTTTGGAGGAGATCCATCCTTTCCATTAAATTTTGAAATCTTATGAAGCGAGTGAATGCTGACATAAACAATATCGTTGTCGGCATAAACTAATTTTATCGCTTCCTGCGTTTTGTTTTCGACTTGAATTTTCTGCAAGCCTCCAAATCGCCCAATTCCGTGGTCAATATGCGTTACATAATCGCCAACGGAAAGCGTGTTCAGTTCCTTTAAAGTAATTGTCTGCTTTTTAGAATAGCCGTTTTTGATGCTGAATTTGTGGTAGCGCTCAAAAATCTGGTGGTCAGTATAACAGGCAATTTGATATTCTTCATCAATAAATCCTTGGAACAAAGGGAAAACTACGGTGTGGTATTGCTTTCGAATATCCTCGCTATTGGCTTCATCCAAAGAAGAAAAAATATCGTGAAAACGTTTCGCCTGCTGTTCATTGGAACAAAAAATATAATTTTTATAGCCGTTGAAATGGTTGTCGTTCAAATTGTTCAACAGCAAATCAAACTGCTTGTTGAACGAAGGCTGTGGCTGGACGTGAAATTCAAAGGTTTTCTGCGTTCTGTAAGTTGCTTTTGAACCCATTTCCACTAACGTAAAATCTAAAGATTTCTTGATAAAAGCTTCTTGGTTCAAGAATAATTCTTCTGGAGCTACGTGTTTTACCGTGGCATCCATTGTAGCAAAAATTTCTGTGGCTCTGTTGAAAAGCTGGTCTAATTTTGAGAAAAGCAAATCGGTATTTTGAATAAACAAAACCGTCTTTTCATTGATATAATTTAAAAAACTCTCTCGATTCTCTTGGAAGAATTTGTTTTCAACGTTTGGAATAATCGTAATTTTCTTCTGTTTTTCAATCGAAAGCTGGGTTTCCACGTCAAAAGTTCTAATGCTGTCGATTTCATTTCCAAAGAATTCAATACGAAATGGATTTTCATTGGAAAAAGAAAACACATCTAAAATTCCTCCACGAACCGAGAATTCTCCTGGCTCGGTAATAAAATCTACGCGCTTGAATTCATATTCGAATAAAACTTCATTGACAAAATCAATGGAAATCTGGTCGCCAATGGCAATTTTTAGCGTGTTTTTGTCCAATTCTTTTCGAGTCACGACTTTTTCAAAAAGCGCTTCGGGATAAGTGACAATTACGGCTGGTTTTTTTCTCGAATTTATGCGGTTCAAAACTTCGGCACGAAGCAAAATACTCGCATTGTCTGTATCTTCAATCTGGTAAGGACGGCGGTAAGAACCCGGATAAAAAAGCACGTCTTCTTCGCCGATAATTTGTTCTAAATCGTTCAGATAATAAGCGGCTTCCTCTTTATCCTGTAAAATTAAAAGGTATGGCAATTCACTTTTTTCGAAAAGAGAACTGACAACAAAAGACATGGAAGAACCGACCAATCCTTTCAGATGCAATTTATTTTCCCTGACAGCAATGCTTTCGGCGATTTGCTTGATTTTTACAGAGTTTCCGTAGGTGTTTAAAATAGGTGGTTTCAATTCGAATTATTTATTGGCTTTTGGATTTTTTGTAGGATCGATTTGTTCGCCATTTAGATTTGAATTTGGTGGCGTCGGCACTTTTGGCATTGTTTTATTGACAGAATCAGACAATGCGCGAATCATTTCTGCTTCGCCTTCTTCCAATCGGATTTGGCTTTTGGTCACGATTTTTTCCATGTGCGCTTCCAGCGAAGCCAGTTCTGTCTTGACCTCAGGAATCAATTTCAGCACTTTGTCTTCCGGAATTTTATCTAAATTGATGTATAAATCCAGTGATTTTACCTTGGTAGAAAGCGTCATGATGCGGCTTCTGATTTCAGATTTGTCAAACTGCGCCGGAATATTATTGTTCAAATCAGTCACTTTTCTAGACAATGTTTTGGCTTTCTGCTTAAAAGCGCCAATCGTGCTTTTAGGTTTCTGTTCTAATTCAGTCATAAAAAGGCGCCATTCTGCCCAGTTGGCGATGATATTTTGCACGTTTGGCGAAGTTGCCGGGGCGTCAAAATCCCAAGCTTTGTCGATTTTACTGAAAATCTGCTCGTTTCTTTTGTCGTTTCTGGCAATATCCTGAAGGCGCGCATCGCTGTCGTCTTTGCAGGAAACGGCTAAAATGACAGCCAATAAAATAGGAAAAAGTATCTTTTTCATAGAAAAATTTTGTTAAGCAAAGTTACAAAGTAAAACTGATAGAAAATAATAGACAAACCACCTCATTTCATAAAAGTTAATTAAAATTTTAAGGTTTTAATTTTTTGATAATTGCTATTGAAATTTGTTCGAAAATAGTTGAAATTCATTATTGGATTCGATTGTCACTAATGACTTAAAATTGCGAATTATGGATTAAAAATTCTTCAAAATCACAAATCTTTCAAAAAGTGCACCAAAATCAATCTTTCAAATGCGATTTTTGTTTTTATGATTTGCTATATTTGTCAGCATTAAAATCACCACCAAATGAGTGCGAAAATCTTGATTATCGGTGCCTGTGGGCAAATTGGCACAGAGCTGACGAAAAAATTGCGTGAAGTTCATGGAACAGAATCTGTGATTGCTTCAGATGTCAGAAAAGGAAATCCTGAGTTTGTAAATTCGGGTCCTTTTGAAGTTGTAAATGCTTTAGATTACAACCAAGTTCAGGCTTTAATTGAGAAATATCAGATTGAGGAAGTCTATTTGATGGCCGCATTATTATCGGCAACAGCAGAAAAAAATCCAGCATTTGCTTGGGATTTAAACATGAATTCGCTTTTCCATATTTTGAATCTGGCCAAGGACGGAAAAATTAAAAAGATTTTCTGGCCTTCAAGTATTGCCGTATTTGGACCGACTACGCCAAAAGACGACACGCCGCAATATACCATCATGGAACCGTCAACAGTCTATGGAATCAGCAAGCAGTCGGGAGAAAGATGGTGTGAATATTACCACAATATCTTTGGCGTTGACATCAGAAGCATCCGTTATCCGGGATTGATCAGCTGGTCCACTCCTCCAGGCGGCGGCACTACAGATTATGCGGTCGATATTTACCACAAAGCGCTGAGCGATGGAAAATATGAGTGCTTTTTATCAGAAGAAACAAAATTGCCAATGATGTATATGGATGATGCCATTCGTGCCACAATCAGCATTATGGAAGCTCCGAAGGAAAATATAAAAATAAGATCTTCGTATAATTTAGCCGGAATCAGCTTTACGCCAAAAGAAATTGCGGCAGAAATCAAAAAGCACATTCCTGAATTTGAAATTTCATACGAACCTGATTTCAGGCAGAAAATTGCAGACAGCTGGCCATCAAGCATCGATGATTCTGATGCTAGAAAAGATTGGAACTGGAAGCATGAATTTGACTTAGAAAGCATGACAAAAGATATGCTCGAACATTTATCTTCTAATTAGTCAATTAGTCAATTAGCGAATTAGCGAATTAGCGAATTAGATAATTCATTAAATATCTATAAATAGAAAACCGAAAGAGAATTATTCGCTTTCGGTTTTTTGTTTATTTCTTTTTTAAAATTTCTAAATGCACATTTTCAATCTCGCTTTTTATTTGAACAACTGCATCCGCATTGTCATTCGGTATTGTCATGGAAAGTACATAATGCCTGATTTTCCATTGGCCGTTTTTAAATTCTAAAATTCCTGAACCGCGACAGATTTTCATCTGCGTATTTAAAAGTTCGTCAAACCAAGCCATTTTTTTATCAGGGCTGAAATAAATATTTCTTTCTACGGAAGTAAAATCCCAAGCTTTTCCTTTGTCAAAATAGGGCTTTGCCCAAATTTCAAATTCTTTCTTGGTCCAATTTTCTGTTGCGTCAGTTCCGATGTAAATTCCGTCGTCGGCAATTTTATCGAAATAGTTTTTAAAATCTGCATTTGCGGCATCTTTGTGCCAGGCGTCTAAAAAAGTATTTATCGTTTTCTTTTGGTCTTGTGCGGATGTTGCAATGGTAAGAGAGAGAATTAGAAATGTTATAATATTTTTCATAATCACAGTTTTATAAAAGTAAGATTTTTTGTAAAATTAAAGATTATCTAAATTAATGTCGTTAAAATTTCATTATACTTGCACGATAAATCAATCATTAAACACAAATTATGAAAAAAATTACTCTTATCGTATTGCTTTTTGCTGCCAGCTGTGTAATGGCACAAGAAGAAACTGCGAAGTCTGAAAAAGTTGTGGCAAAAGAAAAAAAGGCTGCAATGAACAAATATTATTTTGAGGAAGTATTTATAACGGGATCGTCAAAGAAAACTTCTATCGTGACGCTTAAAAACGGTGAAACTCACCGAGGATATTGTAAAGATGTTGACAAAAAAAAGGGACAGATTTATGAAATTGAGCTTAAAGACAGTATTACAGGAGTAAAAAACACTTTCAAATCTGAAGAAATCGCAGAGATGTATTTGTATCCAACTAAGTTTGAAAAGTTTGGAAAAATGGACAAATATTTCTCAAACACAAAGAATTGGGGAAATAAAGATGTAAAAAAGGTCACCAACAAAGGCTATATACATTTTAAAAACCAAAATGTTTCTCTTAAAAACAAAAAAGAAGATAAGGAGTATTTGATGCAACTTATTAATCCTGAGTTTAACAGTATTTTTGAAGTATATGGAGATCCAAACGCAAAAGAAACAGGAGGTGGTTCATTTGGGATAGGAGGATTGCCAATTAGTCCTCAAATAGGTGGCGGAATGGCGAAATCATATTATGTGAAAAAAGGAGACAAGATTTTTTGGCTTCACAAATCAGACTTTAAAGAAAATTATAATGAACTTTTTGGCGACAACGCAACATTTATTTCACAGTATCCTTATGAAAAAATTGACTGGGATAATTTTAGTTTCTTAGTTTTAGAATATACAAGAATTGTTGAAGGTGTATAATGCATAAAAAATCTAGATAACAAAAAAAGCGCCTTAATAGGCGCTTTTTTCGTTATTTAAAATGTGTGCCATATTTCTGATGACATTATCATGCTTTTTTACAAAAGGATTTTCTTCGTCCCAAACATATCCAGCTAAAACAGCGCAGATTTTTCGCTTCACATCTGGATTTTCTGGTCTGTGGAAGAACAATGTTTGAAGATTTCCGGTGTACCATTCTTTGACGTAAGTCGCAAAAACATTAACACCACGGCGCATATATTCAGTATATTCCTTATCCCAATCTACTTTTTCTCCGTTTAATTCTTTCAAGAATAATTTTGCAGAAAGCAAACCTGATTCTGTGGCAAAACAAACTCCAGAAGAAAAAACAGGGTCTAAAAATTCAGAACTGTTTCCGGTCAAAGTATAACCTTCGCCACAAAGCTGCGTCACAGAACAAGAATAATTTTCAATTTTATGCGGTTCAAAAAGAAAATCAACGCCTTCAAAACGATCTCTGTAAAAATCAGAACGCTGGATAACCGATTTCAAAGCTTCAGTCTTGTCTTTTGAAAGCGAATTGATATAGCTTGTCGGTCCGACAACGCCAATACTTGTATTTCCGTCAGAAAAAGGAATCACCCAAAGCCAGACTTTTGTTTCTAAAATATCAAAAGAAATCAGCGTTCCTTCTTGTCCCGCAGGTCTGTTCACGTCTTTTACATGTGCAAACATTGAAGAATTTTCAGGAATAGAAGACGGCGCGTCTAATTTTAAAATTCTTGGCAGCAC
>Ga0247817_10000115_pt1 | contig 61398 bp, 48 predicted proteins | sample UWRJL212509R1_FD_178010 | JGI IMG/M metagenome (GOLD analysis project Ga0247817, IMG submission 178010) | Plant litter microbial communities from Arlington Agricultural Research Station in Wisconsin, United States - UWRJ-L212-509R-1 | ecosystem: Environmental > Terrestrial > Plant litter >... | reverse complement strand
TTTATGGAAGCGGTTAAATTTCCTTTGAAATCAAGTCCTTTTATTCCTATGGATCTTGATAATTTTGCCAAATCAAGTTTTGATTTTAAATCCGCTGAAAGCGAAATATTGCTTAATCCTGTCGAATTTATTCTGGCGCTCAAGTAATCGTCACCGATATTAAAATGGAGCGTGTCTAATTTTACTTCCAACTTTTCGGTATCAAGCGACGGCAGTTTTGTGTAAAATTTCAGTGAAATATTTGAGGTTTCAAAAGGCGAACCGCTATAGGAAATTGAACCTTCGCGGATGTTCATTCCGAAGGCCAGATCAGGTTTTCTGTTTTGGGAAGCGTTATAATTTCCTTTAAAAGTAAGCGATAAATCGGTTCTTCCTTTGACTTTGGTCTTTTCTAGCCAAGTCACATATTGCGGTGGCAAAGCGGTAAAAACGTCATTCAATCGGCTGTCGTTGGATTCAATCTTAAGATTTATATCATATCCGTCTTTCAGGAAATTCATCTTTCCGATGAAACTTATCGGAAGCTTGTTAATCTTCAAATCATTCTGTTCGAATACAAAAGCAAGCGAATTAGTATTTATTCTGGTAATCAGATCGGCGTCAACGGTTTTATTTTTAAGATAGGTTTCGCCGTCAAAAGTAAAATCTAGTGAATCGATTTTTGCTTCAGTATACAAATCAAAAATTGACTTGTCGAGATTTCCTTTTCCTACGTAATTAAAGCCTTTTGCTGCGATATTTATCTTGGCCGAAATGTCTGTGTAATTCAATCTTACATTTTGAATATCAATCTTTTCAAGCCTTACAGACGTTCCCGTAGTATCTTTTGATACTTCTTTGTCGTCAGAAATATAGACATTGTAATTTGCCTGTCCTTTTTCATTGACCTTGACGTTAATCAATCCGTCAGAGACAAAAATCTCGTCGATATTTACCGCTCCGTCAAAAATCAGGGTTTTTAAATTGATTCCGAAGCCAATTTCTTGCGCAGCAACGAGCGTGTCATTTTTATAAGGAGACGAACCTTTAAGCGCAAAATCATCCAAAGAAACGGTCAGCGACGGAAAGTGGCGGAAAAACGACAGGTTTGACTCTTTAAAACTCAATTCGCCGTCTAATTTTTTATTGGCGAAAGCCTTTACCTGCTCTGCAATCGTACCAGGAAAAAGTAATGGCAAGAGAAACATCAGAAGCAAAATGCTTGCAATTGTTATGCCTGTAATTTTCAGGAATTTGAGCCCTATTTTTTTATAGTCGATCTTCATACTACAAATGTAGTTCGGGCAACTAATATTTCCTACAGCATTTGTTAAATTTTAAGAAAAGCAAAAATGCCTTTCCGAGATGGAAAGGCATTTTCAAATTTAACTAAACTAACTCAAAACCTATTGTTTCATCAGCTTCAACGTAGCTTCGCGGTCTTGCTCGTCTAACACTTTCACGATGTATAATCCTTGATTCAAATTATCGATTTGGTATTGATAATTGCTGTCAAAATTTCCTTTAAATTCTTTTACCAATTGGCCGGTGATCGAATAAACTGAAACTTGTTTTGTATTTGTACTGATATTAAAATTTCCTTTTGAAGGATTTGGATAAAGCGAAACCTCTGGAAGTTCGAATTTTCCTGAACTCAACAAAGCCTGTTTGTTACCAAAAACTCTGAAACCGTCAATTTCAATAGGAATCGTCATGTTGACGTTTGTCACTTCAAAGGAAGTTCCATCCATTAAATTATACCAAGTTCCGGTGTAAGGGAAACCGCCCGCAGCGTTGTAGGCAAGATTTGTCGCGTTTGTCAAAACAAATACGTAGCTCAAATTTGCCGATTGTGTAGTACTTGTATAAATGTCTAATCTTGGTCTTCCAGTTGTTGTGAAATTCCATGCATGAGTTCCGTTTTCAAAAACGTTTTCAGATTTTTTAAGGCCGATCATTTTTGCCCAATCGTCATACACTTTTCTACGGCCTGCGTCACCTAGCCAGTTATTTGTCCATTGCAATTGCGGTTTTGTATCTAATTTGCAATCGCCAGTGATAGCATCATTTTGATTATTTACGGTTCCGTTATTACATGTAAAAATAGAACTGTTGTAAGCTAATTCTCCGAATTGATAAATCATTTTGGGACCAGGAACTAACAAATGAAGTGCCCCAAGTGCAGAAAGTCTTTTCTCGACTCTCGCTAAATTGTTAGTCGTTTGGCCTGTTTCTGTCAAAGCTTTATAAACCACTCTTTCTTCGTCATGACTTTCGGCATAACCAATAAACATTCCTGTGTTATCAGCAACTCCAGCAAGGTTTGCACTATTTCCCTTTAAGAAATTGGCATATGGATCGGTCATTTTTCTCCAAAGCATGATTCCTTTTGAAACTGATTCGTTTTTTCTGTAATTTGCCCATTCTACTTCTTCAGTGTAAGAACCGCCGTCTCCAAGATGCTCAAAAATCACCAAGAAATTTGGATCTTCAGTCCACTGCAAATCTGCATAATGTTTTAAGATTGCCACACGGTCAGCTTGGTAGCCATTCGTACAAGTTTCTTGATTTGAACCGCCAGGACAGCCTTGCGTAAAACCTTTTGTCAAATCCCAACGGAAACCGTCGATTTTAAATTCTCTGATCCAGTGCTGAATTGTTCTTTTTGAGTAATATTCAGTCAATGCACTTGAATGATTTAAGTCGGTTCCAACGCTGTAAGAGTGCATTGCATTTTGATTTGCATAAGGATTTTCGGCAGTGATTCCGTCACCCCAACCGTCATTATTTGTATCTAGCATCCACATTCTTTCGATAGGCGAACGGCTGAAAACGTGGTTTAAAGCTACGTCTAAAATAACGGCAATTCCGTTTTGGTGGCATAAATCGATAAATTCTTTAAGCTTTGCCGCAGAACCATATCTTTTATCTAAAGCCATGTGATAAGCCGTGTTGTAACCCCAGCTTTCATTGCCTTCAAATTCCATTACTGGCATTAATTGAATAGCATTTACTTTTAGATTTTTAAAGTAATCAATTCTGTTGATCAAATCTTGGTACGTTCTATTGGCATCAAAATCCCTAACTAAAACCTCGTGGATGATCAAATCTTTTCTATTTGGTTTTACGAAATTTGTAGAAGCGCTTGACCAGTTATAGTTGTAATAAGCATTTGGACCGGTTTGCAAAACAGAAACTTCTCTTTCTTGGCCTGCCGGAAAAGGAGGCAAATTTGGATAAACACCTAAAGTTTGGATTTCTGGATCATCAAAAGAACTCAAAACCAATGTTGAAAATGGATCGGCAGTTTTTACCAAAGCTGGTGAATTTGCCGGACGATTTGTTTGGTCGCCCACCCAATATTGGTAGGAATAAGAAGTTCCCGAAACTAATCCTGTCAATTCAAGCCAGAATTTTCCAGTTGCTGGATCTTTTTTCATGGCATAAGCTGATGAAGGTTGCCAGTTGTTAAAGCTTCCCGCAACATATACAAAATCTTTAAATGGCGCATTTAAGACTAAAGTTGCCTTTGTTGGATCTGTTTGATTGTAATTTACACCGTCTTCCATTCCTGAAGGCAAAGCTTGGCTCACAGTACCTGGATTTACTGTCACTACAAAACTTTTTGTAATTGTATTTCCGCCTAAAGCGACTTGCAAAACGTAATTTTGGTTAGCAGTGATTGCTGTGTGGTTATACGAATAAGAAGAAGTCGTAACCGTATTAATTATCGTTCCGTTTGCACTTAAAGTGTAAACTGCATTGCCGCCTGCGTTTGTAGCCGCAATATTTAAATTTCCGCCTGACGGAATAATTGTCGTGCTTCCTTCAATTGGCGCTGTAAGATTTACTTGAAACGAACCTACGTTTGCAAACATATCTTGCGATTTTTTATCTCCTGTAGCGTTTTTAGCTTTTATCAAAAATCCGATTCTGGTGATCCCAGTCCTGTTGTAAAAAGTTGTCGGTACAAAAGTAATTGAGTACGTATCTGTTCCTGCATTATAAGTCAGTCTATTTGCTTCGTTTGAGTTTTCCCAAGTGCCGTTAGTAGGGCAATCTTGAGAAACGCTACTGCTGTTTAAAGACCAAGACCAAATGTAAAGCGCATTTCCGGTCACTCCCCAAGTGGCTTCGTTGATACTGCTTCCATTAAAAGTAAGCGTGACTGACTGGTTTTCTTCAAAAGTCGCAGGGTTTACAGAATAGGTAACAGTCTGTTGCTGTGCCCACGCAAATGAGGAAATGAATAAAAGTAATAAGGTAATTTTTTTCATATTTATTTTTTTTTAATAAAAATCGGCTATGTTTCCATAGCCGATTTTTGGATTTTTTAGTTCATGATAAAGACATATCTTTGGTCAAGATCATTGAACCAGACATTATAATTACCTTCAGCTGCAACTGGAATATTTCCACTTGAGTTGAATTGTGCTACACCTTGAGTTGCAGGTCCACCACCCCAATTTTCAGTCCATGAATCATTTGTTCTGAATTTAGCCTCAGCTTGTGTAAGTGCAATACCTGTTACTTTCCAAATGTGAGGGTTAGTAGTGCTATTTGACATATCTGTATCATTGTCCCATGCTCCTGGAGTTGAATCCCCAATAATTCCCATTGAAGAATAAGAAGTTGCAGTACTTGCATCAAAAGGGATAAGTGAAAATGTCATTTCGTCTAAATTAACAGTAAAATCATAATATCCAGCTGAAGCCACGTTAATTGCCCCCGGATCTCCGTTATCACTGTTCGCAAGAGTTGTTCCATCATTTGTTCCATATTGTGGTTGCCAAGCACCTAAAGTTCCCAACAATTTTAGTTCACCTGCATTAAAATAGGCTCTTAAATGAAATAAAAATTGATTTTCTGCATCTCTAAACATTGGAGTATTCACAGCGTTATTGTTAAAACCAAATTCAGTCGCAGTTCCTACTACAAATAAATTTTGCAATGGTACAAATGCTTGATATGGAGTTACTGAAATAGTAATTGGCGCGCTATACATAGCCTCAAAAGAAGAATTTACACTTGCTTTAATTCTCACCACATATTGTGATTCAACTTCTGGTTCTCCGCCTAAAGCAATAACTGCATTGTTCAAAGTTTCTACTGAAACTGATACTTGAGTTGCACCTATAACAGAACCTAGCGATCTTGGTGTTGAAAAATCACCATTTAAAGCATCTAACTCAACTTCATAGTTTACAGCTACATTTTGTCCATAATTTGCAGGTGACCAAACGAATCTTTCTGCAAGGCTTGATGCGCTTTCAATATTTAAAACATAGGAACTTGTTCCGTCTGGAGCTAATAAAACTGGAGCATTTTCAGCAGTAATTACTGGTCTGTCCTCAACGTCGTCTGAGCTACATGAAATTGCTAAAACTGCGAATAAAGCAATTAATGATTTAGTTATATTTTTCATATTATAATATATTTTTATTTAAATTAATAACCTGTGTTTTGTTTCAAAGTTGGGTTTGCAGCTCTCGCTCTATCTGGGATTGGAAACAACTTTAGGTGTTCAGCCGTTGGCGCTCCATTCATTGAGTTACCTTTCCACTGCCAAATGTATGAACCGCCTGTGAATTTTCCGAAACGAATTAAGTCTTGGCGTCTATGGCATTCCCAATATAATTCTCTTGATCTTTCTGCCAGAATAAAATCTAGGCTTAAATCCCCCTGTCCTATTGTGGCTGCATTTGCTCTTGTTCTCAAAGCATTAACGTAAGTTACAGCTTGTGATAAAGAACCTTGCCCTCTGACAGCCAACTCAGCATACATTAAATAAGCATCTGCCAAACGGAACAGTGGAAAATCAGTATCAACGAAGGCACCTGAAGGGTTTGAACCATTTCCTCCAGTCGATTTTTTATTTGTCCATTTAGTCACACCATAACCATTTGCTTCATTAGCAATGCTTGCGATGTCCAAAGTTTGATCTGTAATATGGAACATTGCTCTATTGTCAGAAGCACCTGTAACATCACTGAATTTATTCACAAATTCTCGCCTTGCTCTCAATCCTTTCCAACCCCCATCTACACCAAAATCACTTGCGTTCATAGTAGACAAAATTGAAGCGTGCACTAAATAATTGGTTCCGCCACTTGTAGTATATTGCCCATCAAAACGCACTGGAAAAATAAATTCATTTTGAGCACCGTTTACATCGTTATCGGCCATAAATAAGTTTGCGTAAGGAATTTGTGCTATCTGATAAGTTGAACTAAGTACAGGTGTAAGTGCCTCAGCAGCTTTGTCATATTTATTTTGACCAATGTAAGTCTGAGCATTTAAGTACAATTTTGCTAAGAGCATTTTAGCAGCAACTTTGTCAACTCTACCATATTCATTTTGTTGAGATTGTTTCAAATCTGCATCAATTGCAATAAGCTCGCTTTCAATAAAATCAAAGACCTCTTGCGTGCTTTTTTGTTGCGGATAGAAAAATCCAACCTCATCAGCTTCTGTTACAATAGGCACTTTTCCGAATAAATCCATTGCGTGGTATAAAGATAAAGCTCTTAAAAATCTCGCTTCAGCTCTGTAAGAAGTCATATCGCTTAAAATTTCTGGCGCTACATTTCTACTACCCAGCTTTTCAGGAGTTGACTGTCTTAAGAATTCATTTGCCAAGCTCATTTGATAGAAAGTTCTTGAATACATTACATAAATGAACTCATTGTTGCTAGTCCATGTTTGTGTATTCATTGATGGTAAATTACCATCTTGCCAAGCAATCACAGATTCATCCGTAGGCAATTGCTGTAACGTGTAGAACGCTCTTAAATAAGGACTAAAGTCATTTCTAATCCCTTGCAAGTCTTCTCCACCGTCGCCTTCTCCATTTCCTGCTTTAGCCAAACCTAAATAAAGCTTTGCTAAAAACATTCTGTAAGCTTGTGGATTTTCATAGTATTTGTCAGCTGTAAAATCGTCGTCGTCTTGCGGTGTCACATCTAAATCATCTGTACAAGAAACACCTATTGCTAAAACAATAAGCAATAAAAGGGTTTTCTTACCTAATAAATCTAACATTTTTTTCATTTTCATTTTTTTTAAAAATCTAAATTAAATCCTACCATAAACATTCTCGGTCTTGGATAGATAGTTTTATCGATACCTCCAAAGTTCTCAGGATCAATACCATCATAATCTGTAATGGTAAATACGTTTTGTACTGCTCCATAGATTCTTAGTTTTGACTTGTCATTTCCTAATGGATTCATAAGTGTGTATCCTAAAGTGATATTGTCAAGCTTGAACCATGATGCATTTTGAACATAATAATCAGAAAACAATCTGTTATTTCCTTCTGATTGAAATCCGGTATTATAATAATCTGAATGAATATTACTAATAACATCGTTATATCGAACGCCTGATTGTAATACCCCTCTATTTGAGGCCACGTTGTTATACATGTAGTTTCCAAGACTTGCTCTCCAAGCGAATGACAAATCAAATTGCTTGTAACTCATGTTATTCATCATCCCAAATGTATAATCGGCATTTGGTTTTTTGTATCTATATTGATCAGCCGTAGAGATTACTCCATCTTGATTTCTATCTACATAAACACCTTCTACAGGACGTCCATTTTCATCATAAACTTGCTCATAAACATAGAACGCATTCGGATTAAACCCGACAGAATTGATTTGAATCTTGTTTCCACCGCCACCGTCTATGTCACCAACAGCGTTATCAGAAGGTAGCGCCGTAATTTCTTGATCGTTATAAGTCACATTAAAGGATGATGTCCAATTAAATCCGTCTCCTTTAAAAATATCATAGCTCATGCTAAATTCAACACCTCTTGTTTTAAAGTCTCCGTAGTTTCTGAAACCTTGGTTTGTAAGGTTTGAACCATCTGCATAAGGTACAATAGCTAGAAGGTCAGTAGATTTCTTTTCATAGAAATCTAAAGATCCCGTCAATCTGTTATCAAAGAAACCATAATCAAGACCTATGTTTCTAGTTTCCGTTTCTTCCCATTTTAATCCTGTATTGTAACCTTCAGGTCTTCCTACTGGAACAAAAACATTTCCAAATTGGTATTGTGCCTGAGTTGTTCCTGTAGTATAACGAGGAATGTATGCATAACCGTCATTAATATCTTGTTGACCTGTGATACCCCAACCTAATCTCAACTTAAGGTCAGATACAGCTCTCACATTGCTCAAGAAGCTTTCTTCAGAAATTTTCCAGGCAAATGCAGCTCCTGGGAAATTACCCCATCTGTTAGCTTTTGAAAATCTCGAAGTCCCGTCTCTTCTATAATTTACGGTCAATAAATATTTGTTATCAAAACCGATGTTCATTCTTCCAAAATAAGATTGAAGATTAATTTCTGGTCTTGTGAATACATCTGGTTGTGCATTTGGATCATAAATATTTCCAGTAGAGAAACCTACCCATTTAAAATTTTGATAAGAATATCCTCCAGTTACATCTAAATTAAATTTACCTATTTGCTTTGTGTAAACAAGGTAAGCATCTAAAAGCTTATTTTCTTTATTTTCATTGAAATAAGTCGATGATCCTAGATTTTGATAAGTTCCAGAAGAATAATTTCCTGTTTGAAACCCTGCTGGACTATACGGAGATAAGGTATTTGTACCATTTCCGTCTTGCTTATCAAATCCTACATTCACAACAGCTCTAAGATCTTCAAAGAAATGTAGTTTATAATCAACTTGAAAGTTACCATACATTTTTCTGTTGTCAGTAATATTTCTTCTCTGATTCAACAATGACACAGGGTTTTGCTGTGCACCAACCGCTACTCTATCTCCGTCTGTTTCCAGCCATTCGAAATAACCTCCAAAATAAGATGTAGGATCATAAACAGATTGAGTAGGATCAAAACTAATTGCATTGCCAATTGCTCCCTCATCAGCAAAACGGTTATTCTGCCAAGAAATATTTGCGTTTAGATTAATTTTCAAATGGTTATCAAAAAATGATGGATTTAATGCAATAGAAGTTGTAGTTCTTTTAAATTCGCCTGTTTTTAACAATCCAGGAATATCTGTGTAACCTATTGACAATCTTGCAGGAACAGCACCAAATAAATTACCTCTGATTGACAAATTGTTGTCTACAGAAATACTGTTAGCGAAGATTTCATTTTGCCAATTTGTATTAGCATTACCAAGCAATGCAATTTGAGTAGCATTACCAGTTTGATTCACTAAATTTCTGAATTCTGAGGAAGACAAAACATCTACTTTTTTTGCAAGCGTATTTACAGTAGTTAATGAATTGAAAGATACTTGCATAGCACCTTGACTACCTTTTTTAGTTGTAATAATTATTACACCATTTGACGCTCTCGATCCATAGATTGCAGTTGCAGACGCATCCTTTAATATAGAGAACGACTCAATGTCATTTGGGTTAATTGATGACAGCTTACTAGTTGCTCCACCACTATCTTCGTTATCAAGTGGCAAGCCATCAATTACAATCAACGGATCGTTCTTTGCATTTAAAGAAGAACCTCCACGAATTCTGATTGTTGATCCAGAACCTGGGGCCCCTCCAGTAGAAACTGTCAAACCTGCAACTCTACCGTTTAATAAATTTTCAGCTGTTGCATTCATGCCTCTATTAAAATCTTTAGCAGAAATTACTTCAACAGCTCCAGTCGCATCTTTTTTCTTAACAGTTCCATATCCAATAACCACAACTTCCTCTAATTGTGAAGCATCTTCTTGCAATTTAATGCCAAGAACCTTCTGACCAGAATAAGTTACAGTTTGCGTTTGGAATCCTAAAAAAGAGAACGAAATTACGTCTCCAGTTTTTACTCCTGATAGTTGGAAATTACCGTCTAAATCTGTTGAAGAACCGTTGGTGGTTCCTTGAACAGTAACGTTAACTCCTGGCAATGGAAGCCCCGAATTTCCTTCGGTCACAGTTCCACTTAAAGTATTCTGTGCCAGAACACTAAAAGGAAGCAGCAGTAATAAAAGCAACAACTTTTTATAAATTGTTTTCATACATTTTGTTTAGGTTAAAATTGAGTTTAAATCCCTTATATTTTCACTTCGAATGTTAAACTTATGTAAAATTTCTACACTACAAAAACGTTTTCGTAAATCTACCTACCGAAAACGTTTGCGTGTTGAAAACTTTAGTGAAATCTCGCATTTTTGAACTAAAAAACAGGATTAATAAAAAATAAAATTATCTTTATTGACAAATTAACAATACCCGTTTTTTTAGATGAGAAGAAAAGTCACTTTGAAACAAATAGCAAAAGAGCTAGATGTCTCAATTTCAACAGTTTCCAAATCCTTGAGAGACAGTCCAGAAATCAGCGAAGACACGCGCCAAAAAGTGCAGGCTTTTGCCAAATTATACAACTATAAACCGAACTTAATAGCACTCAGTTTAAAGAACAAAAAAACCAAAACGATCGGGATTATTATTCCTGAAATCGTGCACCATTTTTTCGCTACCGTGATCAGCGGCATTGAACATGTGGCAAACGAACATGGCTACAATGTTATCGTAACGTTATCAGATGAGTCTTTTGACAAAGAAGTCATCAACATGGAAATGCTGGCCAATGGCACCATCGACGGTTTCATTATGTCGCTTTCCAAAGAAACCCAGCACAAAAAAGATTTCCACCATATTACTGAAGTCATAAATCAAGGAATGCCGGTTGTCATGTTTGACCGCGTTACCAATGACGTTTTGTGCGACAAAGTAATTATTGACGATAATCTTGCCGCTTACGAAGCCGTGCAGACCTTAATTAATAAGGACTTTAAAAAGATCGCATTGATCACAACTGTAGATTATGTAAGCGTAGGAAAACTAAGGACTGATGGTTATATCAAAGCTTTGAAAACCAACGATATCATCGTCGATCCAAAATTAATTCTGAAAATAGAAGACATTGATATCTGCGAATTCCAGATTGAAGAATTGATTGCAAACAATGACATCGATGCCGTTTTTGCAGTCAACGAACTATTTGCGGTGACAGCAATCAAAGCGGCGAAAAAATTCGGAAAGAAAATTCCTGAAGACATTTCTGTAATTGGTTTTACTGACGGAATAATCTCAAAATATTCTTCGCCAAGCATCACGACGGTTTCTCAAAACGGAATCAAAATGGGTGGCAAAGCGGCCAAAATGCTTATCGAAAGATTAGAGTCTGAAGAGGAAGAAGAAGAGCACTACAAAACAGAAGTTATTGAAACGCATTTGGTCGTCAGAGAATCTACGCCAACGTTGTAGTTAACAATAACTTTTTGAAAATCAATACAATAATCTCGATATTTTTCAGTTTTTATAATTGTTAAATATTGAGATTTTAATTTTCCGCTCAAAAAAATTATATATTTGCAATTAATTATCACTACTTATATTTTTACTTCGAAACAAAAATTAAGTTTTGATAAGCAATAACGCTTATCGTAAATCAATTCATTACGATAATGGAAAAGCGTAAATTAAGTTTCTGGGAAATCTGGAACATGAGTTTCGGTTTCTTAGGAATACAGTTTGGTTTTGCTCTGCAGAATGCAAATACTTCCCGAATATTTGAAACGTTAGGCGCAAAGGTCGATGAAATTCCGATTTTATGGATTGCCGCTCCGGTTACAGGTTTAGTCATTCAGCCGATTATTGGCTATTTCAGTGACCGAACTTGGACCAAGTTAGGACGAAGAAGGCCTTATTTTTTAATAGGCGCCATTCTCTCTTCCATCGCATTATTCATAATGCCAAATTCGCCAACACTTTGGATTGCCGCCGGAACTCTATGGATCATGGACGCTTCCATAAATGTTTCAATGGAACCTTTCAGAGCCTTCGTGGGAGACAATTTGCCAACAAAACAACGAACGCTTGGTTTCGCCATGCAAAGTTTTTTCATCGGAACTGGCGCTGTCGTTGGCTCTCTCCTTCCTTATTTATTCGCAAATCTTTTTGGCGTAAGCAATACTGCGGCTCCTGGAATTATTCCTGATTCTGTAAAATGGTCTTTTTATATCGGAGGCGTAGTTTTTCTAGCCGCCGTTTTATGGACCGTTTTCAAATCGAAAGAATATACTCCCGAAGAACTTCATGCTTTTGAAGCGCAGGAAAAAGAAGCTTTGGGAAAAGTGGAAATCGAAGATTTTGAGACAAAGCAAAACATCAGCAAACAACTTAGATTGGGAATTTTCATGACAATTCTTGGAGCGCTCGTTTCCTTTTATATTTACGAAGAAAGCCTGACCAAAGAACTTTACATTCTATTCGTCGGATTGATTGTCATCGGAACTTTATTTATGGTAACGTCAGGTTTGCGAACTAAAAAAGTCAAAAATGGTTTCACGATCATCATGACCGATTTATTGAACATGCCAACCACTATGAAAAAATTAGCCTTAGTGCAATTTTTCTCATGGTTCGCCTTATTTTCCATGTGGATTTATACTACGCAAGCCGTAACCGGACACGTTTTTGGAACTACGGAAACCACTTCAAAATTATACAACGATGCCGCCGACTGGGTTTCCGTTTTATTTACAGTTTACAATGGAGTTGCCGCAGCTGTTGCCTTTTTGCTTCCGGTAATCGCCAAAAGAGTCGGAATCAGAATGACGCATTTATTAGCGCTAGTTTCAGGAGGAATCGGATTGATCTCCATTTATTTTATCGGTGACAAAGTTATTTTATTGCTTCCAATGGTGGGAGTCGGGATTGCTTGGGCAAGTATCTTATCGATGCCTTATGCCATGCTTTCAGGTTCGCTTCCTGCTGCAAAAATGGGTTATTACATGGGAGTTTTTAATTTCTTCGTAGTAATTCCTCAGATTGTCGCTGCAACAATTCTTGGCTTTATCGTAAAACAATTCTTTAACGACGAACCAATTTATGCCTTGATTATCGGAGGATTTTCAATGATTATTGCCGGCTTACTTACCTTACGTGTAAACGAAAGAACAAAAATTACAATTAATGAATAAAAAAGCTTTTATATTCGATCTTGACGGAGTCATCGTTGACACCGCAAAGTACCACTACTTAGCTTGGCAGAAAATTGCAAATCAGCTTGGAATCGAATTTACCCCAGAACACAACGAAGAATTAAAAGGTGTCAGCCGAGTTCGCTCGCTGGATCTTATCCTTCAATTAGGAAAAATCGAAGCAAGCCAGGAAAATATAAATCTTTGGTTGGTTCAAAAAAATGAAGACTATCTATCTTATTTGGTAGATATGGATGAAAGCGAAATTTTAAGCGGCGTTGTTCCGGTTTTAAAATTTTTGAAAGCAAAAAATCAATTGATTGCCTTAGGCTCAGCAAGTAAAAATGCACGACCAATTTTAGAAAAAACAGGAATCATCAGTTATTTCGATGCAATCGTGGACGGAAACGATGTCACCAATGCAAAGCCAGATCCTGAAGTTTTTTTAAGAGCCGCACAGCTTTTAAACGTAGCTCCAGAAAATGCAATTGTTTTTGAAGATTCTGTTGCCGGAGTTCAAGCAGCAAATATTGCAAATATGACAAGCGTTGGAATCGGAGAAGCAAAAATATTGCACGAAGCGAAATTTATTTTCCCAGATTTCACACATATCGATGAACAATTTGTTGAATCGTTAATCAATTAGCCAGTTAGCGAATGAGTTGATTAGCGGTAAGAATTCGCAGATTCGCTAATTGACTAATTATCTAATTGCCTAATTATCTAATTACAAAAAAATGAACCAAGATTATATCATACCAAATAATTGGTCAATCATAGAAGAAGGATTTGATGCCGACAGCGTAAAATCTTCAGAGAGTTTGTTCAGCATCGGAAACGGAGCCATGGGACAGCGTGCTAATTTTGAAGAAAATTATTCAGGTGAAACCTTCCAAGGAAGTTACATTGCTGGGATTTATTATCCAGACAAGACAAAAGTGGGCTGGTGGAAAAACGGCTATCCAGAATATTTTGCAAAAGTATTGAACGCTCCAAATTGGATCGGAATTGAAATTGAAATCAACGGAGAAAATTTTGATTTGGCCAAGTGCAAATCGGTTTCCAATTTCAAGCGTGAATTGAATATGAAAGAAGGAGTTTATTACCGTTCTTTTGAAGCAATTTTGCAAAATGGTATTGAAATTGCAGCCAAAATTACGCGTTTTCTTTCTTTGGATAATGACGAATTAGGCGTTATCAATTACGAAATTACACCTTTGAACGGAAATGCAAATATCGTTTTCAAACCTTATGTTGACGCCGGAGTTCACAACGAAGATGCCAACTGGGAGGAAAAATTCTGGGAACCGCTTGATGTCAACTATTCAGAAAATGAAGCTTTTGTAACAGCGAGAACGTTCAAAACACATTTTACGGCAACCACATTTATGCAAAATGCGATTTTATTGAATGGAAAATCAGTAAAACAAAATCCTTTTGATATTCAAAAAACTTCTGATAAAATTCAGTTTTCGTATGAAGTAAAAGTTGGAAATAAAGAAACGGTTTCTTTCCAAAAATTAGGAGGTTACACGGTTTCTTTAAATCACGAAAATACGCAAAGTGCGGCTCAAAACGTAATTGCCCAAGGTTTGAAAATAGGTTATGCAACTCTATTGGAAAACCAAAAACAAGCTTGGTCGAAAATCTGGGAAATGTCAGATATTACAATCGATGGCGACGTGAAAGCACAACAAGGAATCCGTTTTAATATTTTTCAATTGAACCAGACTTATTTGGGCAAAGATTCTCGTTTGAATATTGGTCCAAAAGGTTTCACAGGAGAAAAATATGGCGGTTCCACTTATTGGGACACTGAAGCGTATTGTATTCCTTTTTATATGGCGACAAAAGACCAGCAAGTAGCTAGAAATTTGTTGACGTATCGTTACAATCAATTGGACAAAGCAATTGAAAATGCAGGCAAATTAGGTTTTACAAATGGCGCCGCTTTATATCCAATGGTGACGATGAACGGTGAAGAATGCCACAACGAATGGGAAATTACGTTCGAGGAAATCCACAGAAATGGTGCGATTGCGTTCGCAATTTTCAATTATTTCAGATTCACGGGCGATTACAGCTACATTCCAGAAAAAGGTTTGGAAGTTTTAATCGGAATTGCGCGTTTTTGGCACCAAAGAGCGACATTTTCTACGAATAAAGATCAATTCGTAATTCTTGGCGTTACAGGTCCGAACGAATATGAGAATAATGTAAATAACAATTTCTACACAAATTATTTGGCAAAATGGTGTATTGATTACACTTTGGAGCAGATTGAAAAAGTAGAAAAAGAATATGCTTCCGATCATTCAAGAATTATGTCTAAAGTGAATTTGGACAAAGGAGAATTGGCACAATGGAAAAAAGTGGCCGACAAAATGTACCTTCCTTTTTCAGAAGAACACGACGTTTATTTGCAACAAGATGGTTTCCTAGACAAGGAATTGGTAAAAGTGAACGATTTGGATAAAAGCCAACGACCAATCAACCAAAAATGGTCTTGGGACAGAATTCTTCGTTCGCCATATATCAAACAAGCTGACGTTTTACAAGGATTTTATTTCTTTGAAGATCATTTTTCAAAAGAACAATTGGAAAAACATTTTGATTTTTATGAGCCATTTACAGTTCACGAATCATCGCTTTCGCCTTGCGTTCACTCGATTCAAGCGGCAGGTTTGGGCAGAATGGAACAAGCTTATACTTTCTATTTAAGAACTTCTCGATTGGATTTAGATGACTACAATAAAGAAGTGGAAGAAGGCTGTCATATTACAAGTATGGCCGGAACTTGGATGAGTATTGTGGAAGGTTTTGGAGGAATGCGTGTGAAAGATGATGCATTGCATTTTGAACCAAGAATCCCTGAACAATGGAAAGGATATTCATTCAAAATCAATTTTAGAAATCAGATTTTACAAGTTTCTGTAGAAGCAAACGAAACCAAATTCAACTTGGAAGGCACAAAAGAGCTGACTGTTTTTGTAAACCGGAAAGCTGTTTTGGTCGAGCCGAATACTTTGGTTACGGTTTAATTATATCTCGCAAAGACGCAGAGACGCAAAGTTTTGTTTTAAATCCACCTTTGCGACTTCGCGCCTTTGCGAGCAATATAAAAATAAAAACTTCGCGTATTAGTACTCGATAAAAACAACAACAATGAAAAAAACAATCCTACTTTTACTTCTATCTATTTCAGCTTTTGCCCAAATTGATAAAGTAGAACCGCCTTTCTGGTATGCCGGAATGCACAATCCAGAACTTCAAATCATGTTCTACGGAAAAAATATCGCACAATACGACGCTTCGGTTTCTAATAATGTGGTGATAAAAAACGTAGTCAAAACGGAAAATCCTAACTACATTTTCATCACAATCGACACAAAAAATCTTCCTGCTTCTGATTTTGTTTTCTCCTTTAAGAACAAAAACAAAGTAGCTTTTACAAAGAATTATTCCTTAAAACAAAGACGTGCGAATTCTGCCGAACGCAAAAGTTTCGATTCGTCGGATATGATGTATCTCATTATGCCCGACCGTTTTGCAAATGGAAATCCAAACAACGACAGCAATTCTACTACAACTGAAAAAGCCAACAGAAGTTTGCCTGGTGGACGTCACGGTGGCGATATCGAAGGAATCATTAAAAACTTGGATTATCTTTCTGAATTGGGAGTTACCGCACTTTGGAGCACGCCACTTTGCGAAGACAATGATAAAGGGTATTCATATCACGGTTATGGACAATCGGATGTTTACAAAATCGACCCTCGTTATGGAACAAACGAAGAATATTTGAAACTTTCTTCTGAATTGAAAAAGCGAGATATGAAACTTATCAAAGATTATGTGACGAATCATTGGGGAGCGCAACATTGGATGTACAAAGATTTGCCAACGTATGACTGGGTGCATCAATTTCCAGGTTTCTCGCAATCGAATTACAGAATGGCGACACAATTTGACCCAAATGCTTCCGCAATCGACACAAAAAACTGTGTGGATGGCTGGTTTGTTCCGTCAATGCCCGATTTGAATCAGTCGAATCCTTTGGTTTTAAATTATTTGACGCAAAACGCAATTTGGTGGATTGAATACGCTGATTTGGATGGTTACAGAGTGGATACTTATTCCTATAATGACAAAGTTGCAATCGCAAAATGGACCAAAGCGATTACCGACGAATATCCGTATTTCAATATCGTTGGTGAGGTTTGGATGAACGACCAAGCCCAAATGGCGTATTGGCAAAAAGACAGTAAAATTGCAGCAATCCAAAGCTATAATTCACACTTGCCAAGCGTAATGGATTTTACATTGCACAGTGCTTTTGGCAATGCTTTTAACGAAGACAAAGACAGCTGGAACGACGGTATGATTAAGTTCTACGATAATTTCACGAATGATTTTCTATATCCAAATATCAATAATATTCTGACTTTCGTCGAAAATCACGACACCGGAAGATTCAACCAAAACCATAAAAACGACATCAAAAAATACACAATGGCAATGGCTATGCTGGCAACAGTTCGTGGAATTCCGCAGTTGTATTATGGTTCAGAAATCGGAATGGCGGGCGACAAAGGAAAAGGCGATGCCGATATTCGTCAGGATTTTCCAGGAGGTTGGGAAGGCGATAAAAACAATGCTTTTACAAAATCAGGGAGAACTGAAGAGCAGAATAAGTTCTTTGATGTGACTTCAAAATTATTTCAATGGAGAAAAAATAAGAATGTAGTTCACTTCGGGAAAACGACTCATTATATCCCGCAGGAAAACGTGTATATATATTTTAGATATGACGACAATGAAACGGTTATGGTTGTAATCAATAATTCCGCAGAAGCGAAAACTTTTAAAACAAATCGTTTCCAAGAAAATATTAAATCGTTCAAATCTGGAAAAGATGTACTTTCTGGAAAATCAGTTAACCTTTCAAATGAAATTTCTTTGGAAGGAAAATCGGTTTTGGTTTTGGAATTGAAATAAAAAATCACCCAAACTTGTCATTCCGAGGAACGAGGAATCTTAGCAACGGGATTACTTAGCGGAGATTCCTCGTTCCTCGGAATGACAAAAAAGTAATGAACCTTAATCCCTTAATGGTTCAAAAAAATATAAATGTTGAAATTATGAAAAAAACAATCTTATTAGCAATCGCAATTACGGCTTTCATTTCTTGCAAAAACGATAAAAAAGTAGAAGAAAAAACGGTTGCAACTACAGAAACAATCGCTCCAGTTTCAGACGCAACCGCTGAAAATGCAGTAATCTATGAAGCAAACATTCGTCAATATTCTCCAGAAGGAACGTTCAATGCATTTACAAAAGACATTCTGGAACTAAAAAAATTAGGCGTAAAAGTAATTTGGCTGATGCCAATTTACCCAATTTCTATGAAAAATAGAAAAACCACAGATGGAAGGTTGGTTTCAGACATCAAAGACCCAAAAGAAAAAGCTAAATATCTGGGAAGCTATTATGCCATCTCAGATTACACGGCAATAAATCCAGATTTGGGAACTAAAGAAGATTTCCGAAACCTTGTGAAAACTGCCCATGAAAATGGAATCTATGTCATTCTTGACTGGGTTGCAAACCACACCGGCTGGGACCACAAATGGATCACAGAACACCCAGAATATTACCACAAAAATGCAAAAGGCGAAGTGACCGATCCGTTGAATCCTGAAACAGGAAAATCTTGGGGCTGGACAGATGTGGCGCATTTAGATTATGATAATAAAGAGCTAAATGAAGCCATGAAAAACGAAATGCTGTATTGGGTAAAAGAAGAAAACATCGACGGCTTCCGATGCGATGTGGCAGACAATGTTCCTGCAACTTTCTGGCAAAAAGCGATTCCAGAATTGAAAAAAGTAAAGCCCGTTTTCATGCTGATGGAGTCGAATAAAAACTATTTATTGAAAGACGGACTTTTTGATATGGGCTATGGTTGGGAAGCACATCATGTGATGAACGACATCAATAAAGGAACAAAAACAGTAAAAGATTTAGATGCTGTGATTACTAAAATCAGCAAAGAATACGAGAAAAACGACATCTTCATGAATTTCACATCGAACCATGACGAAAATTCTTGGAACGGAACTGAATATGACAGAATGGGCGATGGCGTGGAAGCTTTCACCGCTTTAACTTACTTAATGCCAGGAATGCCGTTGATTTATACAGGTCAAGAATATGATTTGAAACGTAAATTGAAATTCTTCGAAAAAGATTCTATTCCAAAAGCAAAGGCAAAAATGTTCCCGATCTATGAAAAATTAGGAGCCTTGAAAAACACCAACGAAGCTTTGAACGGAGGAAAAAATGCCGGTTCTTACAAACGTTTGGCAACTTCTGCAGATACAAACATCTTAGCTTTTGAAAGAGAAAAAGGTGGCAAAAAGGTAATCTTCGTTGGAAATTTATCTAAAAAAGACCAAGAATTTACAGCACCGATCGAAGGCAATTATACAAATTACATGACAGGCGAAAAAGTGACTTTGGCAAAAGACCAAAAGCACAATTTCAAGCCTTGGCAATATTGGGTTTTAGAACCTAAAGGTTAACCTCCTGCCGAATGACCGTCAGGTTTAAATTGTTCTATTATGACAAAAACACTATTTTTTTCCGCCCTGTTGCTGAACACTGTGCTTGCAAATGCACAACTTTCAGTCAGTCCTAACCCGTTCAGCGTCAACTCTGGAATCGTCACGATTACCTATGGTGCTTCGGGAGATTACGCCATTTTTGACCCGCAAACTGACCCAAATCTTTACCTTTATTCCGGACTTGAAACTGACGGTACGGCCGCCACTTGGGATTATCACGACGACTGGAACACGCTTTCCACGCTGACGCCACTGACCTGGAACGCCACGGCAAATGCCTACACGGCAACTTTTGACATTGCAAACCGCACTTATGTTCATGAAGGAACGGGAACTTCCATGCAGATTCCAACCGGAACCACAGTCAATAACTGGTTTTTCATCATCAGAAACGCTGCAGGAAATTCACAGTCGGCAACTCTAGAAGGAACAACTTACGGAATGATGCCGACCACTTTTTTGTCCAATGATAAATTTGAAAACAGCAAGAATTATTTCTTTGTAAATAAGGGAACGCTGTCCACGAATATCGCTGGAAAAAGCACGGTAGAAATTTATTCCATCACGGGACAAAAAATCCAGACCATTGCTTTTGACAACAATAAAAACAACTTTGAGCAAAAATTAAATCTCTCTGGAAACGGAATTTTTATCGCTGTCTTGAAAAATGAAAACACTACAAAATCGATAAAATTTCTAAATTAAGCACCTAGAAATTTTTCGAAATAAAAAGCTTTTAGTTCCAAAACCATTAATACGGTGGCGAAACTAAAAGCTTTTCAATTTTCCACAAGCTTTCTCTTTTTGAAGCGAATCTTCAGGCATTTAAACAATCCATTTTCCCGCTGTCTTGCACAATCTTTTGTTCTGAACCCCAGAACAAAAGGATAGTCGCAAACATCGGGGCTAGAATTCAAACTTTCAAGCATTTTTTAAACGCCGTTCCCATCGTTGTCGAAAAGACTCGTTCCAACCATATAATCTGTTCAAAAAAAATAAAAAGCATTACTTTTACAAAAATTCTTTCCTTGAAAAAAATTCTAAATATCGGACACCGCGGTGCCAAAGGCCATGAACCCGAAAACACGCTTCCCTCCTTTCAAAAAGCATTAGATTTAAATGCTGACGGAATCGAGCTGGACGTTCACGTTTGCAAAACCGGAGAATTAATTGTCATCCACGATTTCACCGTGGACAGAACCACAAATGGTTCTGGAGCTGTTTCAGAATTATCACTTTCAGAAATAAAATCTTTGCGAATCAATGGTGAAATTGAAGTCCCGACTTTGGAAGAAGTTTTAGATTTGGTAGGCAAAAAATGCTTCGTCAACATTGAGTTAAAAGGAAGGCATACGGCAAAACCCGTTTCGCATCTGATCGAAGAATATATCCTCGAAAAAGGCTATTCTTATGATGATTTTATCGTTTCGAGTTTCCAAAGAGAAGAATTAGAAATGCTGTTTTCTGTCAATCCAAAAATACATTTGGGCGTTTTGTCTCAGGCAAGCGTCACGCAAGCTTTAGAATGGGCAAATGCTTTTTCGTCCAAAGCCATTCATCCGCATTTCAGCCTTTTGACCGAACATAACGTACAAAAAGCACAAGAACAAGGTTTCAAAATCTACACTTGGACGATCAATGAAACCGAGGATATTGAAAGAATTAAAACGTATAACATAGACGGAATCATCACCGATTTCCCAGAAAGAATATGAGCCAGAATTTTGACATAATTATTGTTGGTGGTGGCGCCGGAGGTTTTTTTACCGCAATCAACATAGCCGAGAAAAATCCGAAATTGAAAATTGCCATCTTAGAACGAGGGAAAGAAGTTTTGACGAAAGTCAGAATTTCGGGTGGCGGAAGATGCAACGTCACGCACGCTTGTTTTGAACCGAACGAATTGGTCAAGTTTTATCCGCGTGGCGAAAAAGAACTTCGTGGTCCGTTTCACCAATTTTGTTCTGGCGACACAATTGAATGGTTCGAAAAGCACGGTGTGGAATTAAAAATTGAAGAAGACGGAAGAATGTTTCCTGTTTCAAATTCTTCCCAAACGATTATCGATTGTTTCACAACAGCTACAAAAAAACTCAAAATCCAAGTTTTGACTGGACAAAGTGTTCAATCGATATATAAATCAGAAACTTCGGATGGAAATTTCTGGAAAATAGAAACCCAAAATGAGCAATACATCTGCGAAAAATTAGTTTTGGCCACAGGAAGCAATCCAAAAATGTGGGAAATGATTCAGGAATTTGGGCATTCGATTGTGAGTCCGGTTCCTTCTTTATTTACCTTCAATATAAAAGATCCGAGGATAAAAGAATTGCCAGGTGTCTCCGCACAGGTTTCAGTAAAAGTAAAAGACACAAAACTGACTTCAATCGGACCTTTGTTAGTAACACATTGGGGAATGAGCGGACCGGCGATTTTGAAATTGTCAGCTTGGGGTGCGCGGATTTTATTCGAAAAGAATTACCAATTCACCATTTTTGTAAACTGGCTGAATGATGTTGACACTGAAGATGCTGAAAAAATCTTGAAAGAATTAAAACAAGAACATTCTAAGAAAACAGTTTCTAAAAAATCGCCTTTTGAATTCCCGAATCGCTTGTGGGAAAGTCTGGTTTTGGCTTCCGGAATTTCCGAAGAAACAAAATGGGCCGATTTGTCAAAAAACCAACTGCAAAATTTATCAAATCAATTGACAAATGGACAATTTCAAGTCAACGGAAAAAGTACCTTCAAAGAAGAATTTGTAACAGCTGGCGGTATCGATTTAAAGGAAATCAACTTCAAGACAATGGAAAGTAAGATGCATCAAAATTTATTTTTTGCAGGAGAAATTGTAAATATTGATGCCATTACGGGAGGCTTTAATTTCCAGAATGCTTGGACAAGTGGTTTTATTGTGGCGAATTCGATTTGATTTTTATTGAAAATCTTATGAAAATCGCAACTTGGAATATCGAAAGATTAAAACACAGTAACAATATTGCCGAAATAATCGAAATCTGCGAAAATATTGACGCTGAGATTTTTGTGCTTACGGAATATGACGAAAGAGTAGAGTTAAAAAATTATCCATATAAAATAGCTACTAAAAGCCTTTCTGAACTAGATGCTAATTATTACGGCAAAAGTGAAAAACGAGTCATAATATATTCCAAATATGAAATCACGAATCGGTTAAAAACTTATGATGAATTCACTTCCTGCTGTGCAACAATAAATACTGAAATCGGCAAGATTAATGTTTATGGAACAATTATCGGGGTTTTTGGAAACCGAAATGAAAACTTCAAAACGGACTTGTCACGACAATTGTTAGATTACGAGAAATGTTCTAAAGACCAAAACTTTTGTGTAATTGGAGATTTTAATATTTCATTTTCTGACAATTATTATTTTACGGAATTTGGTCGCAAAGAATTGAACCATTTTTTTGAAGTTAACAAACTAAAAATTTTGACAAAAGACCTATCAGAATCTATTGATCACATTGCAATGAACGATAATTTTTTGGAAGGGTTTGATTTTAAAATAACAGAATGGAATTCTGATAAAAAATTATCTGACCACAAAGGAGTTTCAATCCAATTCATCAATCAATAATCTTAAATCAATAATCATTTATTAAGCCACCAAATACTTGCATTTAAAACCGTCGCAAAACTGACCCAAAGCAAATAAGGAACAAATAAATAGCCTGAAAATTTATTGATTTTAGAGAATTTGATATACGTTTCATAAATCATCAGCCAAAGCAAAACAATCTCGACTAAAGCCAATAACGGATTTTTTAATCCGAAGAATAAGTACGACCAAAGAGCGTTTAATCCTAATTGGATTGCGAAAAATAACATTGCTTTTTTGACTTCTTCCCTTTTTGGAGAATTGATTTCGTGCCAGACTAAACCGCCGGCAATTCCCATCATTACATATAAAGTCGTCCAAACGGGTGCAAAAAGCCAATTCGGCGGATTAAAACTTGGTTTTTGAATTGTTGTGTACCAAGTTGCCACACTCGGACGCGTCACCAAACTTGAAAAGTAAGCCACTGCAAGGCAAGTCACTACTAAAACTAATATTCTTGTATATTTATTCATCTTCTTTTTATCTAAATTTCACTCTAAGTTCGAAAAAAATCCAACACAGATTGTATAAATTTACACAAATTAATCTGTGCTAATTTATGACCCGAGACCAAAGGTCGAACTGACGAAGTAAATCTGTGTTTTTAAAAACTTTTCAACCTGCGAATCAGCGGTAATTTTCAGCGAAAAAAAGTATCTTTGCAAAAATTATTTCTATGATTTCTGAAAAGGATTTTATTCCGGCAAAATATACAAATTCGATTGAAAAAGGTGCTTTTAAATGGAGTGCTCCAAGTAATATTGCGTTAGTGAAATATTGGGGAAAAAAGGAGAATCAAATTCCGGCAAATCCTTCTATCAGCTTTACTTTAAACAACTGCAAGACAATTACTTCATTGAGTTTTTACAAAAAAGAAACTACAGAAAACTTCTCTTTTGATTTGCTATTTGAAGGAAAACCAAAGGAAGATTTCAAGCCGAAAATCCAAAAATTTTTTGAAAGGATTTCAATTTATTTACCGTTTTTAAAAGACTATCATTTCACAATTGCTACCGAAAATACATTTCCGCACAGTTCTGGAATTGCTTCTTCCGCCTCAGGAATGTCGGCTTTGGCGATGAATTTGATGAGCTTGGAAAAAGAATTGCAACCAGAAATGACGGACGACTATTTCTTTAAAAAAGCTTCGTTTTTAGCTAGATTAGGTTCTGGAAGCGCTTGCAGAAGTGTAAAAGGAAGCGTTGTGGTTTGGGGAAATTCTGAAATTGATAGAAGTTCAGACTTATTTGGAGTGGAATTTCCAAATCAAATTCATGAAAATTTTAAGAATTATCAAGACACGATTTTATTGGTTGACAAAGGAGAAAAACAGGTTTCGAGTACGGTTGGGCACGATTTGATGCACGATCATCCTTATGCAGAAAGACGTTTTGAGCAAGCGCACGAAAATCTTTCGAAGATGAAAACCGTTTTAGTATCCGGAAATTTAGACGAATTCATCAAGATTGTGGAAAGCGAAGCCTTGACTTTGCACGCAATGATGATGACTTCGATGCCGTATTTTATTTTGATGAAACCGAATACTTTGGAAATCATAAATACCATTTGGAAATTCAGAAACAAGACGAAAATTCCGGTTTGTTTTACATTGGATGCCGGCGCAAATGTACACGTTTTATATCCCGAAAACGTTCGCGAGAAAGTTTTAGAATTTATTAAGGATGAATTAGTTGGCTATTGCCAAAACTCGCAATATATTTGCGATGAAATTGGATTCGGTGCAACTAAACTATAATTTTTGTATCTTTAGTTAAAATTTGGATTATGGACATTCAATTGGAGAAATTAGAGCTGATAAAAATCATTGCCGAAACCGAAGATGTTTCACTGATTAAGTCTTTTAAAAAACTTTTGAAGAAAGAAAAAAAAGATTGGTGGGAGGATTTGAGTGACGAGCAAAAAGCAGATATTGAAGAAGGAATTGCTGACGCTGATGCTGGAAGAGTAGTGAGCTATGAATCTGTAATGAGCAAACATAAGTATGCAACTAAAGGTTGAGTTTTCTGTCAAAGCTGCCAAATCATTTGACAAAATTATTACTTATATAGAAGCAAAATGGAATCATACAGTACTTGAAAAATTTTTGTTGAAATTTGACAAATCTGTTTCTGCAATTATTTCAAATCCAGAAGGTTTTCCAAATTCTGACTTTATAAATGTTAGAAAATGTGTAATAACAAAACAGACAACGATTTATTATAGATTTAATTCTGAAAAAATTACGATAATTTCAATTTTCGACACCAGACAAAACCCAAACAAAATTAAGAAAGACATCAAATAATATGAAAGGACCATTATTTTACTCAAAAATATTACTCTTCGGTGAACACGCAATCAACAAAGGTTCCCGAGGTTTGTCCATTCCTTATAATTTTTTCAACGGCGGATTGAAGGTTGACGACAATCTTTCTGATGAAGCTACAAAATCAAATGCAAGCTTGAAGCGTTTTGTTGCCTATTTGGAAACAATGCAACAAGAAAATCCAGAGCTTGTGAAATTTAATATTGAGCTGTTGAAGCTGAATGTTGAAGCCGGAATGTATTTTGATTCTAGCATTCCGCAAGGTTATGGAATTGGAAGCAGTGGTGCTTTGGTTGCTGCAATCTATGACCAATATGCCGAAAATAAAATCACGGTTTTGGAAAATCTGACCCGTGAAAAACTATTAAAATTAAAACAGATTTTTTCAAAAATGGAATCTTTTTTCCACGGAACAAGTTCAGGTTTAGATCCTTTGAACAGCTATTTAAGCATTCCTATTTTGATTAATTCGCACGATAATATTGAAGCGACTGGAATTCCTACTCAAAGCTTGACCGGAAAAGGAGCCGTATTTTTATTGGATTCTGGAAAAGTAAAAGAAACTGCTCCAATGGTTTCACTTTTTATGGAAAGCTTAAAAGACAAGGGTTTTAGAGCGATGGTGAAAAACCAATTCGTAAAATATACTGATGCAAGTATCGATGATTTCCTTCACGGAGATATTAAAGGTTTATTAGCAAATACCAAAAAACTTTCAAAAGTGGTTTTGAATAATTTTAAGCCGATGATTCCTGAGCAATTCCATGGAATTTGGCAAAAAGGTTTAGATTCAAATGACTATTATTTGAAACTTTGCGGTTCTGGCGGAGGCGGTTATATTCTTGGATTTACGCAAGATTATGAAAAGGCCAAAGAAGCGTTGAAAGATTATAAATTGGAAGTTGTTTATCAATTCTAGCCAACAGAAATTAGGCAAAAGCCAAAAGTTTTTCGAGATAAATTTTAGTTTTGGTCAAAACCTTAGACCATAAACCCAAAACCTTTTACCCCAAAAAAAATGTTAAGCAGAAAGAACAAACTTCTTGTAATGAAAATTATCAGTTTGTTTTCTGTGGTTCGCGGGTACAATATTCCAGTTATCTTACTGGCGCAGTATCTTTCGGCCGTTTTTATTTTGTCGCCTGAAGATGTTCGTGCTTTGGATGTAATTTTAGATCTCAACTTGTTTATTTTAGTAATGGTTTCAAGTTTTTGCATCGCTTCAGGATACATCATTAATAGTTTTTATGACGCTCAAAAAGATTTGATCAATCGTCCGAATAAGTCGATGTTGGACCGTTTGGTGAGCCAAAAGACAAAACTTTATGTTTATTTCGGATTGAATTTCTTGTCTGTATTTTTAGCTTATTTTGTTTCCTGGCGAGTTAGTTTATTCTATTCGGTTTATATTTTCTTGATTTGGTTTTACTCGCATAAATTGAAAAAATATCCAATTATTGGAAATTTGACGGCTTCGGTTTTGGCGGTTTTCCCTTTCTTCGGAATTTTGCTTTATTACTTTAAAGGCCAATATGAGGAATACGATTGGCAGAAAATCGGGATTATTTTTGGACACGCTATCTTTTTATTTCTGCTGATTTTGATTCGAGAAATGGTCAAGGATTTAGAAAATATGAAAGGCGATTTTGTAAGTGATTACAAGACGGTTCCGGTGGTTTATGGCGAACGAGTTTCAAAAATTGCGATTACGGTTTTGACAACTATGACTGTGATTCCGGTTTATTTTTTGGTCGACATTTATGAAGTGGGTTATATGGTGATTTACTTTTATATCTGTATGATTTTAATGATTTTTCTTCTTATAAAATTATGGAAATCAACTTCGAAGGAAGATTTTCTACAACTTCATAATCTTCTGAAATTCATTATTGTGGCAGGCGTTTTTTGTATTGTGCTGATTGACCCGACGGTTTTGTGGCACGGAAAAAAGGTTTTGCTGGCGGTTAGTGTTTTATAATTTCTCGTACAAAAACGTTACGTTGGAAATTTTGGCTAAAGCCAATTCTGATTTTCTTTACATCGGGCTAAAGCCCGACGCTATTGATTTAATTCTCGTGTTTCTACCGATATGAAATCCCTAAGGGATAATTTTTTTACGCATAATTTATCGATTACTACGTCCCTAGCCCTGATTGAACCGGAAATCCTTTTATGAGCAATGGCTATTTTTTGCTGACGCAAAAGAGCGACCGGAGGAAGCTCCTTTTGTGGCTTGCAAAAAAAGACATTGATAAAAAAGATTGCAAGGAAAAGCAGGAAATAGCTTCAAAAAAATCGAATCGTCCAATATACTAGGGATTTACCGTCGAAAAATGCTATCTTTGCACAAATTTAGAACAATGAACAAGAATGACGGAGGCAAAAAGGGAAGCGCCTCAAACAGATCTGGTGGAAAAAGCAGTTTTAGCAAGTCTAAACCAGCGTTGCCAAAGAGAGCTCAAGGGCCGAAAAAAGCGAAGCCAACTGTAGCAAAAGCGGCGGATGTGAATCCGGAGAAGCCTGCAAAGAAAGCGAACCAAGCTCCGAAAAGACAGAAAGCGGAAGGCGAAATGCGTCTGAACAAATACATTGCGAATTCGGGAGTTTGCTCTCGTCGTGAGGCTGATATTTACATCCAATCTGGGAATGTGAAAGTGAACGGGATTCCGGTTACTGAGATGGGATACCTTGTAAAAGCTACTGATGTGGTGAATTTTGACGGAAGTGTTTTGACTCCTGAGAAAAAAGAATACCTGCTTTTAAACAAGCCAAAAAACTTTACAACTGCATTTGATGAAGGTTTTGAGCACCGTCACGTATCTGAATTGGTTCGTGGTGGAAGCAAATCGCCGTTGACTCCTGTGGGAAGAATGGACAAAAACACGACGGGTTTGTTGTTGTTCACGAATGACACGGATATGATTCGAAAATTCACGATTCCGAATCAGAAATCTTCTAAAATCTACCAAGTTTCTTTAGACAAAAACTTGAAATTTGAGGATTTGGAAAAGATTCAAAAAGGAATGACAATTGAAGGTCACCGCATTAGCGTTGAAGAAATTAGCTACATCGACGATCAGCCAAAAAGTGAAATCGGACTTAAATTACGTACTTCAAATGTGAAAGTAGTTCGCCATATTTTTGAGCATTTGAGCTATGATGTGTTGAGAATTGACCGTGTGGCTTTTGCTGGCTTGACGAAGAAAAATCTTCCGAGAGGAAATTATAGATTTTTGACAGAACAGGAAATTATCAATTTGAAAAACGTTTAGTCTGAACACAGATTTTACGAGTAACAAAAAATAAAATTGACCGCAGATTCGCAGATTTTTTCTGTAATCTGCGGTTTTTACTTTACAAAATATATGAATCCAGAAACTTTACAATCTATTGCTTTTCGTTGGTTTGATGCTTTTAACAATCATAATTTGGAGCAACTTCTGTCGCTTTATGACGAGGATGCGAAACATTTTAGTCCGAAATTAAAAATCAGAAAACCAGAAACAAATGGTTTTGTGGAAGGAAAATCAGCAATGCGTGAATGGTGGAAAGAGGCGTTTGAAAGACTTCCTTCGTTGCATTATAAAGTGACGTCCTTGACCGCAAATGGTGACCGCGTTTTCATGGAATATATCAGAAAAGTGGATAATGAAGAAGATATGTTGGTTGCAGAAGTTTTGGAAGTTAAAGATGGAAAAATTATTTTTTCGAGAGTGTATCATGGATAATCAGAAAAAAAAATACTATATTTCTAAATTTCTTTTACCTCAAGCATATACCCAATTCCATGCACATTTGTTAATTTGATTGATTCATCATCAATCATTTTTTTACGCAATTTAGAAATATAAGTATCTAAACTTCGTCCCACAAAAACACCGTGATCCTCCCAGACTTTTTTAGAAAGTTCTTCACGTTTGATAACTTTATTTAGATTAGCAACAAAAACCGTCAATAATTCCGCTTCTTTTTTAGAAAGGCTTATTTCTGTTTTTCCACTTATTAATTTATTTTCTTCAGGATAAAATTGAAACTTGCCTAACGTAATTATATTTTCATTTGTTAAAACAGCAGTTTTATTTACTTTCTTACGTTTAAAAAGGAAGGCAAAAGCCAAAATAGTACTTCCAATTAAAAGTATAATCCAAATTAGCGTAGAACTTGAAGTAGTTATTTTTTCTAAAAATCGCAATTCAATCGTATAGCATCTTTGAGGCAGGAATCTGCCACTGCAAGGAACGATGCTTTTTTCTTTATTAGCATATTTTAAAAAACTGTAAGCCACTTCTAAATCTTCACATTGCTTCACTTCAATTTGGTAATGAGTCGGCAAGCTTGCTTTTTGAAAGCTTTGTTCAATAATCGCCACCAAATTATCAGGGTTGATGGCAAGTGCTTTTTCAAAAGAAAGCTGGTATTTTAAAGCTTCTAATTTCTGAACTGGCAATACCAGTGAGGTACTGTCATGGTTGGCATGCAAGAGTTTATTTCCTGCATCCCGCAAGGCTATTTTAACCAATTCTGTAAAAGCACCCTCTTTTTTATCTGGAACTATAAGCATGATGGTCGCAAAAAGTGCCAGGCAAAGACTGCCATAGAAATAAATTTTTCTTTGATTCATAAGTCCTGCAAATAACATACAATTTTGTCATTTTTTAAAACCGTTGACACTTCTTTTGCACTTTTTTTACATTTCAACAAATTGATTAGGCTAGTTTTACGTCGAAATACAGCAACCATTTCAAATTTATTAATTTAAAAATCATCAATCATGAACAACAGTTTAATTTATGGATTTGCAATCCTTTCAATCACTTACAATTGTACGAATGTGAACTCTCAAGATTTTGCCGCCAATGCAACGGCGCAAGACAGCGTCTATGTAATGCCGACACATTTTAGCGACGACCTGGTTCGGGATGACGCACTTTACACTTCCCTTATCAGAGTGGACAAACAGCACGATGATGACTATGTGTTATCGGTTCAAATGAACCTAAAGAAGGATGCCCATTTTGTTTCGCCCAATGCCCAAAGAGCTTTTTCAGGAAAATTCACCATTGTGCTCGACGAACCCGGTAAGATTCAAGCCTTAGGAACACTAATTGAAAAACCTTTATCCATAGAGGAACTCGACCAGCGCGAAGGTTTGGTAAATTGGGTTCGTAAAAGCACCAATTACAGACAAAAATTAAAAATTTTATCTGGTGAAAATTTTGAAGTAAGAGGCCATGTCCAATTTACGATTGAACCGCGTTGCACGTTGGAGAAAATACCTTTTTTGCTTTCGCAGAAAGATGGAAAGTTGAGCTTGAAGCTCGAGGGATGTTAGGTTCGCGTTTCGCAAGAATCTTTATCTTTAGCAGAAAAATATCAGTTAGGAAGTTCACAACATCGCAAAGTCACAGAAACATTGTGAGCAACTTTCAAACCACACCAAAAAAAGTTTGGCAATAAAATCGCTACATCTTCTAAATGACAACTCAACCATAAAAAAACGGACCCATAAGTCCGTTTTTTCAATTTATCTAAATTATCCTTTTATCGCTTTTGCAGGAAGCGGTTTCTTGTCAAGCCCTCTTTTTCTCAAAAGCGGTTCCACGCTTGGTTCAGCGCCACGAAATCTTTTATACAAAACCATCGGATCTTCAGTCCCTCCTTTTTCAAGAACATTTTTGCGGAATAATTTTGCTTTTTCGGGATTGAAAAGCGCCGTGGTTTTGAACGCCTCGAAAGCATCGGTATCCAAAACTCCTGACCAGATGTAACTGTAATATCCTGAAGAATAGCCTCCTGAAAAAATATGCTGAAAATAAGTGGTTCTGTATCTCGGAATAATTGCGTCAATCAATCCGATTTTTTTCATGGAATTTCTCTCGAAAGTATTGGCGTCAAGCGTAATTGGTTGCGTTTGCGAATGGTAATCCATATCTAAAAATGATGCAGCCAAATATTCTACGGTTGCAAAACCTTGGTCAAAAGTTCCTGATTTTTGCAGTTTTTGGATCAAAGCATCTGGGATAACTTCACCTGTTTTATAATGTTTAGCATACATTTTCAAAACTTCTGGCTCTGCAGCCCAATTTTCCATTACTTGCGATGGCAATTCTACGAAATCTCTTGGAACACTTGTTCCTGCTAGGCTTTTGTAAGTCACATTAGATAGTAATCCGTGCAAAGCGTGTCCGAATTCATGGAAGAAAGTTGTTACTTCATCAAAAGTCAATAACGCCGGCGTATTGCCCGTTGGTTTTGTAAAGTTGCAAACTATTGAAATTACTGGCGCTTTTCTTTCACCGTTTACTGTTTTTTGGCTTCGGTATGATGTCATCCAAGCGCCGCCTCTTTTTGAAGCTCTTGGAAAAAAGTCCATATACAAAATCCCAACGTGGGTTCCGTCAGCTTCAGTTACTTCCCAAACGGTAACTTCTTCGTGGTATTTTGGAACATCGTTTAATTGCTTGAATTTTAAGCCGTATAATTTTTCAGTTACTTGAAAAACGCCGCCTCTTACATTATCCAAACTAAAATAAGGTTTCAATTCTTGCTCGTCTAAATCAAAACGTTGCTTTCTGATTTTTTCAGTGTAATATCTCCAATCGTATGGTTTTACTTTGTCCTTGATTCCGTCTTTGTCCATCATTTTTTGAATGTCAGAAGCTTCTGTTTTGGCCATTTCCAAAGCTGGTTTCCACAAATCATTTAAAAGTTTGGCCACATTTTCTGGATTTTTAGCCATTGATTCTTCCAAGACATAATCAGAATGTGATTTGTAACCTAACAATCTCGCCTTTTCACCACGAAGATTGGCTAGCTTTATAGCATTTTCTTTGTTGTCCAGTTCATCATCGTGATTGGCTCTTGTTTGGTAGGCGTTCCAAATTTCTTGACGCAATTTTCTATTCGAACTGTATTGCAAAAACGGCATTACGCTCGAATTTGAAAGTGTAAAAACCCATTTTCCGTCTTTGCCTTTCGCTTTTGCATCTTCCGCGGCAGCGTTAATTAATTCTTGTGGCAAACCTGACAAATCCTTTTTATCTGAAATTACCAATTCAAATTTATTGGTTTCCGCTAAAATATTTTGTCCGTATTTCAAAGCTGTAATTGAAAGCTCGGCATTGATTTTACGCAGTTTGTCTTTGTCAGAACTTGACAAATTAGCCCCACTTCTGACAAAAGCTTTATGAAGATTTTCTAAGATTTTCGCCTGTTCCAAATTCAATTTCAAGGATTCTCTTTTGTCCCAAACGGCTTTAATTCTTGCAAATAACTTTTCGTTTAGATAAATATTATCATTGTGCGCGGCTAAATTTGGAGAAACTTCTTTTGCGATCTTCTGCAGTTCGTCATTGGTATTTGCCCCGTTTAAATTGGAGAAAACCACATTTACATTAGACAATAATTCGCCCGAGTTTTCCATTGCCAAAATCGTATTCTCAAAATTTGGCGCTTCCGGATTATTTACGATGGCATCAACCTCAGCTTCTTTCTTTTTAATTCCTTCTAAAATTGCCGGCTTGAAATGTTCAGTTTTAATCTTGTCGAAAGGTGGCACTTCGAACGGCGTAGTATAAGCCTGAAAAAATGGATTCATAGTCTGTTTGTTTTCTTGCGCTTCCACCGCCAGCATATTTCCAATAGCCAGCAAGATGAAAAAGGATTTTTTTCTCATTATAAATTGTGATTTGGAACGTAAATTTAAGCAAAACCAAGCAAACGAAACTATGATTGTTGCTTCAATCGTTCTGCTAGTTCTCTTCGATACGTAATTCCTACAGGGATTTTTTCTTTATTTATGGTAACCGTCTCACGATCGCAATCCTCAATTTTCTCAAGCGCAATAATATACGATTTATGAACACGAAGAAAAGATTGATGAGGAAGATTCTGCTCTAATTCATTGGTTGTCATAGAAGCCAAATACGTTTTTGTAGTTGTAAATATCTTTACATAATTGCCATAACTTTGAGCAAAAAGAATAGTTCTTACGTCCAAATCCATGATAATTCCATCGGTTTTTATAGACACGAACAAACTTGTCGCCGAAGGTTTTTTATCTTCATACAAAGCAAAAAAACGTTCAATCGATTTCAAAAATCTTGGAAAATAAATTGGTTTTAAAAGGTAATCAATTACGCCAAAATCATAGCTTTCCAAAGCAAACTCCGAATAAGCTGTGGTCAAAATAGTTTTGGGTGGCGACGGAATAATTTTCAGTAATTCCAATCCAGTAATTTCTGGCATATCAATATCCAAAAACATCAAATCGACTTGATTTTCCCGAAGATAATTCATCGCTTCGATTCCGTTATAACATTGAAAAACAAGCTCTAAGTCAGGATTTTGGCGAATATAATTCACCAGCACATAATGCGCAGCAGGTTCGTCGTCAACAATTATACATTTCTTCTGTTCCCTCATCTTAGACAATTTTCTTCAACAACAAACTCAAATCTACAATAAAAGTCTTGGAAACTTTTGTAATATCTAGGTTGTAATCTTTCCCATAAATCAACTTGAGACGTTCAGTAGTATTTTTTATTCCGATTTTTGTAGAAACAACATTCGTCTTTTTATCTGGAATCGAATTTACAATATTCATCTGCAGCTTGCCGTTTTCAATATTGATTTTAATATGCACAAAACAGTTTTCTATAGCACAAGTTCCATGTTTAAAGGCATTTTCAACAAAAGCGATTAATAACATCGGTGAAATTTTATAGGTATTTTCATTATCAATATTACATTCATACGTGATTTCACAGCGATAACCGACGCGCTCTTTTTCAAGCTGAATATAACTATTTATGAAAGATAATTCTTCCTCTAAGCTCACACATTGCTTGGCATTACTTTCCAATTGATAGCGCATCAACTGCGAAACTTTCATGATCAGATCTGGCGTTCTTTGCGGAAATTCTAGACTTATTCCATAGAGAGTATTAAAAGTATTGAACAAAAAATGCGGATTTAATTGGCTTCGCAGAGAATTTAACTGCATTTGATTTACCAAAAGTTCTTCCTCATTTTGCTTTTTTTGATGACTATAATACTTTAAGAACATAATTGGTCCAAGAATACAAACCAAAGTCCCCACGACAGAAGCAAGCTGATAAGTGTAACTTCTTTGGTGTGAAACTTTATAAAGCGTAGAAACATTCTCAATCCAAGCTCGCGACAATTCATAGAGAATTCCAGAAAAAAGCAAAGCCATAAGAGTCGTAAGAATTAAATAAAGCGCTCCTTTATTTTTTTTTAATAATATCGGAAGCAGGAAAAAACGGTTCGCCTGCGCATGCGAATAAAGTATAAAATAATAAGCAATTCCCGATAAAATTGTGTTTGCAGATTCCAGTAAAATCCAGTCATTTTTTATAGAAAACAAGGAAAAAGAAAATAGCAAAACTGCGACTTCTTGCCACCATTTATTTTCAAGGACATTTTCGGGTTTCCATTTCATTTTTTTAATTCAACACTACAAAGTAACTACTTAAAATTAAATTTCTTATCGAATTAATGACCAATTCAATTCGTCATTTTACAAGAATGATTCATCACTTTAAAGCAGATAATAAGTTTCTTGCACCCTAAATTTGCACTCTTAAAATTCAATACATAATGATGACGAAAAAAAAGCTCCCCCTTTTTCTTTTTTTGGTATTCTTCATCCAAGGCTTTTCACAAACGCTTTCTCTCAATGAAGCCGTGGAAACCGGAATCGCCAATTATGGAACAATTAAGGCTAAAACCAACTATACCGACGCTTCGAAAGAAACCGTCAAGCAGGTTCGGCGCGATTATCTGCCCAATTTGAACCTTGCCGCACAGCAAGATTATGGAACTGTGAACGGCCAAAACGGACCGCTTTATGGTTTCGGAGGTCTTGGCGTTGCTTCCTCAGGATTGCCTTTGGCGGAACAAAACTGGAATGCCGCATTTGGCGCTTTGTATTTAGTAAATATGAACTGGGATTTTTTCACTTTTGGAAGAACGAAGCAAAGAATTAATTTGGCCAAAGCCGATGTGCAAAGATTCGAGAAAGATTTAGATCAAGAAACATTTCAGCACAAAGTAAAAATTTCTGCAGCTTATTTGAATCTTTTGGCAAGCCAGAGATTATTAATTTCCCAGGAAAAAAATCTTAACCGAGCTATGGTTTTTCATAGAATCGCCGCTGCCAGAGTTAAAAACGGACTGCTTGCCGGAGTGGATTCTACACTCGCTGCCGCGGAAGTTTCTCGTGCTAAAATTCAACTGAATCAAAGCAAAGACCAAGTCAAAGATTTGAACAATAAATTGGTTGCCTTGATGGGAACTGACATCAAAGATTTTGTCTTGGATAGTTCTTTTGTAAAGCAAGTGCCAAAATCTATCTTGGGTTTCGAAACGGCAAGCGACACTTTGAATCCTGTTTTGCAATTTTATAAAAGCCGAATTGATTTCAGCAAACAGCAGACAAAATTGTTCCAAAGAGAATATCTTCCAACGTTCAGCTTCTTCGGAGTTTATCAAACTAGAGCTTCCGGATTCAATTCAGATTACGCTTCCAACCAAAATTCATTCAACCAGAATTATTTAGACGGCGTAAGTCCGGATCGCCAAAACTATCTTTTAGGCGTTGGTGTTTCCTGGAATCTGACTTCAATTGCCCGATCAAGCAAGAAAGTCAGCGCTCAAAAATTAATTTCTGAAGGACTTCAGGAAGAATATAAAGTCATCGACCAGCAATTGAAAACACAGTCTGACGCAGCCGATGCCAAGATAAAATATGCGATGGAAAATTACGCAGAAGCGCCAAAACAAGTTCAAGCCGCACAGCAAGCGTATTTGCAGAAAACGACTTTATACAAAAATGGCTTGACAAATCTTGTTGACGTGACACAGACACTTTACACTTTAAATCGCGCCGAAATCGACCGAGATATTATCTACAATAATGTTTGGCAGTCGCTTTTGATGAAAGCGGCCGCGACAGGAGATTTCGACTTATTTATTAACGAATTTTAATTTTCCAACGATGAATATAATACGATTTGCACTTCGCAAACCCATCTCCATATTGGTGCTCGTGGCCGGATTATTCTTTTTTGGAATCGGTGCCGTGAAAGATATCAAAGTCGATATTTTGCCAAAAATGAACCTTCCCGTGATTTACCTCGCGCATCCTTTTGGAGGCTACACTCCGAATCAGATGGAGTCTTATTTTGCTAAAAACTATGTCAACATTTTGCTTTTTGCCAATGGCGTAAAATCGATCGAGACCAAGAATATCCAAGGGCTGACTTTGATGAAAGTGACTTATTATGAAGACACGAATATGGCTCAGGCTGCGGCTGAACTAAGTGCGCTTTCTAATAGAATCCAGGCGGGTTTTCCACCCGGTTCACAGCCTCCGTTTATCATCCGTTTTGACGCTTCTTCCTTGCCTGTAGGGCAATTGGTCTTGAGCAGCAAAACGCGCTCAAATAATGAATTACAGGATCTGGCCAACGTTTATGTGAGAGCTTCATTTACATCAATTCCAGGTTTATTGTCGCCTCCACCTTTTGGCGGAAGCCCAAGAACCATTGAGGTTAACGTCGATCCAGATTTGCTTCGTTCGCACAATATGACACCAGACCAGATCGTGGAAGCGATCAGAATCAACAACCAGACGGCTCCTTCAGGAAACGTGAGAATTGGCGATATGAATTACATCACGCCGACAAATAACACGATAAAGGAAGTATCTGATTTTGCCAAAATTCCCTTATTCAAAGGCGGTGTGCAGAATTTATATTTGGGCGACGTCGCTACCGTAAAAGATGGCGCAGATATAACCGCAGGTTATGCTTTGGTCAATGGAAAACGCTCGGTTTACATCAGTATTGCCAAAGCCGGTGACGCTTCTACTTGGGATGTCGTACAGCGATTGAAAGCTGAATTGCCAAAAATCCAGAGCACGCTTCCTGACGATGTGAAACTTTCTTATGAATTTGACCAGTCGGTTTATGTGATCAATTCGGTGAAAAGTTTGGTTATCGAAGGAATTATCGGTGCGGTTTTGACCGGATTGATGGTACTTTTATTTTTGGGCGACAGAAGAGCGGCGTTAATCGTAATCCTGACCATTCCGATTTCGATTATTTCTGGCGTATTATTCTTGAAATTATTCGGGCAGACCATCAACCTGATGTCGCTGAGCGGACTCGCTTTGGCAATCGGAATTCTGGTCGATGAAAGTACGGTGACGATTGAAAATATTCACCAGCATTTAGACATGGGAAAACCCAAAGCACTCGCCATTTGGGACGCTTGTAAGGAAATTGCCCTTCCAAAATTATTGATCCTTCTATGTATTCTCGCTGTTTTTGCCCCAGCTTTCACGATGACCGGAATTCCGGGCGCGCTGTTTTTGCCTTTGGCGATGGCGATCGGTTTTTCAATGATCATTTCGTTTTTGCTGTCACAGACTTTTGTTCCGGTGATGGCAAACTGGCTGATGAAAGGCCATTCAAAAGTGGAACACGGTCCAGAAATCACTGATGACGAAGCCGAGTTTTTAGCTTCTGGAATTGATCCAACTTCTGAAAAAGACACGTTTGCACAAAAAAGAGTGTTGGCAGACCGGGAAGATTTAGACAATGATAAGAAAATCGGATTCTTCGAGAAATTCAGAATTCGCTTCATGCGCTTTTTAGATCGTATTTTCCCTTTCCGAAAATCGATTGCCTTGCTTTATTTATTCGGAATTACGGCAATTGCCATCGGACTTTTGAGCGTAATTGGTCAGGATGTTTTTCCAAAGGTAAATTCAAGCCAGTTCCAATTAAGGCTTCGTGCTCCAGACGGAACCCGTTTGGAAAGAACCGAAGAAAAAGCCATTCTAGCCTTGAAAGAATTAGAAAAGATGGTCGGTAAAGAACACATTAGCATCAGCTCCGTTTATGTCGGACAACATCCTTCCCTATTTTCAGTTTCGCCGATTTATCTGTTTATGTCGGGTCCTCACGAGGCTGTTTTTCAAGTGGCGCTGAAAGATTACCATGCTGATATGGACGTTTTCAAGGATGATTTTAGAGCAAGGATCAAGAAGATTCTGCCAGACGTAAAATTATCTTTTGAGCCGATTGAACTTACCGATAAGGTTTTAAGCCAAGGTTCTCCTACTCCGATTGAGATCAGGATTGCCGGAAAAAATAAAAAAATCAATGAAAAGTATGCCAATAAATTAGTCGAAAAACTAAATCAGTTTGATTATTTCAGAGATGTTCAGATTGGCCAGCCGATCAAATATCCTTCGCTGGATATCAATATTGACCGAACCCGCGCCGCACAATTGGGCGTTGACATGAACGAGGTTTCGCGCTCGCTGATCGCTTCGACGTCGTCTTCAAGATATACCGAGAAAAATACTTGGATCGATGAAAAAGCCGGATTGTCTTATAACGTGCAAGTTCAGGTGCCGTTAAATAAGATGATGACGGAAAATGATTTGGGCGAAATTCCGCTGATGAAAAACTCGGCTCGTCCTGTGTTGAGTGATGTTGCCACGATTACGCCATCATTTACTTACGGAGAAAATGACAACTTGGGCGCGATGCCATACATTACGGTTACGGCAAATATCGACCATACCGATTTAGGAACTGCTTCAAAAGACGTTCAAAAAACCATCTCTTCTTTAGGAGAATTGCCTCGCGGTGTTTTCATCGACACCATTGGTTTAAGTAAAGTTTTAGTAGAAACGATGAACAGTCTGCAATCTGGATTGTTGATTGCGGTTGTCGTGATTTTCTTGATGCTTTCTGCGAATTTCCAATCGTTTAAAGTATCGCTGGTGATTTTGACTACGGTTCCTGCGGTGGTTTTAGGCGCTTTGTTATTGCTGTTGATTACGGGTTCTACGCTGAACTTGCAGTCGTATATGGGAATCATCATGTCGGTCGGAGTTTCGATTGCGAATGCGGTCTTGCTGGTCACGAACGCCGAACAGTTGCGACAAGTCAACGGAAACGCATTGGAATCTGCCAGAGAAGCGGCATCGCTGCGACTTCGCCCGATTATCATGACGAGTGTGGCGATGATTGCGGGAATGCTGCCAATGGCAATCGGTCACGGCGAAGGCGGCGACCAAGTTTCCCCACTAGGAAGAGCGGTTATCGGCGGCCTATTATTTTCTACATTTACCGTATTAATTATCCTGCCTTTGATTTTCGCCTGGGCACAAGGAAAAAGCTCCACGCAGTCAGTATCTTTAGACCCTGAGGACGAAGAAAGCAAACATTATATCTCATCTTTACACGATCAAAATGAAAAATAATTTATTCAAAATATCCCTTTTATTTTTAGGAACAGTAGCTTTTTTAACTAGCTGCGGTTCTTCAGAAAAGCAGGAAGTTGTGGCGGAAGACGTAGCTCCTCCGATGGAAATCATTACGGCAACGAAAGAAAAATTATCGACCGAATTAAGAATTCCTGCAGAATTGGCGGGCTTTCAACAGGTAGATATTTATGCCAAAGTGAGCAGTTTTGTAAAAGAATTAAAAGTTGACATTGGAACCCAAGTTAAAAAAGGACAACTTTTAATAGTTTTGGAAGCTCCAGAAATCAGCTCTCAATTGGCTGCAGCAGAATCAAGACTGCGCTCTCAGGAAGCGGTTTATATGACAAGCAACAGCACTTACAAAAGAATTTTAGAAACCAGCAAAGTTGAAGGAACAGTTTCAAAGAATGATTTGGAACAATCTGAAGGAAGAAAAAATTCTGATTACGCACAGCTTCAAGCGGCAAAAGCATCTTACAAAGAAATCCAAAACATGCAGGGCTATTTGCAAATCCGTGCGCCTTTTGACGGTGTGATTGCGGCTCGAAATGTCAATCTTGGCGCTTACGTCGGGCCTTCAGGAAAAGGATCTGAATTGCCTTTATTTACGATTCAACAGCAAGAAAAATTACGTCTTTCGGTTTATATTCCTGAGCTTTATAGAGGCTATTTAAAAAGCGGCGACGCCTTGAGCTTTAATGTAAAATCGCTTCCGGGTAGAACTTTCAAAGCTAAAATTGCCCGCATGTCTGGTGCTTTAGACAGTAAATTCCGTTCTGAACGAGTTGAAATGGATGTGATTAACGAGACGAAAAGGCTTTTACCAGGAATGGTTGCTGAAGTTTTATTGCCATTAAAAGCGCAAGACAGCAATTATGTAGTGCCAAAAACGGCCGTGGTGACTTCTAGCGAAGGCATTTTTGTATTAAAAGTTCAGGACAATAAAACGCTTCGGGTTTCAGTCCAAAAAGGCCGCGAGATTGAAGACCGCGTGGAAATCTTTGGAGAAATTCCAGAAAACATGCAGCTTGTTAAAAGCGCATCCGAAGAAATTAAAGACGGAACTCCTGTGAAATAATTTTTCTTTTTGTAAATACAAATCCCGATGCTTTTTTAGGTTATCGGGATTTTTGCTTTCTACGTAATCGTATAATAATAAGACCAAAAAACATAAGCAAAGACTCTATTTATTTTTAGAACTTTATTCAAAATATAAATTATCCTATAAAACTTGCTATTATGAACGCTAAAAATTTTCTTGCCGGACTTGGTGGCGCCATTGTGCTCAACCTTTTACATGAATCTTTGAAGAAGAAAGCTATTGACACGCCTCGAATCGACCTTGTTGGTGAAGAAGCGCTTCAAAAAACGCTGGGCTTTTTCGGAACTAAAATTGAAAACAAAGACACTTTATATAAAGCTACGCTTGCCGGCGATTTGATCAGCAATGCGACGTATTACAGCATGATTGGAAACTCTACTGAAAATGTCTGGGGGAAAGCAATTTCGTTAGGATTAGTAGCAGGAATTGGTGCTGTAGTAGTTCCAAAAGAAATTGGCCTTGATGAAAAGCCAGTAGCAAAAAACAATCAAGTGAAAGCTTTAACTGTTGGATATTACTTAGTCGGAGCGCTTGCAACCGCGGCGATTTTGACCGTTTTGAAAAGCAAGAAATAATAAATTTTGCCACTGTCTCTTGTAACGAAGATGACGGGCAGTCAGATTGCCGAGGAGGCTGTAACTGGTTCATGCACTTTCCGCCCGTTCGTGCATGATGAAACCAACGTCGGCGCATTTTTGCGGAAACCGATCAGCAACACGGCAATAGGAGGGGCAGTGGACAATTTTTTATTTATTTGTAAAAACTAGGAATGAGTTTATGCCAAAAAAAAAGCTCCTCAGATTGAGAAGCTTTTCAGTGCGGATAATAGGACTCGAACCTACACACCTTGCGGCACCAGATCCTAAGTCTGGCGTGTCTACCAATTTCACCATATCCGCAGTAGACCTTTGAAAACAACTATTGCTGTTATCGAGGTGCAAATATAGTCATAGTTTTGAACTTTCAAATAAAAAATTAAAAAAAATTAAAATATTCTTTTTCGTATTTTTGGCAGACAACATTTTAAAAAGCCATTTATGGATTCTATAAAAGACTACGTCCAAAAAAACAAAGAACGTTTCTTGAACGAACTTATTGATTTACTGAAGATTCCGTCTGTGAGCGCAGATTCTGCTTATTCGCAAGACGTGATCGATACTGCAAACGCCGTAAAATCGAGCCTTGAAAAAGCGGGCTGTGATTTTGTAGAAATTTGCGATACTCCGGGTTACCCGATTGTTTATGGTGAAAAAATTATCGATCCAAATCTTCCGACGGTTTTGGTTTATGGGCATTATGACGTGCAGCCACCAGATCCTTTAGAATTATGGACTTCTCCTCCATTTGAGCCGGTTATCAAAAAAACAGAATTACATCCTGACGGAGCGATTTTTGCCCGCGGTGCCTGTGATGACAAAGGCCAGATGTACATGCACGTGAAAGCTTTGGAATATATGGTGCAGACCAACAATCTTCCTTGCAACGTGAAATTTATGATTGAGGGTGAAGAAGAAGTCGGTTCGGCGAGTTTGGGCTGGTTTGTGGAAAGAAACCAAGAAAAGTTGAAAAACGACGTGATTTTGATTTCTGACACAGGAATGATTTCTAACACACAGCCTTCAATTACAACAGGTTTGCGCGGTTTGAGCTATGTGGAAGTGGAAGTTACTGGTCCGAATCGTGACTTGCATTCTGGTTTGTATGGCGGTGCTGTTGCGAATCCGATAAATATTTTAGCAAAGATGATTGCGTCGCTTCACGATGAGAACAATCACATCACTATTCCTGGATTTTATGACAATGTCGAAGAACTTTCTACAGAAGAAAGAGCTGAAATGGCAAAAGCGCCGTTTTCTTTAGAAGCCTATAAAAAGTCTTTGGATTTGAATGATATTTATGGAGAAAAAGGTTATAGCACGAATGAAAGAAACTCAATTCGTCCGACATTAGACGTGAACGGAATTTGGGGCGGTTATACCGGCGAAGGAGCAAAAACGGTTATTGCAAGCAAAGCTTTCGCTAAGATTTCAATGCGTTTAGTTCCGAATCAAGATTGGCATGATATTACAGAATTGTTTACAAAACACTTTGAAAGCATTGCTCCGAGTGGCGTGACGGTGAAAGTAAAACCGCATCATGGAGGCCAAGGTTATGTAACGCCGATTGACAGCATTGGCTATCAGGCGGCAGCGAAAGCGTACAATGAAAGTTTTGGCGTACAGCCGATTCCGGTTCGTTCTGGAGGAAGCATTCCGATTGTGGCTTTGTTTGAAAAAGAATTGAAATCAAAAACTATTTTAATGGGATTTGGTTTGGATTCAGATGCAATTCACTCGCCAAACGAACATTTCGGTGTATTTAATTACTTGAAAGGAATTGAAACCATTCCTTTGTTTTATAAATATTTTGTGGAGCTTTTCAAAAATCAATAATTAAGAAATTTAAATCCGTTCAGAAATGAGCGGATTTTTTTTGCCTGAAAATTAATTTTAAAAAAAAAAAACTTGCTCTACACTTGTAGAATTAAATTTTTATTCTACATTTGTAGAGTTAATTCTAATTACGTAGAACAAATTATTTAAAAAAAATACAGCAAAATGCAATTATCAAATTCAGAAGAACAATTAATGCAGCACCTTTGGAAACTTGAAAAAGCATTCATGAAAGATTTATTGGAAGCTTTTCCTGAGCCAAAACCAGCAACAACGACGGTTGCCACTTTACTAAAAAGAATGATTGACAAGAAATTTGTCGCTTATAATGAATTTGGAAATTCTAGGGAATATTATCCGTTGGTAAAGAAGACAGATTATTTCTCTAAACACGTTAACGGATTGATCAAGAATTTCTTCAACAATTCGGCTTCGCAATTTGCTTCCTTTTTTACGACAGCAACTGATTTGACTCAAAATGAATTGGAAGAACTTCAAAAAATTATCGATAAGGAAATCCAAAAAAAGAAAAAATGATCGATTTTTTAATCAAATCTTCGCTTTGCCTGATTTTGCTTTTAGGCGTTTATCATTTCTTCCTTGAAAAAGAAAAAATGAGCGTTTTCAATAGATTTTATCTTTTGGGAAGTTTGATTATTTCCTTCAGTATTCCGTTTTTAAAATTTGATTTAAGCACAGTTTTCAATAACAATTTGATTCCAAATGCCATTCAAAACATTCAAGGAGAAACCATCATCATCAATCAAAAATCGAACAATTTTTCTATTGTCTTTTGGACTTTTTACGGAATCATTACTGCGCTTTTTGCCGTTCGATTTGGTAAAAACCTAATTCAAATCAGCTTTAAAATACGATTAAATCCAAGGGAAAAATTTGAAAACGCAACTTTGGTTTTGGTCGAAGAAAAAATATTGCCGCACACTTTTCTGGATTATATTTTCATCAATAGAGTGAATTATGAAAACAGGAAAATTGAAGGCGAATTATTTACGCATGAATTGACCCACGTTAGCCAAAAACATACGCTTGACGTCTTATTCATTGAGATTTTGAAAACGGTATTTTGGTTCAATCCAATTTTGATTTTCTATAAAAAAGCAATCCAGTTAAACCACGAATTTCTTGCAGATGAAAAAGTGGTAAAATCTTATAATAATGTTCCGTTTTACCAAAATTTACTATTGGAAAAAGCATCCTGGAACAGCAACTTTTACTTGGCCAGTAATTTGAATTTTTTAGTAACCAAAAAACGATTAATTATGATGACAAAAACCACATCAAAGTCGCGAGCACTGCTCAAAAAAATGTCGGTATTGCCGGTTTTAGCTGGCCTGATTTTTATTTCCTGTTCGGAAGAAACCTCAAAAGAAGTGGCGAGCTTAGAAAAAACACAAGTCACTGAGGTTCAAAGAATAAATCCGCAAGACGTTCCTTCACAACCAGAATTTCCGGGTGGCATGGAAGCTTTTTCAAAATTTGTTGTAAAAGAATTCAAGATGCCGAAAACTTTTGATGGACAAGGAAATGTTATTGCGAGTTTTATTGTTGAACCTGACGGAAGTCTTTCTAACATAAAAATTGTCAAAGATTTAGGATCAGGAACTGGCGATGAAGTCGTACGCTTGTTAGAAAAATCACCTAAATGGAAACCCGGATTTCTAAAAGGCGAAGCTGTAAAAGTGCAGTACCACCTTCCGATTAGGTTAGACACTTCAAAAAAATAATAGTAAGATGTGCAGAGAGTTTTGATATCAAAATAATGATAAAATCCGCCATTGTGCGGATTTTATTTTGATATGACATTTTTTTAAATTGATTATTATCAATCCTTTAAGAGAGTATAAATAATCCATTATTAATCGCAAAATAACTTTTTGTAAGAAAAATTTAACCTTTGTTAGATTTATTTTTTGGTAAAATTTTAGTCACTTTACTAGATAACCAAAATAAAAATCATCTATGGAGTTTCAGAAAATTACCACTTTTAAGAAACAAACTTTACTGTGGCTGCTGTTATTTACAGCAACCATTTATGCCCAAACCCCCACAATTTCATCCTTTTCACCAACAAGGATTACGCACAGAACTGCAGTTACAATCACAGGGACGAACTTTACTGCAGACATCGCCAGCAATTTAGCAAATGTAAAATTCAACGGCCAAAATGCCACGACGATTACATTTTTATCAGCAACACAGCTTCGTGCGGTGGTTCCAACTTCGCTTGCGGCTTCAGGAACTATCAGCGTTACAACAGCAAACGGCACTGCCAACTCTGGCGCATTTGTTTACACCGCACCTGCTCAGACTCGAACAGACAACAATGTGACGCGAATCATTACTGACTTTAACGGTTTTTGGAATTCAAACGGACCAAGTTCTGATCCGGCGCAACAGCCAGACACCAACCACAGTTTAATGGCATTTCAGCACGGTTCCACAATTTACGCAACAGGTTCTGCAACTGCCGAAAACATTTTGAATACCAACGGAATCGCGCACCAGCAAAAGAATTTCAGAGCACTGCCAATTCGCGATGTTCAAGGTATTGTTCCGAATGTTGGCGCGAGTTCAAATCCGAACTTAATTGTTTTGGCCAGCAAAATTGACGGAAACGCAACTACGCAAGTTCCAACAGCTCCCGGAGTTGCAGGACTTTCTGTTCAAGATGTACTTATCGACGGAATTCGCGGCCTGAACTTAGGAACAGGCGTTACAAATCTGCCATCAAGCGCAGTTTTACTATTCAATGCTACCAATATTTTACAGTCAGGAATTGATGACAATGTTCCAGATATTTTGGTATCGCAAATCGCACAGCCTTCTGACAACTCTTACTCTATCTACTCTTTCGTAGACGCGCAAGGAAATGTTGTCGGAAATCCGGTTCAGATTAATTTCAGCAATGTCAGCATTGTCGGAAGATATAAAACCGACTTTTTTACTTTGCCACAAGGCGCTCCGTTAAACAATGCAACGATTAACGGTTCAACAACTGTAGGAAATAATTACAGAGATATTCGTTTACTGGCTTATCATTTGAGTGATTTTGGAATAAATGCTACAAATAGAGCCAATGCTGTAGCTTTTAAAGTAATGCCAAGCGGTACGAGCGATCCAGCTTTTATGGCTTATAACAGAGATTCATTTATAATTCCTTCGCCGATTATTACTGCGCAACCGACTTCAAAAGTAGCCTGTAACGGAGGCCAAGCGACATTTTCAGTAACTGTCGAAGGAAGCGAATTAGAATACCAATGGGAGAAAAACGGTGTTGCTTTAACAAACGGAGGAAATATATCTGGTGCAACTTCTGCAAATCTTGTCATAAATCCGGTTAGCGCTAGTGATATTGGCGTTTACCGTTGTACGATTACCAATCCTTCTGGTGCGGCGCTGACAAATCAAGCTTATCTGAATACAATTATTGTTGGACAGACAGGCTTTGCAAATGGAACTTCAACGCCAATAAATGCTTGCCTGAACGGAACTTCTCCAACTTTAGAAGTTGTTGCCCAAGGTCTGAATTTGACTTACCAATGGTATACAAATACAACAAATTCAAATGCGAATGGAACAGCAATAAATGGCGCAACAGCAAGCACTTACAATGCTCCAGTTAACAGTTTAGACACTAAATATTATTATGCAGTGGTAAGCAATACAGGCCAAAGCTGTACTGAAGTCCGCACAAATGCGATTCAAGTAAATGTAGGAACTCCGGCAAATGCAGGAACGATTTCTCCAAACAGAACGCTTTGCGCAGGAAACACGACAATTTTAACCTTAACTGGCGCGACTGGAACAATCCAATGGCAGCAATCAACAGCGAACGCTGAAGGAAGCTGGTCAAATGTTACAACAGGAACCGGCGGCACGACTGCCAATTATACGACGCCAGTTTTAAATTCGACAACTTATTATAGAGCACAAGTAACCAGTGGCGCTTGCACAACGACTTCTGCCGTGGCAACAATTACCGTAATTGCGACGAATGTCTGGACAGGTGCAGAAAGCACTTTCTGGAACACGCCAGCAAACTGGTCTTGTAATATTGTTCCGAATTTGACGCGCGACGTGGAAATTCCAGTTGTGGCTTCTAACAATTATCCGATTATTACAGGATCTGACGGAAATGCAGATTGTAAAAACATAACTGTGGCTTCTGGAGCAAGCGTAACCATAAATACAAATGGAAACGGAAATCTTCGTATTGCCGGAACCATTACAAACAATGGAACAATTACTGCTACTGACGGAACAATTGTAATGATTGGAACTGCTTCGCAAACTATTCCTGCGAATACTTTTGCTACAAACACAGTTAGAAATCTGACAATTTACAACAGCACTGGCGTGACTTTGCAAGGAAATCTAAACCTGACAGGAATCTTAAATCTTGAAGCTGGATTATTCACAACAGGAAATGCCTTGACTTTAAAAAGCAACGCGAGCACAACGGCTGTTATCAGCGAAGTAAAAGGAAGCATCAGCGGCACAATGACTGTAGAACGTTATATTCCTGCAAAAAGAGCATTCAGATTTATGAGTTCGCCGACAACTGGAGGAACGATCCAAAGCAACTGGCAAGAAGGCGCTCCTTCAACTGACCCAATTGGTTTAGGAACTGACATCACAGGAACTGGCTCACAAGCCAACGGTTTTGACCCATCAGGAAGCAACAATCCTTCGTTATTCACTCATGAAAACAGCACAAGCACTTGGACGGCTGCAACTTCGACTTTGAGCCCGCTTGTTGCAGGAATTCCTTATCGTTTAATGGTTCGTGGTGACAGAACTATAAACCAGTTTTTAAATGCTTCGAATCCCACAAATACCACGCTTCGCACGACGGGAACAATTGTTGCTGGAAATGTGACTGTTTCAAACTTAAGCCAAATGGCTGGCGGTTTCAGCTTGGTAGGAAATCCATATCAGGCGCCAGTTGACATGCAGGCGGTTTTGTCTGGAGCAACGAATTTGAACAACCAGTTCTATTATGTTTGGGATCCGACCAGAAATACAAGAGGAAGTTATGTGACTGTGAATTTGAATGACAATACAAATAACGTTCAGGGTTCTGTTGCAAATCAATATTTACAGCTAAACCACGCGTTTTTCGTACAAACCCAGTCAAGCGGAAGCGCTTCATTGACTTTCAGAGAAGCGAATAAGTTTGTGAATTCAAATGCAACGCCAGTTTTATATAGAAATTCTGAAAACCAAACTGCGTCTATAAGATTCACAATGTATGCAGGAAATTCTGCGAATGATAACGCTGTCGCGGATGGTTTTGTAGTAAACTTCAATGCTAATTTCAGCAATGCTATTGACTTAAATGACGCTGAAAAACCAGCAAATTTAGACGAAAACATTGGAACAAAAAATACAGGAAAAACATTGAGTTTTGAAAGCAGAAATAGTCCAACTGCTTCAGATGTAATTCCGATTGCCACGACTGCGTATAGAAACGCCAATTATACTTATAAAGTTGCCGTAAACGGATTAGACGGAATCACGCCTTATTTGCTAGACAAATTCACGAACACAAGAACACCGTTAGAAAACGGAACCGAAACAATATATAATTTCAGCGTTGCTACAGGAAATGCAAGCGATGCAGAAAACCGCTTTGACATCGTTTTTGAAAGAGGTTCTTTAGGAAATGATGATTTTGTAAGTGCAAATTTCAACATCTATCCGAATCCTGTTTTAGACAATACTTTCACGGTCTCAGTTCCTTTGGAAGGAAAAGCTACGGTGGCGCTTTACAACCAAATCGGACAGGAAATCAATTGCAATGTGAGCGAACTTTCTGAAACGACTTTCAAAGTTGAGCCGCAAACGCAATTGCCTTCAGGAGTTTATGTGGTAAAAATCAGCAGCAACGGAAAAACAGCTACGAGAAAATTAACAGTAAAATAATTGCCCTTATGAGAAAGACAAAATTTACAAAAAAGATTACACTTATTACATTATGCTTCACGCTCTTGATTTCTTCAGGGGCTTTTGCCCAAACCGGTTTCGATGATAATGTTGACGATGAAACGCCAGCAGCGCCAATTAATGAAAACATTTATTTGGGGCTTATCGCAGGTGCTTTTTTAAGCTATTTCCTTTTAAGAAGACGTGAAAAGCTTTCATAAAAAGAAACCGTTAAACAAAAAAATCCATAGCTCACCGCTATGGATTTTTTATTTGCATTAATTTCATTGGACGAATTAGTCCCATAAAAAAAGCCCATTCTTTCGAATGGGCTTTTCAATATCAAAAATCTTGATTCTTATGCTTCGAATGGAAGGATAGAAACGAAAGATTTGTTATCTCCTTTTTTCTGGAACTTAACAACTCCATCAACCCTTGCATGTAAAGTATGATCTTTACCCATGTAAACGTTTTCACCTGGATTATGTTTAGAACCTCTTTGTCTAACGATGATGTTCCCAGCGATTGCAGCTTGACCACCATAAATCTTAACACCTAAACGTTTCGATTCTGATTCTCTACCATTCTTGGAACTACCGACACCTTTCTTGTGAGCCATGACGTATTAGTTTTAAATGTTAATTATTCTTGTGTTTCTTCTTTTTTAGCTTTTACGGCTTTTTTCTTTGGAGCTTCAGCTTCTTCAGTTACTGGAGCAGCTTCTTTTTTAGGAGCAGCTTTCTCTTTTTTAGCACCTGGGAAAGTGATTCCAGAAATTTGGATTTGAGTCAAATATTGACGGTGTCCATTTCTCTTTTTGTAACCTTTTCTTCTTTTCTTTTTGAAAACGATTACTTTATCTCCTTTTAAGTGTTGTAACACTTTAGCTTCTACAGAAGCACCTTCTACAGCCGGGGCGCCTAAAGTGATTGTGCCATTATCGTCTAACAAAAGAACTTTTGCAAAAGAAATTGCATCTCCTTCTTTGTCAGCCAAACGGTGAACATAAACCTTTAAGTCTTTGCTTACTTTAAATTGTTGCCCTGCTATCTCTACGATTGCGTACATAACAATGATGTTTAGTTAATTTTTAAGGTTGCAAATATACAACTATTTCTCAAACCTGCAATCCATACTAAAATTATTTTCACATCTTTCAAATTGACAGCACTTTAGCACAATTCAAGTCCATAATATAAGGAATTAAATTTAAAAAAACTAAATTTGGCGTAACAAAACACAAATTTGATATACCAATATCAAAATACTATTAAACAAATTATTAATCTTATGAAAAAATCATTAATGGCTTTGAGTTCTGTTCTCATGCTCGGAAGTGTTGCTTCAGCTCAAAAAGTAGCTTTTGAAGAGTACACACTTGACAATGGTCTTCATGTTATTTTGCATCAAGACAAATCTGCTCCAGTTGTAATTACTTCTGTAATGTATCACGTGGGCGCCAAAGACGAAAACCCAGAAAGGACTGGTTTTGCTCACTTTTTTGAACACCTTTTATTTGAAGGAACAAAAAATATCGGCCGTGGAGAATGGTTTAAAATAGTTTCTGGAAACGGAGGAACAAATAATGCAAACACTTCTGACGACAGAACTTACTATTTTGAGGTGTTTCCTTCAAACAACCTAGAACTTGGCCTTTGGATGGAATCAGAAAGATTAATGCATCCTGTAATCAACCAAATTGGCGTTGATACTCAAAACGAAGTAGTTAAAGAAGAAAAAAGACTTCGCGTTGACAATCAGCCTTATGGAAATCTTTTTACAGCGGTGAAACAAAATATGTTTAAAAAACATCCTTACCGTTGGGCTCCGATTGGTTCTATGGAACATTTAGACGCTGCAACTTTAGAAGAATTCCAAGCTTTCAATAAAAAATTCTATGTTCCGAATAACGCAGTTCTTGTGGTTGCCGGCGACATCGATTATGCAACTACAATTAAATGGGTAAAACAATATTTTGGATCAATCCCAAAAGGAACAACTGATCTTAAGAAAACTGTTTTCACAGAAGATCCGATCACGCAGCCAATCAAAGCTACTTATGAAGATCCAAATATCCAGCTTCCAATGTTGGTAACTGCTTACAGAACGCCATCAATGAAAACGCGCGATGCTAAAGTTCTTGACATGATTTCATCCATTTTAAGCGATGGAAAAAGCTCTAGATTGTATAAAAAAATTGTTGACCAAAAGAAAATGGCTTTAGAAATCGGCGCTTTTAATTACAGCCAAGAAGATTATGGCGTATATTTCATCTATGGTTTGCCGATGGCGCCAACAACTTTAGAAGGACTTACAAAAGAAATTGACGAAGAAGTGACAAGACTTCAAACAGAATTGATTTCTGAAAAAGACTTCCAAAAACTACAAAACACATTCGAAAATCAATACGTAAACAGCAATGCAAGCGTTGAAGGTATCGCAGAAAATTTAGCTTCTTATTATTTGCTTTACGGAGATGTTAACCTGATTAACACCGAAAATGAAATCTACCAATCTATCACGCGCGAGGAAATCAGAGACGTTGCAAAAAAATACCTGAGCCCAAACCAAAGATTGATTTTAGATTATGTACCAGCAAAAGACAAAGCTCAAAACTAAGATATACATCATGAAAAAAACTATATTCATTTTATCAAGCTTGTTTTTAACAGTAATTATGCAAGCACAAGACAGGCCACAGCCAAAACCAGGACCAGCGCCGGTAATAAATATCGGAAAACCGCAAACTTTTGAATTGAAAAACGGACTGAAAGTAATGGTTGTTGAAAACCACAAGCTTCCAAGAGTTTCTTATAATTTGACTTTAGACAACGCTCCTTATACAGAAGGCGATAAAAAAGGAGTTTCTGAAATCACAAGCGCGTTGATCGGAAGCGGAACTAAAAAAATGTCAAAAGATGTTTTTAACGAAGAAATTGACTTCTTAGGAGCAAACATCGGATTCAGCTCAAGCGGCGCAAATGCTTCTGGACTTTCAAAATATTCTGGAAGAATTCTTGAACTAATGGCTGACGGAGCTCTAAATTCAGTTTTCACGCAAGACGAATTAGACAAAGAAAAAGCAAAACTGATCGAAGGTTTGAAAACCCAAGAGAAAAGTGTTGCCGCAGTTGCTTCAAGAGTGGAAAACGTTTTATTCTACGGAAAAAACCATCCAGGTGGTGAATATTTGACAGAAGAATCAATCAACAAAGTGACTTTGGCTGATGCGGTTCAAAACTATACGACTTACTTCGTTCCTTCAAATGCTTACTTGGTAATCATTGGCGACGTAAAATTCAAAGACGTTAAAAAAGCGGTTGAAAAATCATTCGGTTCTTGGAAAAAAGCAACGGCTCCGGCGGTTTCTTACGCTGATCCAGCAAATGTTCAATACAACCAAATCAACTTCATCGACATGCCAAATGCAGTGCAGTCTGAGATTTCTTTGGTAAATGTTTCGAACTTGAAAATGACCGATAAAGATTATTTCGCAGCACTTTTGGCAAATCAAGTTATCGGTGGTGATTTTAACAGCTACCTGAACATGAATTTGAGAGAAGCACACGGATGGACTTATGGTGCACGTTCAAGCATTCGCGGTGACAAATATGTTGGAAAATTCAAATCTTCAACGCAAGTTAGAAACGCTGTAACTGATAGCGCTGTCGTGGAATTTTTCAAAGAATTGAAAAAAATCAGAACTGAAAAAGTAACTGAAGAAATGTTGAAAAACGTAAAAGCTGGTTATGTTGGAAACTTCGTAATGCAGATTCAAAAACCTGGAACCGTGGCTCGTTATGCTTTATTGACGCAAACTCAAAGCCTTCCAGCTGATTTTTACGAAAACTACATCAAAAATATCAACGCGGTAACTGCTGACGATATTCAAAGAGTGGCAAACAAATATTTCCTTGCTGAAAATACAAGAGTTATGATCACAGGAAAAGGAAGCGAAGTATTACCAGGACTAGAAAAACTTGGAATTCCGATGTTCTATTTTGACAAATTCGGAAATTCAATTGAGAAGCCGGTTACTAAAAAAGCGGTTCCTGCTGGCGTAACTGCAAAAACAGTTTTTGATTCGTACATCAAAGCCGTAGGTGGCGAGAAAAATGCAAAATCAGTAAAATCTGTTTTCGCTACTATGACCGGAAAAGTTCAAGGAATTGACGTAACAATGGTTAGAAAAGCAACTGCGACAGGTAAAAAACTGGACGAAGTTACTGGAATGGGACAAACTTTAAGCAAAGAAGTTTTTGACGGAGCTAAAGGTTATGAATCAGCACAAGGACAAAAAACAGATTTCGATGCTGCAAAAATTGCAGATGTGAAATTCTACGCGACTCCTTTCCCAGAATTGAATTTGGCTGCAAAACCAGGAATAGTTTTGAGCGGCATCGAAACAATCGACGGAAAAGAAGCTTATGCAATTAAAGACGGCAAGAAAACGCTTTATTATGACACGACTTCTGGGTTGAAAATCGCCCAGTCAGAAACCGAAGAAGTGCAAGGCCAGCAAATGACGCAAGTAATTACTTTCTCTGATTATAAAGATGTAAAAGGAGTGAAAGTTCCTTATAAAACGGTACTTAACGTTGGAATTGAAATTGAATTGAACACTATAAATGTGAAAATCAACGAAGGCGTTACTGACGCAGATTTTAAAATCTAAGAACAAATAGTTCAAAATCTAAAGACTGTCAGAAATGGCAGTCTTTTTTATTACAAGAAAATCAATTACAGGAGTCTATTTTTTTTGAAGCGAAACATCAGGAATTTAGAAACATTCCTCCTGCTGCAGTGACTCGCTTTAAACCTGCTTGGCCGCAGGTTTAAGAGCTCAAACAATCACAGCATCAGGGCTAGCGATAAACTTCAGTATTTTTAGAAACCTCCGCCCAAACTTACCTACCACTCATTGCCTATTGCAAAACTACTTTCTAGCCGATAAATAAACGCCACCCAAAACAATCAAAGCTCCTAAAAACTGAAAAGGCGAAAGCATTTCGCCATCGAGCATTCCCCAGAAAAATGCAACGACAGGCAACATATAAGTTACTGAAGAAGCAAAAATTGGTGAAGAAATTTGAATTAATTTGAAATATAAAATATTCGCAACGCAAGTTCCCATAATCGCCAGAATACCGATGAAAAGCATTGAGGTTTTTACTTCTGGCAAATGCGCAACCTCAAAGAAATCAATACAACTCAAAATCACCAAAGCAGGAATTAGCAAGACTGCAAAATTACCAGTTGTAATACTTAACGGGCTTAAATCTGATAAATATTTTTTGATCAAATTTACATTGACTGCATAACACATCGCAGCAATAATCGACAAAATGGCAAACCAATAATTCTGTCCCGGATGATTTGCTGCGCCGTTTAAAATCAATAACGCGCTACCGCAAAGACCTATAATCACGCCAAAAAACTGTCTTCTCTGAAAAGTCAGCCTGAAAATTGTAGCGCCGATAATCAAGGTTCCTAATGGTGTCAGCGAATTCAATATTGCGTTTATCGAACTGTCGATGTGCTGCTGGGCGATGGAAAAAAGATAAGCCGGAAAAAAAGTTCCCATGAAAGCCGTCAGGGCAATAAATTTCCATTGGTGCTGTTTTATCTTCGTAAGGCTTTTAAAACCGATGACCAAAAGAAATGTCGCCGCAAAAATAATTCGCAAAGAACCCAATTGATATGGACTCAAGCCAATCAATCCCTTTTTTATAAGGATAAACGAGCTTCCCCAAATCAAGGAAAGTACAATCAAGAAAATCCATCTAGACTGGGTTGCTTTCATAACTAAATTTTAAAGTCCAAAATTCTATTATTTTAATGGATTTTTGGTTTCTTTTTTCATTAATTTTGTAAACCTTTATATTTCAAAGGAATTGTTAATTCAAATAAATTATATACTATGAATTTTTCTAAATCATTATTAGTTCTTGCTCTTTCTGGCGTGATGTTCGTAAGTTGCAAAAACGAACCAAAACCAACAGAAGGCGAACCTGGAGGAACTGCAACAGATACCACTGCAACTAAAGTAACTGCCGAAAACCTTCAAACCGCTAGCTTCACAATCGACGGAATGTCATGTGCTGTAGGTTGTGCAATAACTATCGAGAAAAAATTGGCAGGCCTTGACGGAGTGCAAGAAGCAAAAGTTGACTTTGAGAAAAAAACGGCTACAGTTGCTTACGACTCAGCAAAACAGACTCCAGAAACTTTAGTTGAAACCGTGGAAGCTGTTGCTGGTGGCGAAACTTACAAAGTTTCAAACGTAAAATCTTCTGCTGACAAAGCAATGCTTTACAAAGAAAAAGACAAAAAGAAAAAAGGAGAAAAAGCTTCTTGCCATGATGAGAAATCAAAAGATGCAAAACCAGGATGCTGCTCAGGAAAAAAATCTTGTTCAGCTGACGAGAAAAAAGCTAAAAGCGCTTAATTCCTTTCAATCATAAATAAAAAAAGAGAACTAAATTTAGTTCTCTTTTTTTTGTCTTATTTTTTCCAGCGTAATGTTTCCATGATCACTTGCATGTCATTTTTCACATAATTTGACGCCGGCATTATTGAATCAAAATTTGGTTTTGCATAAAAATAAGCAGATCCCGTGATAAAATACCTTGTACTATCAGTCACATAAAACTGTGAATTTGTGGCTGCATTGCCACCAACATTATAAAACATTCCATAAACCTTTTCTTTTTGGTTTACAAATGGCTGTTCCACAATATCATCCGCTTTAATTGTATGCTTGTAAGTCAGCTTCTGCGCATCGCGAAGATGATTTTCAATATCATTCTTAACTGGCTTGTAAGTCAGATAAATGGTCGCTTTCATTTTTGGATACGTAATGGTAAAGTTGCAATCTCCTTTGTCAGAAATCACTGCTTCTTCATTCATATCAAAAACAAACGGACAATTATTCTCAAAGCTGGCATATTCAGGCGTTGGATATTCAAGCCGCAACATTCCTGTAGGCTTTGGGACCGTATCGTCTTTGCAACTTCCGAGTGACGCAAAAATCAGACCGCAGGCAAAAGCCGCAATGATTTTTCTGCTCATTTAATTAATATTGGAAATCGTCTTTTGAGCTGTCAGAAGAATTACTGTCAAAGTTGGCAGTTTTTGCATCCACTGAAGATCCATGTTTTCCTGAATCGATATCTTTCTTAGTGGTAAGAAAAGTAAATTCAGTCACTTGAATTTCAGTAGTGTACTTTGTAATTCCTTCTTCAGTCTGCCATTGACGAGATTTTATTCTCCCTTCAACATAAATTTTATCACCTTTTGATAAATATTTTTCGCAGATTTCGGCAGCTTTGTTTCTTACCACAAGGTTGTGCCATTCTGTAGAAGCAATTTTCTCGTTAGTCTGCTTGTTAATATAGATTTCGTTGGTAGCCAAAGGAAATCTTCCGATGCAGTTACCGCCTTCAAAATAATGCATTTTGACTTCGTCGCCAAGATGCCCAATTAAAATCACTTTATTTAATGTACCGTTCATTTTTTCGTGGGGAGTTAGTAAACCTTCAAATATAGCAATTTCAATTAAATATGAAATATCAAAACATTTTTTTTTCAATAAAATTGTAAATCACTATCGGGAAAGGATATGAAATCATTGATTCATAAGAGATTGCATTGTCCAAAATCCCTTTAACTTCGACCTTAAAAAATCGAATGTGAAGATGCTGGTGCGATAACTTATGAATAATCCTACTTTCATTTAGAGGTTTTATGGATAAAATTTCATTTTTTTGTCCAAATTTTTCATAAATTAATTCAAAAACGCTTAAAATATCTGAATACGCATCAGTTTCAATAAGCGGAAATTCATATAAATTATGCCAAATTCCCTTCTCGATTCGCTTCCTTATAATAAGGTCTTGATTTTCATCAGAAAGGAGGACGTAATTAAAGTAGCGATTGATGACTTTTGTTTTCTTCAATTTCACCGGAAGCTGGTTTACTTTATTGTATTTCAAAGCCAGACAGCCCGTATCCAAAACGCAGCTTTCACAATCCGGATTTTTTGGAACACATTGCAAAGCGCCGAATTCCATAATCGCCTGGTTAAAAATCGCCGGATTTTCTTTTGGCATTAATTCTTTGGCCAAAGCCGTAAATTCCTTTTTTGCACCGCTGGAAGAAATATCAGTTTCCACGTCAAAGTAGCGCGACAGCACCCGAAAAACATTTCCATCGACAACGGGAACTGCTTCGTCATAAGAAAAAGAAGCGATTGCGGCGGCGGTATATTCCCCCACTCCTTTTAATTTTAGCAGGTCATTATAGTTATCTGGGAAAATTCCGTTTAATTCTGAAGTGATGTATTTTGCCGTTCCGTGGAGATTTCTGGCGCGGGAATAATATCCTAATCCTTGCCACAATTTAAGAACCTGTTCTTCATCGGCGTCAGCCAAATCAAAAACTGTTGGAAATGAATCGGTAAATGACAAAAAATAAGGCAATCCTTGAGCCACTCGTGTCTGCTGCAGCATGATTTCTGACAGCCAAATATGATATGGATTTTGGGTATTTCGCCACGGCAAATCACGCTTATTTTTTAAATACCATTGGATTAAGGAATTAGAGAAAGTCATTGTTTAAATTTGGTTAGCAAAAGTAAAAGTTTATGTTATTAAATTTTAATCGTTTATGGTTGAAATATTGTTTTTTTAATTCATATATTTGCAACCTCAAAATTTTACACAATAAATTAAATACGAAAGAAAATGACGAAAGCAGATATCGTTGCGAAAATTTCAGAAAAATTAGGCCTTGAAAAAGGAGATGTTCAAGCAACAGTTGAGTCTTTTATGGACGAAGTTAAAAACTCTTTGGAAACAGGCGATAATGTTTATCTAAGAGGTTTTGGTAGTTTCATCATCAAAACTAGAGCTGAAAAAACGGGTAGAAATATCTCAAAAAACACTACGATTAAAATTCCTGCACACAATATTCCTGCATTCAAACCGGCAAAGGTTTTTGTTGAAGGAGTTAAAACGAATACTGAAACAAAAGTAAACTAATTATTAATCACTAAAATTTTCACAACATGCCAAGTGGTAAAAAAAGAAAAAGACATAAGGTAGCAACTCACAAACGTAAAAAAAGAGCGAGAGCTAACCGTCACAAGAAGAAAAAGTAGTTTAACTACTTTTTTCTTTTTTTAAAGAATATTTATAGTTCATTGAAATTTGAAAAATAGATTAAAGAGCAAAGAACAAAGATGATAGGCCTTAAAAATCTTGAATCTTAGTTCTTTCTTCTTGAAAAATCTGCTTTTCTCCGGGTACAATACCTGTTAAATAATTGTTTAATCCATCTGTACTCTTTTGGTTCAGGGTTTTGGGTTTTGGGTTCACGGCCTTGCCTTGTGCCTTTCACCTTTTACCTTTTACCTAAACCGTATGGATAAAAATTTACAGTGTGAATAAAGAACTGATCATCAGGTCAGGTTCGGAAGCCGTAGATTTTGCCTTATTGAAAGATGGAAAACTCGTTGAATTACATAAAGAAGAAGAAAAAAGCAACTTTCAGGTTGGTGATATTTTTATTGCCAAAATCAGAAAACCAGTTGCGGGATTAAATGCTGCTTTTGTAAATGTTGGCTTTGAAAAAGATGCCTTTTTACATTATCATGATTTGGGTCCCAATTTAGCTTCCCAATTGAAATTCATCAAACTTGTAAGCGCAGGTAAAATAAAAGATTTCTCCCTAAAAAGCTTTCCTTTCGAGAAAGAGATTGACAAAGATGGCGTTATCACTGATGTAATTAGTGCAAATCAATCCATTTTAGTACAAGTCGTCAAAGAACCTATATCGACAAAAGGTCCAAGAATTAGTTCAGAACTATCTCTTGCCGGTCGATTTATTGTTCTCGTTCCTTTTTCTGACAGAGTTTCTATATCACAAAAAATAGAATCCAAAGAAGAAAAAGATCGTCTTAAACGATTAGTGCAATCAATCCGCCCAAAAGGATTCGGTGTTATTGTGAGAACAGTAGCAGAAGGCAAAAAAGTAGCCGAACTAGACAAAGATTTGCAGAATCTGCTCAGCAGATGGACTGCAATGTGTAAAAAATTACCAACTGCTCATCATCCGTCAAAAGTTTTAGGAGAGCTTAACAGAGCTTCTTCAATTCTTAGAGACGTATTTAATGATTCCTTCACCGGAATTCACATAGATGACGAAGAGTTGTACAACGAAACGAAGGATTATCTGCAAGAAATTGCACCTTCAAAACAATCAATAGTTAAGTTTTATCAATCAAACGACACGCCTATCTTCGAAAAATATAACATAGAAAGACAAATCAAAACTTCATTCGGTAAAACAGTATCGATGAGCAAAGGAGCTTACTTGATAATTGAACACACAGAAGCCTTGCACGTTATTGACGTGAACAGCGGCAACCGTTCAAATAAAGCTACAAATCAAGAAGACACCGCGCTGGAAGTTAACATGATCGCCGCTGCAGAAGTGGCAAGACAACTTCGTCTCCGCGATATGGGAGGCATCATAGTTGTCGATTTTATTGATATGTCAAATCCAGAAAATCGTAAAACACTTTACGAATTTTTGAGAGACGAAATGAGCGACGATAAAGCCAAACACAAGATCTTGCCTCCGAGTAAATTTGGATTAGTCCAAATTACAAGACAAAGAGTAAGACCAGAAGTAAATATCAAAACCAGAGAAGAAGACCCTAACAATGAAAACGGGGAAATCGAGGCACCAATTTTGATAGTCGATAAGATATCTTCTGACATTGAAAGAATATTAAAAGCCCATAAAAAAATTGTGCTGAATGCGCATCCTTTTGTGGCAGCATACCTTACTAAAGGTTTTCCATCATTACGCTCAAAATGGTTTTTTGAGTATAAGAAGTGGGTGAAAATCATACCTCGTGACGCTTACACGTTTTTAGAATATCATTTCTATGATAAAAATGGAAATGAAATTAAGGATTAATAAAAAACCGCCTTTCGTGAGATTGGCGGTTTTTTTTATGGGTTTATTTCACGGAGATTCACTGAGTTTTTTTATCTAGCTTTGTGTCCCGAAGCTTCGGGATTGCGAAAAATCTTTGCTAATCTTTGTGTTAAAAACTATCGGAAACTAAAAATCTGTCACAAGAAATTCATCCACAAAATCATAGTTTTCATCTACATAAAGAACATAATACCCAACACGTAAATCTTCCTTTGTATATAAATAAAATTTTATTCCGACGGCTTCTCTTTGAACCATGCCGTGATCAACAATAATATATATTGAATTCCTTTCTTCTCTTAAATTTCTAAATTCAGATTCATTTTCCAAAATTTCATAATAATACTTCACTCCTAAAGAATATAAAATTTCCTTATCCTTAAATATTTTTTCAACTAAATCCATTTTTATATTTTAAATATATAAATTACTCTCTCACAATCTCAATGCGTCTACTAATCTCATTCCCGCTTTCATCAGTAACGGTAATGTAATATTTACCAGTCTTCCCTTCTACTTGCATTTCGTGAAAAGTCTGTGTTGTTCCTAAAAACTTATCATTCAAATACCAAAACAATTTCGCTTTCAAATCTGAATGCGCTACTTTCAAAACAAATGGCTGAATTTCGCCATTGAAATTCTTCGTAAGATATACTTTTCCGTTTTCCTTCGGATAAATAAAATCCATAGAAGAAGACGCATTTCCTAAGCAATCTGCTCGAAACGGAGGCAATGATTGATAATCAATATGTTTGCTTTTATAATACAATTCCATTACAGGAGGCAAAACAAACCACGATTTCGTAACCATATTATCGACAGATTCACAATTGCTGTTGACTTGAAACTGTTCTGATTTATCCAAGTGAACCCTTTTATGATACGGACAAACTGTCGTCATTTTACTTTTCAACGGAATCCATTGTTTGATTTTCGGACAATTTTCTCCAGCAATATGACCGCTTAATTGGCAAACTTCGGCTTCTTCCAAATCATCAAACGGCGTGGCAAACCATTTTTTTCTTGGTAATAAATTAAAAACATCAAACAAAA
>Ga0247817_10000114_pt1 | contig 61405 bp, 56 predicted proteins | sample UWRJL212509R1_FD_178010 | JGI IMG/M metagenome (GOLD analysis project Ga0247817, IMG submission 178010) | Plant litter microbial communities from Arlington Agricultural Research Station in Wisconsin, United States - UWRJ-L212-509R-1 | ecosystem: Environmental > Terrestrial > Plant litter >... | reverse complement strand
CGCGGGGCTCGGCGCCGACCCCCGATCCCTCGGCGTCGCGGCCCAGGTCATCCCGTGGAACTTTCCGCTCCTCATGCTCGCGTGGAAGATCGCACCCGCGCTCGCCGCGGGCAACACTGTCGTGCTCAAGCCCGCCGAGACGACCTCCCTCACCGCCCTGCTGTTCGCCGAGATCCTGCAGCAGGCCGACCTGCCCGCCGGTGTCGTCAACATCGTGACCGGAGCGGGGGCGACCGGCGAGGCGCTCGTCAACCACCCCGACGTTGACAAAGTCGCCTTCACCGGTTCGACGGCTGTTGGCAAAGCGATCGCGCGCTCGACCGCGGGCACCGGCAAGCGCCTCACCCTCGAACTCGGCGGCAAGGCGGCCAACATCGTCTTCGACGACGCTCCCATCGACCAGGCCATCGAGGGCATCGTCAACGGCATCTTCTTCAACCAGGGCCACGTGTGCTGCGCCGGTAGCCGACTGCTCGTGCAGGAGAACATCCACGACGAGGTCGTCGACCGCCTCAAGGCGCGGCTGTCGACGCTGCGCATGGGCGATCCGCTCGACAAGAACACCGATATCGGCGCCATCAACTCGCGCGAGCAGCTCGACCGCATCCGCGAACTGTCGGAGGTGGGCGACGCGGAGGGCGCCGACCGCTGGACGGCGGCGTGCGACATCCCGTCCGCCGGATTCTGGTTCGCGCCGACGATCTTCACCAACGTCTCGACGAGTCACCGCATCGCGCGCGAGGAGATCTTCGGGCCGGTGCTCTCGGTGCTGACCTTCCGCACCCCTGCGGAGGCCATCGCGAAGGCCAACAACACGCCGTACGGCCTCTCGGCCGGCATCTGGAGCGACAAGGGCTCCAAGATCCTCGCCGTCGCCGACCAGCTGAAGGCGGGTGTGATCTGGGCGAACACCTTCAACCGGTTCGACCCGGCAAGCCCGTTCGGCGGCTACAAAGAGAGCGGCTTCGGTCGCGAGGGCGGGCGCCACGGTCTCGCGGCCTACCTCGGCACGTCGGTCCCTGAGGCTTCGGTCCCTGAGGCTCTCGAAGGGAAGGCGTCGGTCCCTGAGGCTCTCGAAGGACAGGCTTCGGTCCCTGAGGCTCTCGAAGGGCAGCGCTCGAGCAGAAAGAAGGCCACGAAATGACCCGCCTCGCCATTGCCAAGACCTACAAGCTCTACATCGGCGGCAAGTTTCCGCGCAGTGAGTCGGGCCGCACCTACGAGGTCGTCTCGGCGAAGGGCGACTTTCTCGCCAACGCCGCGCAGGCGAGCCGCAAGGATGCGCGGGATGCCGTCGTCGCGGCCCGGGCAGCCGTGAGCGGTTGGGCAGGGGCGACAGGCTACAACCGCGGCCAGGTGCTCTACCGCATCGCCGAGCTCCTCGAGGGTCGCAGGGCCCAGTTCGTCGACGAGATCGTCGCGGGCGAGGGTGTCACGGCGGCTGTCGCAACCGCCCAGGTGGATGCAGCGATCGACGCCTGGGTCTGGTTCGCCGGCTGGGCTGACAAATACGTTCAGGTCGCGGGCAACGGCAACCCGGTGAGCGGGCCGTACTTCAACCTGTCGACGCCGGAGCCGAGTGGTGTCGTCGCTGTCGTGGCGCCGCAGAGCTCGTCGCTCCTGGGGCTTGTGAGCGTCATCGCGCCCGCCGTCGTCACGGGGAACACCGTCGTCGTCATCGCGAGCGAGCGGCTTCCGCTCGCTGCCATCAGCCTCGCCGAGGTGCTCGCGACGAGCGACGTGCCCGGGGGTGTCATCAACGTGCTCACGGGCTCCGCCGCCGAGATCGCGCCGTGGCTCGCCTCCCACGCCGACGTCAACGGTCTCGATCTGGCCGGGGCTGAAGCCCTCGACTGGGTCGAACTGCAGATCGCCGCCGCCGACACGCTCACGCGCGTGCTTGCCCCGGTGGCGGGGGTTCCCGCGCCGTCGCTCGATCGCATGCTCGCCTTCACCGAGACGAAGACGGTGTGGCACACCAAGTCGCTGATCTGAGCCGGCCCGCGGACGTGATTCACTGGCACGCATGACTATTCACGACTCCTGGCTCGGTCTTCCGGCCGGTGCGCGCGCGGCCCTTGAGGAGCAGTGGGCGGGGCTCGCCGCGGGCGGACTGCCGTGCGGTTCATCCATCGTCGACGAATCGGGGACCGTCATCGCGCGGGGTCGCAACCACGCCTACGACGACGCGACCGGGGCACACGCCCTCGAGCGCACGCGCCTCGCCCACGCGGAGTTCAACGCTCTCGCCGGCGTCGACACCGACCGCGACTGGACCACTCTGACCCTGTTCACGACCCAGCACCCGTGCGCGATGTGCGCTGCGGCCGTGGACTTCACGGGGATCGGTCGCGTCGTCTACGTGGCCGACGACCCGAGCGACGACTCGGCCCCGGCCCGGGTGGCTGCGACGCGGGGAGCTGTCACCTACCAGCGCCTGGGATCGGTCGAGTGGGCGATCGTCGCGACCATCATGTTTCTCTACGTCGGAGCCGAGTTGCGCGGCGAGCACGACTCCAACCTCCGCTCAGCGGCGGCGGCGAACCCCGCGCTCGGTGCGCTCGTGCTCGCCGAGGTCGCCGATGGACGACTGGGCCGCGCGGCCCGCTCGGGTGTTCCGCTCGCGGAGGCTTTCGCGCCCGTGTGGGAGGTCTTCGCGTGACCGATGCGCGCGGGCGGCTCGAGTCGGATCCGTTCGGATACCGCGCCACGAAGGCGGGCGGCGTCTTCGTCACGCGCGGCGGACGCACGGTCATGGAGCTCGGGGGAGCGCGGGCGGCGGCCCTGCTCGCGGCGCTCGACCGCGCCGAGACCGTCGAGGCGGAGCAGCTGCTGCTCGCGAAGATCACCGGTCACTACAAGCACTGAAACACGTCGCGAATAAATGTAACGAAACGGTAACGGAAGCCGCTATAGTTGCAGCACCCCGGCGGTACCGGGGGTGAACCCGACAAGAACGGCGTGTCAATGACGACACCGAATACCCCACCGGCGACCCGACGCCGCACGCTCGTGCGCCTCATCCCGGCCGGCCTGGTCACTCTCGCTCTCGTGCTCGTCCTGGTGTTCAACCCGGTGATGTCGCGGGTCTACGCGTCCAACGTTTTCGGCTCGCTCCGCGCGCCGGGGGAGCCCGCCTTCGTGGCCGGCCACCGCGGAGACCGGTCGGTGGCGCCGGAGAACACGATCCCCGCGCTCCAGGCGGCGATAGCGAGCCAGATGGCCTTCGTCGAGACCGATGTGCAGCTCACCGCGGACGGCGTGCCCGTGCTGCTCCACGACGAGACAGTCGACCGCACGACGAACGGCACGGGCCGCATCGCCGAACTGACCCTCGCGAGCGTGCGTTCGCTCGACGCGGGCTCGTGGTACTCGAAGGAGTTCGCCGACACCCGCATCCCGACGCTCGAGGAGTTCCTCGTCGTCTTCGCGCCATCGCGCAAACAGCTCCTCCTCGAGCTCAAGGGCTTCTGGGAGAAGGAGGAGGTCGCGGTCGTCGTCGAACTCATCCGCTCCCACGGTGTCGACGGTCGCGTCACTCTCGCGAGCTTCGACTTCACGACGCTCATGAACTCGAAGAGCGTGGCTCCCTCGATGCCCCTCGTGATCATCCAGCGGATGATGCCCGCCGACCCGGTGGGCCTCGCCGACCACTTCGGCGCCATCGCGATACTCACGAGCGCTGCATCCCTCGAAGCTGACCCGACCGCGGTCGAGCGCATGCACGAGGCCGGACTCGGCGTGCTCGTCTACACACTCAACAGCACCGAGCGGTGGTCGGAGGCGATAGCGCTCGGCGTCGACGGTATCGTCACCGACAAGCCGAGCTCACTCGACAAGTGGCTCGCAGAGACCGCTCCAGGAACTTAAGAACGCCCAATCAACAGCGCGTAGAAGTCGATGCCGCGCAGCCAGGTGGCGACGTCGATGTTCTCGTTCATGGCGTGCAGCGCAGCGCGCTGCTCGGCCGAGAGCTCGAACGGCGTAAAGCGGTAGACGTTGTCGCTGATGGCGGTGAACCGACGGCTGTCACTCGCGCCGAGCTGGATATACGGCGTCACGATCGTGTCGGCGAAGGTATCGACGATGGTGCGGGAGAGCAGCTCCCATGCTGCACCGGTCGTGGGCGAGACCGGCGAGGGCTCGTTCTGCTCCTGGATCGTCAGGGTCACACGCTCGTCACGGATCGCCCTGCGCACGTGCTCGACCGAGGCCGCGACACTCGAGCCGACGGCGATGCGGATGTTGACTGTCGCGGTCGCGCGCTCGGCGAGCACGTTGGGTGCAGCGCTCCCGCTCAGCTCGGTCACCGCAGAGGTCGTGCGCACCATCGCGTTGGTCTCGCCGCCGAGGCGGGCGAACATGCTCACGAGGAGCGGCTTGGTCAGCCAGGTGTTGGTGAAGACCGCCCGGAGCGGTCCCTTGGCGTGGGCTCCGAGGGTCTCGACCATCTCGACCGTCGGGGGCGCCATGCGGGCCGGAAACGGCTTCGCGGTCAGTCGGTTGATCGCGCGGGCGAGGCGGGCAGTCGCGGAGAACGCGGGCGGGGTGGAGGCGTGCCCACCCTCCTGCTCCACGCTCAGCACCAGGTTGAGCAGCCCCTTCTCGCTCACACCCACGACGGCGGCCGGTGCATCCACGCCGGGAAAAATGCCTTCGACGACCGCGCCGCCCTCGTCGAGCACGAGTGCCGGACGGATGCCGCGTGACGCGAGCAGCTCGACTGTCGACTGGGCGGCGTCGCCCGCTGTCTCCTCGTTGTGACCGGCGAAGATGTAGAGGTCCCGCTCCGGCTGGAACCTGGTCGGCACGAGCCGCTCGACCGCCTCGAGAATCGCGACGAGCGAACCCTTGTTGTCGATGCTGCCGCGCGACCATAGCTTGCCGTCGATGATCTCGGCGCCGAAGGCAGAGTGGGTCCAGCCCTCGTCGGTTGCAGGCACGACGTCGTAGTGCGCCATGAGCACCGTGGGTGCGCCCTCGGTGCGACCACGCCAGCGGTAGAGCAGCGAGTAGCCGGCCACGACCTCTAGGTCGAGCGCGCCATGCAGCGCCGGGTACAGCGACGGGAGGGTCGCAACGAAGTCGTCGAACGGCTCCCAGTCGGTCTCGCTCACCACGGTGCGGGAGATCGTCGGGATGCGCAGGAGCGTCTGAAAACGCTCGATCGGGCTCGCGGGAGTCATGCTCTGAGCTTATGTCCACAGCGGATTACCAGCTGCTCAGTCAACTCCCACACGCCGTGCCTAGCGTACGGAGAATGACATCCCTGTGGCTTGATTCCGCCTCTCCCGTGATCACCGATCCGGTCGTCGACGGCACGCACTTCGACGAGATCGTCGTCGGCGGTGGCATCACCGGACTCGTCACCGCCGTCATGCTCGCGCGCTCCGGCCGCCGCGTGGCGGTGCTCGAGGCGCGCCACCTCGGCGCGGCATCGACGGGCAACTCCACGGCCAAACTGAGCCTCCTGCAGGGCACCCACCTCTCGGCCATCCGCGGCTCGATGTACCAGTCGGTCACCCAGGCCTACGCCGACGGCAATCGCGAGGCCTTCGACTGGCTCGCCGACTACCTCGACGCGAGCGGGGTTGCCGTCGAGCGCCGTGATGCGGTCACCTACGCCGATTCGCCGGATGCCGCGGCGGCGGTCGAGCGCGAGTTCGAGGTGGCGCGTTCCGTCGGTCTGCCGGTCACGCTGGGAGACGCGGACCTTCCGTTCCGCACCTTCGGAGCCGTCACCCTCGCCGATCAGCTGCAGTTCGATCCCGTGGCGGTGCTCGGCTCGCTCGCCGCCGACCTCCGCGCGCTCGGCGGAGTCATCCACGAGGGTGTGCGGGTCACCGGGCTCCACGCGAGCTTCCCGGTGCGCGTGCGCACGAGTGCCGGCGAGCTGTTCGCCGAGCGTGCGATCATCGCCACCGGTTCGCCGATCCTCGACCGCGGCCTGTACTTCGCCAAGCTCGCCGCGAAGCGCAGCTACGCGATGGCGTTCGCGGTGGCTCCCGAGCAGCTTCCCGACGGGATGTTCCTGAGCGCCGGCTCGCCCGGTCGCAGCATCCGCACCCACGGTTCGCTCCTGCTCACGGGCGGCAACGGCCACGCGGTCGGCCGGGTCGCGAGCACGCGGGCGCAGTTCGACGACCTGCGGGAGTGGACAGAACGCCACTGGCCGGGCGCAGAACTCACCCACCAGTGGTCGGCGCAGGACTACGCGACCCCGCACCACGTTCCGTTCGTCGGCGCGATGCCGCGCGGTCGGGGACGCGTCTTTCTCGCCACCGGTTACGAGAAGTGGGGGATGACCAACAGTGTCGCGGCCGCCCTCACCCTGCACGCCGACCTTCTCGGCGGTCACACCCCGTGGCAGAGGGTGCTCCGTCGCCGCATCACCACCCCGAAAGCCATCGCCACGGGGATCGGCGAGAACGCGGCAGTCGGCTGGTGGTACGCGAAGGGCTGGGCGCGGGTGCTCACCCACCCGCTACCCGACGCTGTGCCGGCGGAGGGCGACGGAGTGATCGGGCGCCGTGGCATCCATCCCGTTGCCGTGTCGACCGTAGAGGGCGAGACCTGCGCGGTCTCGGGAATCTGCACGCACCTCGGTGCGACCCTCACCTGGAACGACGGCGAACGGTCGTGGGACTGCCCGGCCCACGGCTCGCGGTTCTCCGCGCGGGGAGGGGTGCTGGAGGGGCCCGCAACAGCCGATCTCGGTCGTGTCGACTAAGGTAGCCCGATGGTCAAGAATGTTCGAGATGCACGCAACGCAGCATCACACATCCGCCCCGGGGTCGTAGCGCTCGTCAATGACGCGCTCCCGCCGTGGGAGGCCATGGTCGACGACCTGCTGTTCATTCGCGGGGTGCTCGAGCGTGCGGGAGCGACCTTCCTGCTCGTGCGCGGCAACGACGAGCGCCCGACCATCGTCGTCGACATCGCCCAGAGTGAGCTCGTTCGCTCGGCTTTCGTGACCGAGATGGCCAACGAGCCGTTCCTTCTGAAGACCGAGGGCAAGAAGGCCGGCCCCGCCGTTCTCGTCGCCGACGGTCTGCTCTCGCTCGGTCGCTCCGACCGTGCCTTCGTGCTCTACCGACCCCGCGTCTCGGCCCAGGGCGGCCTTCGCTACGGCTCCAAGTCGGGCGTGCGCATCGAGTCGTGGGTCTTCGGCGAAGACGCCATCGATGCCCCGGCCGAGAACGCGCTCATGCGCCGTCGCCTGCCGCGCTCCGAGGTCGTCGAGTCGACCGTCGAGCGTTTCGGCCACGAGTGGCGCACGATCGAGCCGATGTTCGCAACGCTGTCGAGCGATGTCACCTTCGACATCGACATGGTCTTCTCCTGGGTGGATGGCACGGACATCGAGTTCCAGCGAGCCCGCGCCCGTCGCATGAAGAGCTACGTCGTGGGCGAGGGCGACGACCACGAGGCGCGCTTCCGCCAGCTGGACGAACTGCGCTACGCCCTCCGCTCCGTGCACATCTTCGCGCCGTGGGTGCGCCGCATCTTCATCGTCACCGACTCGCCCCAGCCGCACTGGCTCGCCGACCAGCCCAAGGTCACCGTCGTGCGCAGCGAGGAGTTCTTCGTCGACCCGAGCGTGCTCCCGACCCATAACTCGCACGCGGTCGAGAGCCAGTTGCACCACATCCCGGGCATCGCAGAGCACTTCCTCTACTCCAACGACGACATGTTCTTCGGTCGCCCGGTGAGCCCCGACATGTTCTTCTCTCCGGGAGGCGTGAGCAAGTTCGTCGAGGCGACGACCCGCATCGGACTCGGCTCGCCGAACCCGCTGCGGAGCGGCTTCGAGAACGCCGCGCGCGTCAACCGCAGCCTCCTCGCCGACCGCTTCGGCGTGACAATCACGCGGCACCTCGAGCACAGTGCGGCGCCGCTCACGCGCAGCGTCATGCTCGAGCTCGAGGCGGAGTTCCCCGAAGATTTCCGTCGTACCGCTGCGAGCCGCTTCCGCGCGAGCACCGACGTCTCGGTCACCAACTCGCTCTACCACTACTACGCGCTCCTCACCGGTCGCGCCGTCGTGCAGGAGCACGCGAAGGTGCGCTACGTCGACACGACCATGCGGCACGGTCTCGTGGCGATGGAGAAGCTCCTGGCCAAGCGCAACGTCGACATGTTCTGCCTCAATGACGGCAGTTTTCCCGAGATCTCGGCTGAAGAGCGCGCGGCAGCCGTCGGTGCGTTCCTCGAGAACTACTTTCCGATCGTCGCACCGTGGGAGACCACGGCGACGGCGAGCCAGTCACACCAGGCCGGCTAGCTCCCGGTACTACGGCTTGAGCGCCGCCGCGCGGATGATGTCGATCGGCACGGTGAGCACAGTGTCTTCCTCGACCTCGAACTCGCGCGCCGGTGCGATGCGCACGCCCTCGCGGCGCAGGATCGTCGCCGTCTCCTCGGCGCTCACGTAGCTGACCTGCGCGTACTGTCCGATCGGCACGACCGAGTGCAGCACGGTGTCCTCGAAGACGTGGATGAGGTTGAACGCCTGAGCGCCGTCGCGGGCCTTGGTCCCGCCGACGGGCACGTTGAGGTCCTGGGTGTAGCAGGTGGCGGATGCGACCGAGACCGGGATTCCGGCGAAGGTCGCCGTGGACGAGTAGTGCAGGTGTCCCGCGATGATGCTGCGCACGTCCGAACCCTGGAGCACTTCGGCGAGCTCGCGCTGTTCGCGCAACTCGACGAGCACCGCGAGGTCGAGCACGCTCGGCACGGGCGGGTGGTGGAGGGCGAGGATCGTGCCGTGGGGAGCTGGGATCGCGAGCTCCTCAGCGAGCCAGTCGAGCTGCTCCGGGCTGATCTCGCCGTAATGGTGTCCGGGAACCGTCGAGTCGAGGGCGATGATGCGGAGCCCGCCGATCCAGTGGACGCGGTCGACCGGAGCGGTGCCCGGACCCTGACCGAGCAGTCCCTCACGAAAGTTGCTGCGGTCGTCGTGGTTTCCCATGACCCAGATGACGCGGGCACCCATGCGGGCCGCGGCCGGCTCGACGATCGCCTTGAGTTTCGCGTAGGCCTCGGGGTCACCCTTGTCGGCCAGGTCGCCGGTGAAGACGATGGCTTCCGGGCGTCCACCGGATGCCTCGAGCTCGTCGAACAAGCGGCGAAGGTGCTTCTCGCTGTCCACGACTCCGTACAGGTCGCCCTGGGTTACGAAGTGTGTGTCGCTGAGATGAAGAATGAAGTGGTCCGGCCGTGGGTACTCAGCCGTTCTGAGGCTCATGGCCTCTATTCCACCAGAGAAAACCTGATAAACCCGCGCAAACGCCCTAACGGGGGGTGAACGTTTCGAACTATTTCGGCACTCGGCCCTACACTTCTTTCGATGAACGACCGCTACCCGACACCAGAGTTCCGCCGCACCGCGCTCGCTCCCGGCATCCTCGGCGCCATCGTGCTGCTCGCCGGCCTCGCCCTCATCGGCACCTCGACGTACATCGTCATCCAGTACGCCACGAGCATCCTCGCGCTCATCATCGTCGTCTTCGCCTACCAGGCACGGCAGTGGTGGTGGATGCCACTGCTCCTCGCCGTGGCAGTCGTCTGGAACCCCGTGTTCCCTGTCTACGTCGCCGCGGCGGACCTCCCGGTCTTCACCTATGTCGCCACCCTCGTCTTCATCGTCACAGCCGTCTTCATTCGCGTGCGCAACACGGAAGACCGCAACGCGCGCTGATTGTCGCCGATGCGGGTAGACTGTGCTGTAACGCCCGTCGAATCCACTGGTCGCATCGCGACCGGGTCTGGACGCTCGATCGGTCGCCGTCACAGGGCTACACAGCCCCACTGACCGTCCTTCGTTTGCACCATCTGCACACCCGTATCCGCATCGGCAGGCATCCTGCCGGGCATGAGGAGAACAATGGCCGAATCAGGCCAGCGCCAGAAGCGCCAGCGTTCGGGCTCACAGCCCCAGCGCCGCAACACCCAGTCCCGCCGCCCGCGCGCCGGTGATGACGCCGGGGTCATCCCGGTTCTCGCCCGCGTTGCCCGCGAAGTCGAGACAGCGGTCCAGAAGGGCGCGCTCAAGCCCGCCAACCGTGCCCGCTTTCAGGTCGCGACCCTGTTACTGCGCGAAGAGCGAGCCCGCGTCAAGGTCGATGCGACACTCACCGACTCCGAGCGCGCCAACGAGCAGAAGCGACTTGACGGGCTCGCCGGCATCCTTGCGAAGACCGCGGCCCGCGACACCTCGCTCATCGCGATGCTTGCAGAGGACGCTCCCGTCACGGCAGCCGCGAAGGCACTGCGCCGCGACCTGCTCATCGCCGCGGGTGTTGAGCTGAGCCCCGACGAGCTCATCATCTCGGTCGAGCCGAAGCCCGTCGACAAGACGATCGAGAAGCAGGTGGTGCCGCAGTCGGTGCGCCAGATGCAGATGTCGAACCCCTTTCTCGCTCCCGACTTCAGCGCGATCGCGCCGAAGGCCGTACAGACGAACCGCCTCGGCAACTGGGAGCTCATCGAGCCGCTGTTCCGTGCTTTCGAGTACGGCGCAGGCGGGGGAGCGGCGAGCATGGACCTCCCAGAGGCCGCGACACTCACCACCCCCGGTGGCAACCTCGAGATGATGCGCCACCAGGCCCGGTTCGTCGAAGAGGTCAAGCAGGGGCACCGCACCTTCCTCCTCGCCGACGAGCCCGGCCTCGGCAAGACAGCTCAGGCCCTTCTCGCCGCGTCGGTCTCTAACTCCTACCCGCTGCTCGTTGTCGTACCGAACGTCGTCAAGACGAACTGGGCGCGCGAGGTCGAACTGTGGACTCCCGGCCGCACCGCGACAGTCGTACACGGCGACGGTAAGGACGTCGACGCGTTCAGCGACGTTGTCATCGTCAACTACGAGGTGCTCGACCGCCACGTCGGCTGGCTCGGCCGCTTCGGTTTCAAGGGCATGGTCGTCGACGAAGCCCACTTCATCAAGAACCTCAAGAGCGAGCGGTCGAAGCACGTTTTGAGCCTGAGCCGCAGCATCCGCGCGACCCAGCCGAAGGCCCTCTTCATCGCCCTCACCGGAACCCCGCTCATCAACACGATCGACGACTTCCGCGCGATCTGGCAGTTCCTCGGCTGGATCGACGACAAAAAGCCGCTCTCGCCGCTCATCGACAAGCTCGAGGACACCGGGCTCACCCCGGCCGACTTCGGTTTCTTCGCAGAAGCGCGCCAGGCCGTCATCGACATGGGCATCGTGCGTCGCAAGAAGGTGGATGTCGCAGCCGACATCCCCGCGCGTCGTGTCGCTGACATTCCGGTCGAACTCGACGACGACCTCGGGCGGAGCATCCGTGCCGCAGAAGCAGCCCTCACGGCCCGCCTGCTCGCCACCTACGCGCGGGTGCGCGCCCTCAAGCCCGACGCTGCGACGGAAGACCTCCTGCGCGTTGTCGCTCACGCGGAGCTTGAGGAATCCAAGGCCGCGAAGACCGGCGACAACGTGTTCACCATGGTGCGCAAGATCGGACAGGCCAAGGCTGCGCTCGCGGCGGACTACACGGCGCAACTGGCCCGCAACGTCGGCAAGGTCGTCTTCTTCGCGAAGCATATCGACGTGATGGACCAGGCCGAGGCGCACTTCGCAAAGGTTGGACTGACGTCCGTATCGATTCGTGGCGACCAGAGCCCCAAGGCGCGCCAGGAGGCCATCGACTCGTTCCAGAACGACCCCGAGGTCGCTGTCGTCGTCGCATCGCTCACCGCGGCGGGCGTCGGACTCAACCTTCAGGCAGCCTCGAACGTCGTGCTCGCGGAGCTCAGCTGGACGAGCGCCGAGCAGACCCAGGCGATCGACCGCGTGCACCGTATTGGACAGGAACTCCCGGTCACAGCGTGGAGGATCATCGCGGCGCACACGATCGACGCCAAGATCGCAGAGCTCATCGACAGCAAGGCTGGCCTCGCCGCCCGTGCTCTCGACGGTTCTGACGAAGAGGTCACGGCGGAGTCGAATATCCAGCTCGAGGCTCTCATGAGCCTGCTGCGTGACGCGCTCGACGTCTAAATACCCTAAAGGTCGGAAAATCGCCCGTAACCCTTAGTGGGGGCAGCGGGTGGGTCGCTTGACCCAATACATTCGCTTTATGCACTAGTCGGGGGACTAGGGACGACGGTGACCGAAGGCTGAGGCAGAAGTATCACGGGGGTGATCTTCTACCGCTCCACTGGAGCAGCCTCCGGTTACCGTCGTCCGAGCACCACTTCTCGAGCGACAGTCGATGGCTCAGGCCAGCGCCGCTGCGATTCCGGCGATCTCGGCCGGGCCGACGCGGCAACAACCGCCGATGAGACTCGCGCCCGCATCGCGCCATTCGCGCACGAGGCTCGACGGAAAACCGGCCTGGCCCATCCAGGAACGGTTCTTCGCGTCCCACTGCTCTCCGCTGTTCGGGTAGACGACGATCGGCTTGCTCGTCACCGAGCGCGCGGCCTCGATCGCGCTGGCAACGTCGAGCGGGTCTGAGCAGTTGATTCCGACGCCCAGGATCTCGTCGACGGAATCCGCGAGGGCGTAGGCCTCGGCGAGGGACTCCCCGGAGCGCAAGGCGCCCATTGCGGCGGTGACGGCGAGCCACGCCTGCACTCCCGTGCCGTCGAGCTCCGCGAGCACGGCCTCGACCTCAGCGAGGCACGGGATCGTCTCGATCGCGAGGGCGTCGGCTCCCGCATCCGCGAGCACCCGAAGGCGTGGCGCGTGCCACGCGCGCAGTTCGGCAACCGAGAGCCGGTAGTCGCCGCGGTACTCAGAGCCGTCGGCGAGCATCGCCCCGTAGGGGCCCACGGATGCCGCCACCCACCCCGAGCCTCCCGAATCGTCTCTCGCGGCCGCTACGAGGCTCACACTGAGGCGCAGGAGCTGTTCCGTCTCGTTCCGGTCGATGCCAACCGCGGCGAGGCCCTCGTAGCTCACCTGGTACGACGCGCTGATGCCGACCTGCGCACCCGCATCGAAGAACTCGCGGTGCGCGGCGCGGATGACGTCGGGGCTCTCAACGAGCAGGCGGGCCGACCAGAGCTGCGAGCTGAGATCCTGGCCGCGGTTTTCGAGGAGCGTGCCGAGTCCGCCGTCGAGAACGACGGGGCCGGCAGCGAGAGCGTCGGAGAGGCTGTGCACGATGCCAGCCTAGAACGGGCCGAAGAGAAGCGCTGGTCGCCTAGTCAGCGGGCGTAATGAGGAGGTCCGATGCCCAGTTCGGGATGAGGAACCACAGGGCGACAGCGACTCCCACGGCGAGGAACCAGACAAGCAGGGGAGCGACGCCCTTTTGCGCTTCGTCCTTGGTTCGAGCAGCACGCACGCTCAGGTAGACGAGCGGGGTGAGAAGAACCCAGCCGGGGTAAGCAGCGCGACTGTGTCCGGCGTTGGTGAGGGTGCGGTAGTCGCTGACAGCGAGGCCGATGGTCGCGATGACGAGCACGGCGACCAGGCCGAACTGCACAAATCGAGAGTAGAACTCGGGGAGCCAGAGTACGAGAGACACGGCCGTGCCCATGACGAGCAACGGCAGGAGCGCCTGCAGCCACACTGCCGTCGTGTAGGCGATCTCGGGTGGGCCGACCGGGCCGGTGCGCACCGCGGAGATCATGCCGAACGGCTGGTACTGGGGGCCGTCGTCGTTCACAGCGCGCACAGCTGCCGACTGCGGCGGGCTGTAGCTCGGTGCAACGTACGACAGGGCCGGAGTCGAAGGTGTGTACGTGGGAGCGGCAGAGGGTACGAAGAACGAGGGTTCCGCCGGAATGAACGACGGCGCCGACTGCGGGAACTGCTGAGCGGTCGAAGGAGCCGGAGCGGGAGCCGTGAGCGGAACCGCCTGCGCGTACGACGGCGCCGGAACCGGCGCCTGCGGGGTGAATGCGGGCTGCGCGGTGGGCCACTGCTGCTGTGTGTGCACGGCCTGGGGTGCGGCGCTCGGGGGCGCCCAGGTCGATGGCACGGTGAAGGGTGCGGGTGCCGTCGGTGCAGAGGCGGGAGCGCTACTGGATGACGCGAGCGCGAGCTGCGGGTTCTGCACGTTCAGCGGGGCAGCGGTCGACGGCAGGGCGGCCGACGGCATCGGCGTGCCGTTGGAGGCGTAGGCGGGCAGTGCCGCGAGACCGGGCAGCGCGGGAGGGCCAGCCATGGTGCCGGGCGACGCGGGGGAGAACGTGGGGAACGCGGCCTGCCCTGAAGCGGCGGGAGCGATCGAGGGCGGCGGAGCCGAGGCGTAGGCGCCACCCGCGACGGGAGCCGGCTCGGTCGTCGGCTCGACCCACACCGGAACGGCGGGGAGTGCGGCGAGCAGTGATGCGTAGCCGGGGCCGGACGGGAGGGATGCCAGCTGCGAGGTGCTCGTGAGCTGCATGGTCTCGGCTGCTGCGGCGCTCGTGGGCTTCTCCGCGAGGGCGGGAGCGGGGGCGGGAACTGCGGCGGCGACGACCGGGGCGTAACTGCCGGTCCAGGTCGAACCGTTCCACCAGCGCTTTTCAGGGCGCCCCTCAGGATCCGGGTACCACCCGGGGGGTGTGGATGCTGACGATGCAACGGACATTCGGGGCCGCTTCTGCCTTCAGGTTCGGGAGACACGAAAGGTATTCATCACACTAGACATTCGATTGCTCGAACACTAGCGGCGGACGCACCCCCGAAGTGGGGGAGCGCTGGCTGGCTCCATAGTACTCACAGCCCCGAGGTCGCGCGCAAGCCCTTATCGTTTCGCGCAGATTAACTGTTTGTGCGGCATCCACCGGCCTAAAAAAGGTGCGGCGCGCGACCCGAAGGTCAGCGCGCCGCACCGGTGCTAGGTGGAGAAGAGGCTAGCTCTTGGCCGTCTTGCCCCAGACGCCCCAGTCGTTGACCTGCCAGATGATCCAGCCGTTGGCGCGTTCGAGCGAAACTGTGATGTCGTAGTGGCTTCCGTTGCCGGCGAGACCCTGGCACTCGACTGTCTCACCGATAAGCAGCGGCGGAACGTCGGGGCACGAGACGCTCATCTCCGACGACGCGCTTGCGAATGCGTCGCGGGTGACCGACTGCTCGATCTGCGCGCTGAAGACAGCGGGCAGAAGGGAGATGATCAGGCCAGGAATGGCGATGATGGATGCGACGTGCAGGGCAGCGAGTCCGAACCAGACAAGAACAGGGCCGATGCCGTGTCCCGTCTCGCGGATGGCCGCACGAGCGCGGAGCAGGAGGTAGACGGGAGCTCCGAGGAACGCGAACAACCAGTGCGCGGGCTTCGGGTTGCCGCCGGCCTTGAGCTGGCGGTAGTCGATGAACGCGAGGACGATGACGAGCACGTAGGGCACGGCAAGGATCGCGAGGAAGATGTTGAGGTTCGCCGTCATTCCGAACGTCGTCAGCACGAGGAGTGCCACGACGAGCTGGATCAACGGGACCATCGCGATGATCCAGGCGGGGCCGGTGCTCACACGAGCGTTCGACTTGCCGGTCGCGGTTGCCGGTGCGAGCGACTCTGCCGTGAGGAGGGGCGTTGCGCGGCGAGCGGTGCGACGCTCGGTCTTGGTGCCGAACAGGTTGTCGAGCGAGGTCTCGGTCGCACCCATGAGGAGGGAGGCCCCCGGGGTGGTCGCGTCGAACAGGCTGCCGAACGACGGCGTCATGTTGACGACGTGTGCGGTGTCGGACATGTCGAAGATCGGGTCGGGCGTGTAGAGCGAGTCGACACCGGGTGCGGTCGTCGCTGCGGCAGGCGTCTCAACGAGGGGTTCGCTGGATGCCGCTGCGGCGGGGGCTGCGGCAGGTGCGGCCGGGGCGGCAGCAGCAGGTGCTGCGGGCGCTGCAGCGGCTGCGGGCTCCGGCTCGTCGATCTTGGTGAACGCGCGCGGCGGCTCGAGCTCGCGGAGGGTGTCCGCGGTCGGGGCGACCTTCGCTACGGGCTCGCGCCCGTCGCGCTGGCGCTCACGCTCGCGCTCCTCGCGGCGGGTGGGCAGCTCGTCGTCAGCCCAGGCGAACTTCGTGTCCTGCATCACCATCGGCTGGCGCGCAGCAGAAGTCTGCTCCGTCCAGGCGTGGTTGTTCCACCAACGGAGCTGCGGAAGACCCAGCGGGTCGGGATACCAACCAGCAGGTGCGCCGAAAAGATCGTCTTGAGACACGGTGTTTTCCCCTCGCTCGAAAGGCTTTTCTTTCGAGTCACCTGAGTATATGGATTGCTCCGGCCCCAGCGCACCCCTCTATGCACGCGATTCTTGCCCCCAATGTCGGGGGTGCCAGTCGAGTTTCCCTCCGAAAGTGAGAGGTATCCGTTCACCTCAATCTGGTATGAGCAAGCCGCTTTTCTATGACTAGACTCGCGACAGTGGAAATCCAGCTCATGGTCGCGCTAGTCATCGCACTGGCTCTCGTCTTCGACTTCACCAACGGTTTCCATGACACGGCGAATGCCATGGCGACACCGATCGCCACGGGCGCCCTCAAACCGAAGGCAGCTGTCGCCATTGCGGCGGTACTCAACTTCGTCGGTGCCTTCCTCTCTACCGAGGTTGCCAAGACGATCTCCGGCGGCCTGATCCGCGAGGGCGATGACGGCATCCAGATCACGCCGGCCCTCGTGCTCGCGGGACTCATCGGCGCGATCGTCTGGAACCTCGTCACCTGGCTGCTCGGACTCCCGTCATCGTCGAGCCACGCGCTCTTCGGCGGACTTATCGGAGCAACCATCGTCGGCGCGGGCATCGGCGCGATCGACGGCGGCGTGCTCGTGGCCAAAATCCTCATTCCCGCGCTGCTCGCACCGCTCACCGCCGGTCTCGTCGCCTTCATCGTCACGCGCATCGCCTACGGCATCACCAAGAAGCGGGAGCGTGACGGCTTCAAGAAGGGCCAGATCTTCACCTCCTCGCTCGTCTCCCTCGCACACGGCACCAACGACGCGCAGAAGACGATGGGTGTCATCACCCTCACGCTCATCGCCGCGGGCTTTCAGGACTCCTCGAGCGCCGGACCCCAGTGGTGGGTCATCCTCGTCTGCGCGCTCGCTATCGCGATCGGCACCTACTCGGGTGGATGGCGCATCATCAAGACCCTCGGTCGTGGCATCACCGACGTCGAACCCGCACAGGGTTTCGCCGCTGAGGCCGCGACGACAGCGACGATCCTCGCTTCCACGCACCTCGGATTCGCGCTCTCGACCACACAGGTGGCCTCGGGATCCGTCATCGGAACGGGAATCGGGCGCAAGGGGGCATCCGTGCGCTGGAAGACCGCCGGACGCATCGCGCTCGGCTGGCTCATCACGATCCCGGCCGCCGGTCTCGTCGGAGCTGTGGCCGCGTTCCTCGCGAGCTTCGGACTCATCGGTATCGTCATCGACGTTGTGCTCGCCGTCGCCGCGATCCTGTTCATCTTTCTGCGGTCGCGCAAGTCGGCCGTCGACGCCCGCCACTTCCACCAGCCGGAGCCCGGCGCCTTCGTGCGGCCCAAACCGACGAAGAAGAACAAGAAGGCGGGCAACCGATGATCGACTGGTTGAAGTTCGTCGAGGTCGTACTCGTTTCGCTGTTCTCGGCGACGGTCATCGTCACCCTCTTCTCGCTCGCCCTCCGGCTCGGTGACGGTGAGGCGCGCTGGCGTCGGGTCGCGTCGGTCGCGCTCTTCGCGCTGTGCGGCATCGCCGTGCTGTTCGGTATCTACCTCATCGTTCCCGCGCTGCACCAGTAGCGGGCTCCGCGTAGGCTGGGACAGCATTCAGCCAGTCAAAGGAGATTGAACGAATATGACCACGCACGCGCCACAAGCGCAGCAGGCCACATCCACCACAGTGCTTACTCGCACAGAGACCGACTCCCTCGGATCGATGGAGATACCGGTGAGCGCCTACTGGGGTATCCACACCGCCAGGGCGCTCGACAACTTTCCGATCACGCGGCGCGCGATCTTCAACTACCCCGACCTCATCACCGCTCTCGCTCGGGTGAAGCAGGCCGCGGCTCGGGCCAATGCCGAGATCGGCGTGCTCTCGCAGGAGAAGGCCGACATCATCGAGCGCGCCTGCCTCGAGGTCGTCGACGGGGCGCTCCACAAAGAGTTCTGCGTCGGGGTCATCCAGGGCGGCGCCGGCACGAGCACCAACATGAACACCAACGAGGTAATCGCCAACCGCGGCCTCGAGCTCATGGGCTTCGAGAGGGGGGATTACGCGCAGCTGCATCCCATCGACGATGTCAACCGCAGCCAGAGCACGAATGACGTCTACCCGACAGCCATCAAACTCGCGATGGTCTTCGGCGTGCAGCGCCTGCTCGCCGAGCACAAGCTGCTCACTGCGGCGTTCGCGAAGAAGGGCGTCGAGTTCAACGACATCCTCAAGGTCGGTCGCACCCAGATGCAGGATGCCGTGCCGATGACACTCGGCCAGGAGTTCCGCGGCTTCGCCCACACCCTCGCGGAGGACTACGACCGTCTCTCTGAGGTGATCCTGTGGCTCAACGAGATCAACATGGGCGCGACGGCGATCGGCACCGGCATCACCGCCGACCCGCGCTACGCGGAAGCCGTGCGCAAGCACCTCGTCGAGGTCACCGGCATCCCGATGGAGACCGCGCCCGACCTCATCGAAGCCACGTCCGACGCGGGGATCTTCATGACCCTGAGCGGCACGCTCAAGCGCGCCGCCGTCAAGCTCTCCAAGATCTGCAACGACCTGCGCCTGCTCTCGAGTGGTCCGCAGGCCGGGCTCGGCGAGATCAACCTGCCGCCGCGCCAGGCGGGATCCTCGATCATGCCCGGCAAGGTCAACCCGGTGATCCCCGAGGTCGTCAACCAGGTCGCGTTCAGTGTCATCGGAGCGGATGCCACGGTCACCGCCGCGGCCGAAGCCGGCCAGTTGCAGCTCAACGCGTTCGAGCCCGTCATCGCGCACTCGATCCTGCAGTCGCTGTCGTGGATGACGAAGGCCTGCTACACACTGCGGGTCAACTGCATCGACGGCATCACCGCGAACACCGCGCGGCTCGCCCAGCAGGTCGAGTCGTCGGTCGGAGTCGTGACGGCGCTCACGCCCTACATCGGCTACGCGGCATCCGCGACCCTTGCCCACACCGCGCTCACGACCAACGCGTCGATAGCCGAACTTGTCGTCGACGCGGGGCTCATGACCGCCGAAGACGTCAAGCGCGTGCTCGCACCGGAGCGACTGAGCGGCATGACGCCGATCACCGCGACGCTCAACCTGCCGGTGATCCCGCTGGGGGAGTCGCTCGAGGACTAGCTCTTCGGAGCGAAACCGGCCTCGGTGTCTTCGACAGTCGCGCCCTCTTCGCCGTCGTCGAGGGCATTGTCGCGGGCACTGCCCGCTGCCTTCGTCGCGCGTGAGACGACCTCTTCGCCGCGCTCGCGCACGTCAGAGGCGGTCTTCACGGCCAGATCGCGAACGTCCTTGGCCGTCGCACTCGTCTTGCTCGCGACGGTGCGTGCGGTCTTGGCGGTCTTGCCTGCGACGTCCTTGGCTGCTGCGCTGGTCTTGCCCGCGACATCCTTGGCTGCGGCGCTCGTGGTCGCCGCGACATCCTTGGCCACCTCGGTGGTCTTTGCCGCGACATCCTTGGCGACGGTCGTCGTGGTCGCTGCGACATCCTGCGCGGCATCGGCGATCACGCTGGGTGCTGCCTTGGCGGCCGCTTCAGCGCGCTCCCGGATGACGGGAGCCTGCTGCCGCGCGTACGCCTCGACGTCATGGCGCGCCTTGACGACCCGAGGGTTCTCCCAGACGGAGTCGACGCGCTTCTTGAGTTCGTCGTACTTCTCACGTCCGGCGCGCGTGCCGAGAACGTATCCGGCACCGAGGCCGATGAGCAGGGGCAGGAGCTTGACGGGGTTCATGCACCAAGCCTAGGCTCGCGCGACCCGGCTGACAGCGAACGTCCAGACAACACTCAGCGCTCGACGATGACGTCTTTCGCGCTCTTGTCGGGACGAAAGCCGCGCCAGCTCGGCTGGCGCAGGCGCCCGGTCGGGGTCCACTCCGCGAACTCGACCTCGCCGACGAGCGTGGGTCGCACCCAGTTGGCGTCGCGGGCGTCGGCGCCCGGAACATCCTCCGCGGGGTTCGTCACGCGTTCGAGGCGGCGGAGCCGGGGGAGCAGCGCGTCGAGATCCTTCTCGCTGAAACCGGTGCCGACGCGGCCGACATAGCGCACGCCGTCGCCGTCGGGGATTCCGAGGAGGAGGGAGCCGATGCGCTGCGCGCGGCTGCCCTTGCCCGGCCGCCAGCCGACGACGACGACCTCCTGCGTGGAGTGATGCTTGATCTTCACCCAGGCGTCGGTGCGGCGACCGGGGGTGTAGCGGGCGTCCCTGCGCTTGGCCATGACGCCCTCGAGCTTGAGCGCGCGGCTGGAATCCATGGCTGCCTCGAGGTCGCCCTCGAACGCGGGCGGAACATCGATCACCCCACGGGGCTTCACCGTGCGCTCGAGGAGCTCGCGCCGTTCGTCGTAGCTGCTCCTGACCACGGGTTCCCCATCCACGGCGAGGATGTCGAACACCATGAAGCGCACGGGAGTCGACTTACGGGCTTTCTCCACGTCGGCCTTCTTCGTCAGCCCGCCGCGGGACTGCAGCTTCGAGAAATCCGGGGCGCCGCCGCGCCCGAGTGCGACAATCTCGCCATCGAGCACCGCATCGCCGTCGGTCGCGCGGGCGAGCTCGGCGAGCTCGGGGTAGGTGGACGTCAGGTCGTTGCCGTTGCGGCTCAGCAGCCGCACCTCGCCGCCCTCGACCTCGGCGATGGCACGGTAGCCGTCCCACTTCATCTCGAACGACCATCGTTCGTCATCCGTCACCGCTGCCTCGTTGCCCAGCGTCGCGAGCATCGGGCTGGGGAGTGCAGAGCGCTTCTTCGACGTCTTCTCCGGGGACTTCTTCGAGGACTTCTTCGGGGGCGGTGCGGCGTCGGCGTCTTCCATGAGGTGGATGAGCCAGTTGTTCTCCGACTTGCCGCCGCCGCTTCCGGTGTGGATAAGGGCGTAGCGGTGTGAACCGTGCTTCTCTCCGTGGAGCGTCGCGATGACCTCCTCGCCGTCGCGCCACTTCTCGAGTTCGAAGGTGCCCGCGTCCCAGATCGTCACCTCGCCCGCGCCGTACTCTCCCGCGGGGATCGTGCCCTCGAAGCTGCCGTACTCAATGGGGTGATCCTCGGTCTGCACGGCGAGGTGATTCGTCTTGCGGTCGGTCGGCACTCCCTTGGGCAGAGCCCAGCTCACGAGCACGCCATCGTGCTCGAGCCGAAAGTCATAGTGCAGCCGCCGCGCGTGGTGCTCCTGGATGACGAAGGTCGCGCCATCCGATTCGCCCGGCGCATCTGCCGGTACCGGCTCAGGGGTCTTCGCCCCGTCGCGCATCGAGCGGTACTTCTCGAGTCGGTCGAAGCCCGCGAGCCGTTCGGCGGTCGGCTCGAGCGCCTCGAGGTGGCCGGCGGTCAGCTCCGCAAGCACGTCGCCGCGCCGCTTCACCCGGCTGAGCACCTGCGTGTAGTCGAGCTGTTCGAGCGACTTCGACGCGAGTTCGCGCCAGGTGCGCGGTGCCGCGACCATGGGGCGCTCCCTGCCGCGCAGCGAATAGGGCGCGATCGTCGTCTTCGACCCGTTGTTCTGGCTCCAGTCGACGAGCACCTTGCCCTCGCGCAGCGACTTCTTCATGTCGCTCACGATGAGGTCGGGGTGGTCGGCTTCCAGGGCGCGGGCGAGCTCGTGCGCCACGGCGCTCACGTCATCCGAGGTCTGCTTGCCGTCGAGAGCCGCATAGAGGTGGATGCCCTTGCTCCCGCTCGTCACCGGCATCGGATCAAGGCCCATGTCCTGCAGAATCGCGCGGGCGAACCGGGCCACCTCGGCGCACTCGAGGAGCCCGACACCCGGCCCCGGATCGAGGTCGAGCACGAGACGGTCGGGATTCTTGCGCGTTCCGGTGCGTCCGAACTGCCACTGCGGCACGTGGATCTCGAGGGCGGCGATCTGGGCGAGCCAGGCGAGGGTCGCGCGGTCGTTCACGAGGGGGTACTCGTTGGTGTGGTCCGAGTGCTCGATCTCTCTGCGCTTGACCCACGCGGGGGTGGAGTCGGACAGGTTCTTCTCGAAGAACATCTGGCCCGGTTCATCCACCGTGCCGACACCGTGCACCCAGCGCTTGCGCGTGGCCGGCCGGTTGGACGCGTGCGGAATGAGAACGTCGGCGATGCGGGAGTAGTAGTCGAGCACGTCGCGCTTCGTAGTGCCGGTGGCTGGGTACATCACCTTGTCGAGATTCGTGATGGTCAGTTTGTGACCGTCGATGGATACAACCTCGCCCTTGTCTGCCATGCGCCCATGGTTCTCCCGACACTTGGAGATTGCTAGGGGTTGGCTCGAGCTCTGGCGCAACTCACGGGTTGGGGAGTTGGCTGGACTCATGAGAGCTATCTGGAAAGGCGCCGTCACCTTCGGACTCGTCAACGTGCCGGTCAAGGTCTACAGCGCGACGGAAGACCACGACATCTCGCTCCACCAGGTGCACGACAAGGATGGCGGTCGCATCAAGTACCAGCGACGGTGCGAGATCTGCGGCAAGATCGTGGCTTTCGGCGACATCGACAAGGCCTACGACGACGGTGACACGACGGTCATCCTTACCGACGACGACCTCAGCTCTTTGCCCGAGGAGCGCAGCCGCGAGATCGACGTTGTGGAGTTTGTGCCGAACGACCAACTCGACCCGATCATGTTCGAGCGCTCCTACTTTCTGGAGCCGGACTCCAAGTCGGGCAAGGCCTACGCGCTGCTGCGTCGCACCCTCGAGGAGACCGACCGTACGGCGATCGTGCAGTTCGCTCTGAGGCAGAAGACCCGGCTCGGCGCCCTGCGGGTACGGGGAGACGTGCTCATGCTGCAGTCACTGCTGTGGGACGACGAGGTGAGGGAGGCGAAGTTTCCGGCGCTGGATGAGAAGGTGCGCATCACCGCTAAGGAACTCGAGATGAGCGAAGCCCTCGTGAAGTCCTTCGAGGCGGACTTCTCACCCGACAAATTCACCGACGAGTACCAGGAGCAGTTGCGCGAACTCATCGACGCCAAGCTCAAGAAGGGCGACGCCGTGTCGACCGAGGAGACCTTCGGCGAGCAGCCCGACGAGGAGGGCGGCGAAGTGCTCGACCTCATGGAGGCGCTGCGGCGGAGCGTGGAGAAGAGTCGCGGGGCGAGCAAGAAGAAGGCGCCTGGTGCGGCTAAGGCTCCGGCTAAGAAAAAGGCGCCCGCCAGCAAGTCATCAGTGGCGAAGAGATCCCCGGCGAAGAAGAAGAGCGCCTGACAATCGTGGAGGTGGAGATTAACTATTGCGCAGGGCGCTGATTAGCTTCGCCTTAGTGAGTTTCGAGTAGCCGGTGAGCCCAATCTCCTTCGCCTTTGCGCGAAGGTCGGCGACAGTCCAGTCGTCGTAGTCCCCGGATTTTCCACCCTTACGGCCAACCGCCGAGCGGCCCTTGCTGGCGGCAGCGTTCGAGATTCTGGCTGCCTTCTGTTTGCTGTTGCCCTCCTTGACCAGGGCGTCGTACATCTTCGGGTCTTTCAGTTGTGGTGTGTCAGGCATTAGAGCGGCTTCCCTCCGGTGACAGGGAGGACGGCGCCCGACACGTAGGTCGAGGCATCCGATGCGAGGTAGACGTAGGCGCCGGCGACCTCTGCGGGCTGCCCGGCGCGCCCGAGCGGGGTGTCCTGTCCGAAGGTCGGCAGCTTCTCCGGCCAGCTCGTGGCCGGAATGAGCGGCGTCCAGATCGGTCCGGGCGCGACAGCGTTGACCCGGATGCCGCGCTCGCCGAGCTGCGCGGCGAGCGCCTTCGTGTACGCCACCTGCGCTGCCTTCGTCATGGCGTAGTCGATGAGCTCCGGTGAGGGGCTGAACGCCTGGATCGATGTCGTCGTGATGATGGATGCGCCGTTGCCGAGGTGCGGGATCGCCTCCCGGCCCATCCACATCATCGAGTACAGGTTGGTGCGGAACACGCGGTCGAACTCCGGCGTTGGGATGTTCTCGAGGCCGTCCCTACTCTCTTGGTAGCCCGCGTTGAGCACGAGGATGTCGAGTCCGCCGAACTCGGCGATGGTCTCGCGCACCGTCCAGATGCAGTGCTCCTCGTCGGTGAGGTCTCCGGGGAGCAGAAGGGAGCGTGAGCCGGCCATCTCGATCCAGGCCGAGGTGTCGTCGGCGTCGTCCTGCTCTTCGGGCAGGTAGGTGATGGCGACATCCGCTCCCTCACGCGCGAAGGCGATGGCGACGGCACGGCCGATACCGGAGTCTCCACCGGTGATGAGCGCGCGCTTGCCGGCGAGACGGCCGGAGCCCACGTAGCTCTTCTCGCCGTGGTCGGGTTGGGGCTCCATGGGCGCGGTCAGTCCGGGCTGCTCCTGCTCCTGCTGGGGGAATCCGTCGTCGGGGTTGTGCGCCGTTGGATCAGTCATGCACCCCACGGTAGAACCGCGCTCCGGTGCTTGCTAGGCGCTAGGAGGGCTCCCCAGACGACTCACGGATTTCCCTGCCGTCCTGCACATCGCGTGCCCGGATCTCGGCGAGACGCAGAGTGCGGGCTGTTCCACGAGCGGGCAACTGGATGGTCTCCTCTGCCGGGATCCCCGCCGTGAGCTGACGCACGCGCACGAGTTCGGCATCCACTTCGGCGCCGAGCACGAGCACCAGGTTGGTGATGTACAGCCAGATGAGCACCACGACTCCGCCGCCGATCCAGCCGTAGACGCGGTCGTAGGTCGAGACGGTCATGACGTAGAAGGCAAAGCCCACCGTCGCGATAGCCCACGCCACGATGGCAAAGAGCGCTCCCCATGACACCCAACGCACGCGGGAGTGCCGCACGTTGGGGGTCGCGTAGTAGAGCACCCCGATGATGACGAAGGCGAGGATCGCGAGAACCGGCCACTTGCCCACGTTCCACAGGGTGAGCCACGGTTCACCGATGTTGATCGCCTCGCCGATCGCCGCCGCCGCTCGAGGTGTCGTGAGCAGGATGACGATGATCGCGCCGTAGCCGACCATGAGCAGCAGGGAGAGCCCGATCATGAGGATGCGGAAGACGACGACGCGGCGACCCTCCTGTACTTCGTAGACCGAGTTCATCGCGCGCCCGAAGGCCGTCGCGTAGCTCGAGAGTGACCAGGTGCCGAGCACGATTGCGATGGCGAGCGCGAGTCCGGGGTTCGGAATGGAGAGGAGGGACTGCACGGGGTCACGCAGCGTCTCCACAGTGTCAGCAGTTGCGAACTCGCTGATCACGGTGAGGATGTTCTCGGTCGCAGAGGCACGGTTGTTGACGAGCGCGAAGACGGAGACCACGACGAGGGCACCCGGAAAGATCGACAGGGCAGCGAAGAAGGTGAGCGCCGCTGCGGAGTCGAGACCGCGGTGCCGCACGAAGCCGTGGCGTGCGCGGAGTGCAGCGTAGGTCCAGGCGCGGCGACCGATGCCGCGGGTGGTGGGGATCGTCATGCGTCGTCGCCGCGGCGATCTCTCGTGAAGACGGGGAGGGAGAGCCAGCCGATGCCGATCACGAGGAGTGCGACGCTCCCCGCGACGATGCCCGCGGTGCGGCCGATGACGACGTCGAAGATGAGGAGCACCGTGCCCGACAGGATCACGGCAACCGCGCCGAGCGTGATCTTGAGGATCGCGTTCGCGGTGTGCACGACGCGCGCCTTCGCATTCTGGCGGAACAGGGCGCGGTGCAGGCTCACCGGCGCAAGGGCAAGCGCTGTCGCGAGTGCGGCGAGCACGACGAGCACGAGGTAGACGTCGATCTGGAACGCGTCGAGATCGGTGAAGCGCTGCTGAAAGGCGAGGGTGAGGAGAAAACCGCTGAGAATCTGGGTGCCGGTCTGGGTGACGCGGAGCTCCTGCAGGATCTCGGTCCAGTTGCGGTCCAGGCGCTCGACCTCGGTCTCGTTGCGGCCGTCGTTCAGCAGTGTCTCTTCCGTCACACCCCGATCGTATCCGTCGCGCTCGCCAGGGCGGGAGGGCTTGCGGATCGGGAGCGCCACAGGTGTAGTCCCGCATAGCTGCGCCACGGTGCCCAGCGCTCGCCGTGCGCGGCGAGGGTGCGTGCGTTCGAGGCGATCCCGAGGTCGCGCGCGGCGTGCAGCATCACGAGGTCGGTGGAGAGGAGGATGTCGGGGCTTCCGAGCACGCGCATCGCGAGGTAGCCCGCCGTCCACTCGCCGATGCCGGGCAGGGCGGTGAGGCGAGCCGTGAACTCCGCGGCGGGGAGCCCGACGTCGAGTTCGAGGTCGCCGCTCGCGAGGGCATCCGCGACCCCGAGGATGCTGCGCACGCGGGTCGCCGGTCCGCGGAGCACTGCCGCGCCACCCTCGGCGAACTGCTGGGCGGTGGGAAACAGGCGCTCGCCGTCGACCTCGGTTCCCAGCTCGGCCGAGATGCGCCCGAGCACGGTGCGTGCCGCCGCGATCGAGACCTGCTGCCCGACGAGGGTGCGGAACAGCGCCTCCTCTGCATCCATCGCACCGGGGATGCGGATGCCAGGGCTCGCCGCGACGAGGGGTGCGAGGTCCGGGTCTGCCGCAAGGGCTGAGTCGATGGCGAGGGAGTCGGCGTCGAGATCGAACAGCCGGCGCACCCGGGTGACGAGGGCCGGGACATCCGCGAGATTCTCGAGGCGCGCGGTGCAGGTGACCGAACTCGCGTCGACCGAGACGGCGATGCGGGCGACGCCACGGGGGAGTCGCAGCGACCTCTCGTACCTCTCGGCGCTCGCCGCCTCCACACCGGTGACAGCGTGGTCGGCGAGGTAGCGCATGACTCCCGCGCCGTCGAAGGGAGCGCGGGCGGGTAGCCGCAGCGTGATGGTCCCCGGCGTCATGACGGGCGCTCGCCGCGATGCGCGCAGTGCCGTAGGCGTCATCTCGTAGACGGCCTGCACCGTGTCGTTGAACTGGCGGATGCTCGAGAATCCTGACGCGAAGGCGACATCGGAGACGGGCAGGTCGGTGCTTGTGAGGAGCACGCGGGCGTTCTGGGCGCGGTGAGCGCGGGCGAGCGCGAGTGGCCCTGCCCCGAGCTCGGCGACGAGAACGCGCGTGAGGTGCCGGCTCGTGTAGCCGAGTCGGTGCGCGAGGCCGGAAACCCCCTCCCGCTCGACAACGCCGTCGGTGATGAGCCGCATGGCGCGGGAGGCGAGGTCGTCGCTCGTGTTCCAGTCGGGGGAGCCGGGCACGGCGTCGGGCAGGCACCGTTTGCACGCGCGCAGCCCGGCTTCGTGTGCCGCCGCTGCGGTGCGGTAGAAGCTGACGTTGCGCGCGTGCGGTGTCATCGCCGGGCAACTCGGGCGGCAGTAGATTCCGGTGGAGTGCACGCCGGTGATGAACTGCCCGTCGAAGCGGGAATCGCGCGACGACATCGCCCGATAGCGTTCCTCGAATAGCGGGTCCATGGTTCGAGGGTCGCACGTGCCCCCGACAGTTTCCAGCGGAAATCGGACATCGCAGGCGCGGCTTACACTGCAATGGTGACAGACACGCTCGCGAAGCTCAGTGACGTACTCGGCGACATCGTCTCGATCGAGCGCGCCGATCTCGAGGCAGCGCGCTCGGACAAGTCAGGGCACGTCTCCGACGGCGCTCCCCTCGCCGTTGTTCACGCTCGCACCATCGACGACGTGCAGGCGACGATGCGGTTCGCGACCGAGACGCGCACTCCCGTCGTGACGCGGGGCGCGGGAACCGGCCTCGCGGGCGGCGCCATCGCGAGCCCCGGAGAGATCGTGCTCTCGACGTCGCGCATGACATCCATTCTCGAAATCGCTCGGGATGACGAGCTCGCCGTCGTTCAGCCCGGTGTCATCAACGCCGACCTCAACACGGCACTCGAGCCGACCGGACTCTGGTTCGCGCCCGACCCGGCGAGCCGCGCGATCTCGACGATCGGCGGCAACATCGCCACGAACGCGGGCGGGCTCCTGTGCGCGAAGTACGGCGTCACCCGCGAGTCGGTGCTCGGCTTGAAGGTCGTGCTCGCCGACGGGCGACTCATGGAATTCGGTCACCGCACCGTCAAGGGAGTCACCGGCCTCGACCTCGCCGGGCTCATGATCGGCTCTGAGGGAACCCTCGGCGTCATCGTCGAGGCGACAGTCAAGCTGCAGGCGCTTCCGAGCGGCATCGCCGCGACGATCGGCGCGCACTTCGCGAGCGTCGAGGCAGCCGCGCGGGCAGCCTCCGTCATCACGGCGTCGGGAATCCGCCCCTCGATCATGGAACTCCTCGACCCGCACGCGATGCGGGCGATCGGCGAGTTCCTCGACCTCGAGGTGCGCGACGGGCAGTCCTACCTGCTCGTGCAGACCGACGGCCAGGGGGCTGCGGCAGAAGCCGAAGCCGCACTCAGCGTCATCCGTTCGCTCGGCGGTGACGCGGAGCTCACGACCGACCCGGAGCAGAGCGCTCGCCTGTTCGGCATGCGCAGGGCATTCCACCCCTCGATGGAAGCCCGCGGCACCGTGCTCATCGAAGACGTCTGCGTGCCACGCAGCGCCCTGCCGTCGATGTTCGCCGCGATCGACGCAGTTTCGTCCAAGTACGGCGTGACGATCGCGACAGTCGCGCACGCGGGCGACGGCAACCTGCACCCCAACTTCGTCTTCGAGGGCACCGAGGTTCCCGCCGAGGTGTGGCAGGCGGCCGACGAGATGTTCCTCGCGGCACTCCGACTCGGTGGCACCCTCACCGGCGAGCACGGCGTCGGACTTCTCAAGCGCCGCTGGCTCGGTGACGAGCTCGGAGCCGACCAGCTCGAGCTGCAGCGCGACATCAAGCGCGTCTTCGACCCGCTCGGCATCCTCAACCCGGGCAAGGTCTTCTAGGCGTTCTCCCGGGAATATCCCAGCCCCCATCGGCGTTTTTCCCTGTGTCGGCGGATGCCCGTTCCCCCGGCAGAAATCGGAGAAACACACAATGGCTTCTTCCACCACGCGACTCCTTCCGCGCCCCAGCACCGGTGAGGTACGAGTTCGCCTCGCAGCCGTCGGCATGAGCGCTGTCGGACTCCAGGCGGCGGGATTCATCGAGGCCGTCGGCCCTGAGGCTGCCGGGTTCGCCCCCGGAGACCGCGTCGCGTACCCCGCAGACGCAGCCCACAAGGGCCTTCGCCCGGTGCTCAGCCAGCGCGACCTCATCGGCTTTCCGAAGGACGTCGCGATCGACAAGGCGGTGGGATTCCTCCCGCTCGGCCTCATCGCACGCACGATCGTCAAGCAGCTCCATTCGGTGGGTATGGGCAACACGGTCGCCGTGGCCTCTGACGCCTCGGGAGCCGACGCGTTCGTGAAGGCTTGGGTCGCCCACCTCGGCGGCATCGTCGTGCCCGAGGGCGACCGCGCCGACGTGGCCGTCACGACCGCCGACTACACGGCGGCACGCGCCTGGCGTAACAACCACGGAAGCGGCCAGCAGGCTGCATCCGACGTGTTCCAGGCGGTGCGCAAGGGCGTCTTCGACGCGATCCCGATCACGACCTACCCGCTCTCCGACGCCGTGCGTGCTCGCAGCGAGCTCGGTTCCGGACCCGTGGTGTTACTCCCCGCTGAGGAGTTCGAGAAAGCCGCCTGACCTGTCATTAGGCTGGGCTGCATGACGTTCCTGCCCATCACGGACTCCGAGCACCTCGATGATGAGGCCCGCGTAGCGCGCGACCACCAGGTCGCCACGCACGGGGGTCGCATCACCAACATGAAGGCGACGCTGCTCAGTCACGTTCCGAGTTTTCGCGCCTACATGGAGTGGTACACGCTGCGCGACGAACTCGTGCCATTCATCGGCGAGCGGGCGGTGTCGCTGTTCTCCTACGCGATCTCGGAAGAGAACGACTGCCTCGTCTGCTCGGTGTTCTTTCGCAAGATCCTCATCGATTCGGGCGAGGACGTCGACAACCCGCAGGTGACCGAGACCGAGCAGCTCCTCATGGACTGGGGTCGTTTCATCGCGCGCGACCCGCACAACATTCCCGACGAGATGTACGAGCGGCTGTCTGCGGCGTTCAACCCCCGGCTGCGGGTCATCCTCGTCGCCTTCGCCGGCCAGATGGTGGCGACCAACCTCATCAACGTCGTCGGTCGCGTGCCGCTCGACGAAGTGCTCTACGAATACCGCAAGCCCGGCGACACCCGCACGGAAGGCTGAGCGTGCCTGACTTCGACGGCCGCGTCGCGTTCATCACCGGAGCGGCGCACGGCCAGGGTCGCGCTGTCGCCCTCGCTCTCGCCGCCCAGGGTGCCGACATCGTCGGGTTCGACGTTGCCGCGAAGATCTCCTACCCGGCTTACGCCCAGGGGTCATCGGGCGAACTCGAGTCCCTGCGCGCCGAGGTCGAAGCGCTCGGTCGCCGCGCGCTCGTGTTCGCGGGTGACGTGCGCGACGCTGCATCCATTCAGGCGGCGGTGGATGCAACGATCGCCGAGTTCGGGCGCATCGACATCGTGTTCAACAACGCCGGCATTGTCGCCTACGCGGCTGTCGACGAGATGACCGAGCTCGAGTGGGACGCCATGGTCGACATCAACCTCAAGGGGCCGTTTCTGGTCACGCGCGCTGTTGTTCCGCACCTCAAGGCCGCCGGTCGCGGGGTCATCATCAACAATTCCTCGGTCATGGGCCTGCGCGGCGGCAATCGGCTCTCGCACTACGTCGCGTCGAAGCACGGTCTCACCGGCCTCACCAAGGCGTGGGCGATCGAGCTCGCGCCGTTCGGAATCCGCGTCGTGAGCATCCACCCGACCGGTGTGAACACCCCGATGAACGACGGCCTTGCTGAACTCGAGGGCGCAACAGCGCTCGAGATCGCCGAACGCAGCGCAGGAAACCTGATGCCCGGCGTGCCGTGGATCGAGACCTCGGACGTCGCGGAGCTCGTGCTCTACCTCGCCTCCGACCGCGCGCGCTTCGCGACCGGGGCGCAGTTCACGCTCGATGCGGGGCTCCTGACGCGCTAGCGGCTGAGCGCGGGTTTCGATACGGCCGTGAACGGCCCACTCGATCAGCGGCGACGGGTTGGCAGCTTCTCGTCGCATCTGGCAGGCGCGCGCCGAGGATAATCGTGACGTGACCACCACGAACACCCGCACCCGCCGCATCCACCCGGCCTGGATCGTCGCCGCCGTCGCGTTCCTCGCGCTCGTCGGTGCGGCCGGGTTCCGTGCGGCACCGAGCGTGCTCATGCTCCCGCTCGAGGAGGAGTTCGGCTGGTCGCGCGCCGAGCTCTCGCTTGCGGTCACGGTGAACCTCCTGCTCTTCGGCCTCATGGCACCGTTTGCCGCTGCCCTCATGGCGCGGTTCGGGCTGCGGCGCGTGACATCCATCGCCCTGCTGCTTGTTGCGGCGGGTGCAGCGCTCAGCATCTTCGCGACGGCGCCGTGGATGCTCGTGCTCACTTGGGGCGTACTCATCGGGCTCGGCACCGGTTCGATGGCCCTCGTGTTCGCCGCGACAGTCGCCGACCAGTGGTTCGTGAAGAGTCGCGGACTCGTCGTCGGCATTCTCACCGCCGGCAGCGCCACCGGGCAGCTCGCGTTTCTGCCGTTCATCGCGATCCTCGTCGAGAACCAGGGCTGGAGGCAGGCGAGCCTGCTCGTCGCGGTCGGAGCACTCGTCGTCGTGCCTCTCGTGCTCGTCTTTCTCCGCAATCACCCCGTCGACATCGGGATGACGCCGTACGGAGCGCCCGAGGGCTGGGAGCGCGTGGAACCCGCGCGCGGCAACGCCGTCAAGCTCGCTCTCCGCACCCTCGCGAAGGCGTCGAGAGTGCGTACCTTCTGGGCTCTCGTCGCGGGCTTCGCGATTTGCGGGGCGACCACCAACGGGCTCATCGGCACCCACTTCATCCCGAGCGCACACGATCACGGCATGGCCGAGACGACAGCAGCCGGGCTCCTCGCCCTCGTCGGTGTGTTCGACATCATCGGCACGATCGCGTCGGGTTGGCTCACCGACCGCATCAACCCGCGCATCCTGCTTGCCGCGTACTACGGTTTTCGCGGGCTCGGCCTGCTCGTGCTGCCTTTTCTGCTGGATGCAACTGTGCAGCCGCCCATCATCATCTTCGTCGTCATCTACGGGCTCGACTGGGTCGCCACGGTGCCGCCGACGGTGGCCCTGTGCCGCGAGATCTTCGGTAAGGACGGCCCGATCGTCTTCGGCTGGGTCTTCGCCTCGCACCAGGTCGGCGCGGCCATCGCGGCGTTCACCGCGGGACTCGTGCGCGACTCGACCGGCGAGTACACGATCGCCTGGTTCGGTGCTGCCGGCCTCTGCATGATCGCGGCGATCGTGAGTGTCGGGATCTCGCGCAAAGCCCGGGCGCTGGTCTAGCTAGTAGCCTCAGCATGTGGATTCCTTGAGCTCTGCCCTCCTCGTCACGGCCGTCATCACGCTCGTCGTCTGGCTCGGGCTGACCATCACGCAGGTCAGCACCTTCGCAAAGCGCATCGTCGAGGCCGCCCGTGCCCGGGACTACCACTACGTCGGGCAGGCCTCGCGCCGCCGCACCACGGAACTGCTGTGGACGATCCCGGGTGTCGCCGTGCTCAGCATCGCCCTCGCGTTCGGCGTCGAGCTGGCCGGCCGGGTCATCTTCGACGAGGGGTCGATCTGGGGCTGGACCATCCTCGTCATCGTCGTGCTCGTCGGAGCCTTCGGCGGCCTCGCGATCGTCGCGGGGATCATCCGCAAGGAGCGCCCGGACTACGCGTCCATCCGCGCCGACCTCAACGACCTGCTCGGCCAGCGTCTCACCACGGAACGCATCGAAGGGTTCCGCGCGATGCTCAACGAGGCGGACCTCCGCCAGCGCCGCATCCGCATCGGTCGCAAGAACAAGGCCCGCGTGGGCGCCGCGCGCGCTGAGCTCGAGGACATCTCCGAGAGCTTCAAGTCGATGGCCCCGGTCGGAACCCAGGCCGTGCGCTCGATCCGCTGGTCGGTCGCGGTCGAGGTGTTCTGGCGGGCGAGCTTCATCGGCATCCTCGCGATCCTCGTCTCGATCGTGCCGTGGATCATGGTCGCCGTGTACAACGCGCACAATGACGCGTGGCTGCATCCACAGCTCTTCTTCGTTCTTCTGCTCGCCACACCGATCAGTGTCGCGCTCGGCATCGCCGGCACGCGTGCGGCCCTCGCGGCGCGCACCGCCCAGCACGCCGTCTACCTCAAGCAGCGCGCCGAGGTCGTGCAACTGCTCGAGGAGTTCGACAAGACAGCGCGCAAGGGAGTCACCGGGCTCGGTGACCGGGTCGCCAAAGCGCTGCAGATTCTTCGCGACCAGCAGGGCTGACCTGACGCGCCGGTGCGAAGCCGACCGATAGGGTCGGAGTCATGACTTCTCCCGACGAGACAACTCCCCGCCCCACCGGCGCTCCGACGCCGCGGTACGGGCCTCCCGCCGCGAGCCCCGCTGAAGCGCCCGTGACAGTGCGACAGGACGCAGCCATCGCGACCGGCCCGCTGCTCGCTGCTCCGGCGAAGCGCAGCACGAGTCTCACTGTGCTCGGAGTCGTCGGAATCTCGGTGCTCTCCGTTGTCGCCCTCTTCGTTCTCATCTACCTGCTCGGCGGTCTCGGACCCATCGCGTTTGGCATCGCGGGCATTATGGCGTTCGTTCCGCTCGCGATCGTGCTCGGCGGCGTGCACTGGATCGACCGCTGGGAGCCTGAACCGCGGGGTGTACTGGTCTACGCGTTCTTGTGGGGTGCTGCTGCATCCGTCGCCATCGCGCTGCTCGTCGGCAGCGGCATCGATAACTTCGTCGCCCTCACCGGCGGCCCCGGCCCCGGCTACGAGTTCTTCGGTGCGGCCATCCAGGCGCCGATCGTCGAGGAGACGGCCAAGGGTGTCGGCCTGCTGCTCATCTTTTTGTTTGCGCGCAAGCACTTCGACAGCCCGGTCGACGGCCTCGTCTACGCGGCATGGGTGGCCGGCGGGTTCGCGTTCACCGAGAACATCCTCTACTTCGGCGTCGAGCTTCTGAACTCGGGTGGCTTCACCGGAAACGTCGCATTCCTGTTCGTGCTGCGCGGCATCATGTCGCCGTTCGCCCACGTCATGTTCACCGCGTGCACCGGAATCCTGCTCGGCATCGCCGCCCGTCGCTTCGGGGCTCTCGGTGGTTTCGGCTTCTTCCTCATCGGACTCGTGCCCGCGATCTTCTTGCACGCTCTGTGGAACGGCGCACTGTTCTTCGTCGGCGACTTCTTCTTCGGCTACTACGCGCTCGTGCAGTTCCCGCTCTTCGTGGGCGCGGTGCTCCTCGTGATCTTCCTCCGCAAGAAGGAGGCAAAGCTCACCCACGACCGCCTGACCGAGTACGCAGCGGTCGGTTGGTACAACCCCGACGAGATCAACGCCCTCGCGACCGGCGCCGGTCGTCGCCAGGCCATGGCGTGGGCCCGCGCCCGCGGCGTCGCCCCCGCGATGCGCAAGTACACGCGCGACTCGACCAAACTGGCCTTCACGCGCCAGCGCCTCATCACCGGCCGCGCCAACGTCGGTGCGGAGGCGGATGAAGCAGCGCTCCTCGCCTCGATCGTGGCAACCCGCGCGACCCTCCACGTGTCCACGCCGGTCGCGGCCCCGCCCGTGCAGCAGTACGCCCCGCCAGCCCCGCCCGTCGCCTAACGGCAGCGGTCAGTTGAACGACCTGACGATGCTCAGCGCCCAGAAGACGACGAAGACGACGAAGAGGATCGCCGTGACGACCGAGAAGCCGCGCTTGAGCCGTTGACCCTGCGGGGCCACCATGTTGATCGTGCGGTCCCCGATGCGCTCGTCAGCGTAGAAGTCGGTCTGGGTGAGGGTCTTCTGCCCGACGGTGTCGAGAATGCGGAACAGTCGCTGTAGCACGTGCGGGTCGGAGAGTTTGAACGGCATTCGCGAGTAGACGAACATCCAGTTGTCGATGATCTCGACGTCGTAGGGCGCAGCCTCGTCGATGAGCAGCGCCATGAGATCGGGCGTGAACACGTAGAGGGCATCACGCTCGTACTCGCGCGGGCAGTACAGCGTGAAGTGCTGGTCAAAGTCACCCTCGAGGCTCAGCACCTGGTTCTTGTTGAAGGTCGTCGGGAGGTTCGAGCTGCCGAACAGGCCGTTGTTCGCCCGTGCGTCGAGCACCATGTGGGGGAGTGAGCGGTCGAGGTTGAAAGCCACAAACCCCCACTTGTGTGTGGCCCTGTTCTTGCCGCTCCCGGTGACGTACTCGTAGTTGCCGAGGTCGAGAAAGCGGCCCTCGGCCGACCGCAGGTGCTCTAGGACCGTGCGCGTGTGGCCGTCCTGGAAGATCGATCCGACGTAGCCGGGATTCTCGTCGCGCGGCGAGAAGATGAGTCCGTTGGCTTCGGCGAATCGGGTGAGGCGCATCCAGCGCTCCCACTTGCTCCGCCCGTTGGCGCGCACGATGACAATGCCGCCCCACATGATTCCAGCCAGCGCCACGACACAGAAGATCAGGCCGCCGATCGCCACCGGGTTGAGGCCGTCGCTTGCGTTGACGGCACTGAACACGGCAATGAGGGTCGATCCGCCGAAGAACAGACCGAAGATGCCCACGACGGCGAGAACCACGACGTTGGTGACGCTCGAGGCCGAGACACCGAGCATGCGCTCCTTGCCCACGGCGGTGAACGCTGCGAGCTCCTCGGGCGTCGTCGGGGTGAAAAAGGCTGAGTAATCCACACGGCGCGACACGCGATAATAGTCGCACAGTGCTGGCTACCGCGTGATGGTGACCGTGAAATCCACGCTCGAGACGAAGCTGAGCACACTCGAGACGCAGATGACCGCGGCAGCGAGAATGACGAGCCCGAGCAGCAGCGCATATCGGGGCCGGATGCCCCACAGCATCCGTCGGCCGCGGGGAGCCACGACGTTCGCGGCGAAGGTGCCGACCCGCTCGTCACGGTAGTTCCTCGACCGTCGTACGGCCTTTGCTCCCACCGTGTCCACGATGCGCAGAAGACGCTTGACGGTGTCGGGATGCGCCGTGTCGAACGGTGCCGTCGAGTATACGAACATCCAGTCGTCGACGATCTCGACGTCGAAGGAGTCGGACTCGTCGATGAGGAGCGCCATGAGGTCGGGGGTCAGCACGTAGAGAGCGTCGGTCTGATACTCGGGCGGGCAGTAGAGCGTGAAGTGTGCGTCGAAGTCGCCCTCGAGTGAGAGTGCCTGCCGGTTGCTCCCGATCGTGCGCAGCGGCCCGTTCGCTTTCGCGTCGAGAAAGATGTGGGGGAGTCGCCGGTCGAGGTGAACGGCGAGAAAGCCCTGCTGCATCCAGTTATCCTGGCCACTCTGCCCACCCTCGAGCCAGCGAAAGTTGCCGAAGTCGAAGAAGCGCCCCTCGCGCGAGTTCACGTGGTTCGAGACATCGGCCTTGTAGCCACGCCGGAACAGGAATCCGGGATACGACGGCCGCTTGTTGCGCGGAGAGAACTCGAGACCGTTGTCTCTCGCGAAGTTCGAGAGCCGGTAGAGCGTCTCCCACGTGATCGGTGGAGCTTTGTGGCGAATGCTCGAAGCGATCGCCATCGCTCCGAAGATCGGAAAGATCGAGACGATCGCGATGACCATCGACGGGTCGGCGATCGGGCTGAAGGCCAGGAGCGAGAGGATGATCCCCGCCGGAACCACCATCGACAGCATCACGAGCGTGACGATTTCGCGCGCAGACGTCTTCGGCGGCGGCGGTTTGACCCGCCACTGCCGGGAGCGATGGCTCGTGCTGCGAGCGAACGCGCTCACCAGCTCGGGGTGGGCGACATCCTCGAGAGCGCTGAAGTCGACGGTTCTTTGCACCCCTCCAGCGTGGCAGGCGAGCGGTGTTGCTCGCGGCCCCCGACCGGGGTGTTAACGGACTCATCGCCCAGCGGCGGGGCGATGCCTCCGGCTCTTCTGGGCGATGAGTTGATCTGCTATCCAGAATGCACCCGTTGGGCGCGGTTGGCAAGACCCAAGGAATATCTCGACCCCGGCGAGCGTCTAGGATTGATAGCCGGATTATCGGGTCGAAACTGGTTGCGAGGGTTGTCACAAGTGGTGTCTGCAGAGTTGGCGAACGAGCAACAGTACGTCGCAGGACTCTATGCGCGGCTCGATGCGCTGCGCGATGAGGCAGCGAGCGAATTGCTGCGCGTGCGAGCCACAAACCAGGGCGGAACCCACCAGAACCGCTCCGAGCGCGACGCCTTCGCCCGCATCTACGAAGACCGGGTCAGCCAGCTCACCGAGATCGACGAGCGGCTCGCGTTCGGCCGCCTCACCTTCGACGGCACCACCGACGACGAGACGCATCGCTACATCGGACGCATCGGTCTGCGTGACGAGAACCTGCAGCCGATCCTCCTCGACTGGCGGGTTCCCCAGGCGCGTGCCTTCTACCAGGCGACCGCAGCCAACCCGCTCGGCGCCCGCGCCCGTCGCCACCTCACGAGCAAGGGTCGCGACGTCGTACGGATCGACGACGAGATCTTCGACTCCGCAATGCTCGAGGGCGACACCTCAGAGCTCCAGGGCGAAGCTGCGCTCCTCGCCTCGCTCACCGCGCAACGCACCGGCCGCATGGGCGACATCGTCGCGACCATCCAGGCAGAACAAGACCGCATCATCCGCTCGGAGTTGCGAGGCGTGCTCGTGGTCCAGGGCGGCCCGGGTACCGGCAAGACAGCCGTGGCCCTGCATCGAGCCGCCTACCTTCTCTATTCGCACCGGGAGCGGCTCGCGTCATCCGGCGTACTGATCGTCGGCCCGTCGCGCTCCTTCCTGCAGTACATCGAAGCCGTGCTGCCCTCGCTCGGCGAGACCGGTGTCGTGCTTTCGAGCGTCGGCCAGCTCTACCCGGGCATCGACACGTCCCTTGATGAGTCGGCGGATGCCGCGCGCCTCAAGGGCTCAGCGCAGATGGCCGACCTCCTGGCGCGCGCCGTGAAGTCGAGGCAGGTAATTCCTCGCGAGGCGCAGACCGTGGAGGTCAATGGCGAGAAGCTCGTGGTCGAACCGCAGCTCATCCGCAACGCGATGCAGCGTGCCTGGGAGGGCCGCAAGCCGCACAACGTCGCCCGTGTCGCGTTCAACAAGGCAGCCCTCGCGGCGCTCGCTCGCCAGCTCGCCGAACAGTTGCGCCGCAAGGGCAACACGATCGAGGACAGCGACCAGGCCTGGTTGCGCGAAGACATCCGCACCTCGTTCGACGTCAAGGTTGTGCTCAACACCGCGTGGATCCCGCTCACCCCGGAGAAGCTCCTCGCCGACCTCTACGCGCGCCCGCAGTGGCTCGAGTCGCTGACGCCCGGGTGGACTCCCGCGCAGCGCGCGCTCCTGCGCCGTGATCGCGGGTCGGAGTTCACGGTGTCCGACGTTCCGCTCCTCGACGAGGCAGCCGAGCTCCTCGGCGAAGTGGAATCCCGCAACCTCGCGGCCGAGAAGGAGGAGAAGCGACAGCGCAAGCGTGACGTCGCCAACGCCGAGCAGGCCATCCGCAACATGGGGGTCGAGGGGCTCGTGAACGCCGAGACCCTCGCGTCGGGGTTCGACGGTTTCGTCGAGCGCGGGTCGACGGCGGAGCTCGCTGCATCCGACCGCTCCTGGACCTACGGCCACATCGTCGTCGACGAGGCGCAGGAGCTCTCGCCGATGCAGTGGCGACTCCTCCTCAGGCGCTGCCCGCTCAAGTCATTCACCATCGTGGGGGACGTCGCCCAGGCGGCGGCCGCCGCGGGTGCAACATCGTGGGATGCAGCGCTCACCCCGGTCTTCGGCGACTCGTGGCGGCTCGAAGAGCTCACCGTCAACTACCGCACGCCCGCTCAGATCGCGTCCGCCGCCGAGAGCATGGCTCTCGCGCACGGCCTCGCGGTCACGCGCTCGCGCTCCGTGCGTGGCAGCGAGTGGCCCGTCGATGTGCGTCGAGTCGAGGTGGATGCAGCAACCGACGTCGCCGCGATCATTCGTGACGACCGCGCCATCGATCCCTCGGGCACGATCGCGGTCATCGCGAGCTCCTCGGTCGCCGACGCGCTGTACGAGCGGCTCGCCGTGGAGTTCGGCACGGCGATCGGCCGTGGTGCCGTCGGGCTCCGCCGGCCGGTAGCAGTCATCACGCCGCAGGAGTCGAAGGGGCTCGAGTTCGACACGGCCATCGTGGTCGAGCCGGCCGTGCTGGTCGACGAGATCGAGCGCGGCGCGGCAGCGCTCTACGTCGCCATGACTCGGCCGACGCAGCGCCTGCACCTGGTGACGTCGGGCGCGCTTCCCGCCGGTATCGAGTAGAAGACTCGGCTCGTCCACCCTCACCATTGGGGGTAGAGGCTTACCCCGCGCCCGGGCACAGTTATAGTTACGCGGATACCGACAGAGGCGGCCGCAAAATCACGGGGTGTGAACATGATGGCGGACGAGGACCTTGCTCCGCCTGCCATCGATCAGGGTGACCTGGTGAGCCCCGAGGGCGTCCAGGCCTCACTCGGCGACAACCTGCCCGGTCAGACGGCGATGGCCGAACTCCTGCGCCAGCACGACGGCAAGTCGCCGCGCAGCCTGCTCGGCCGGATCTTCGGATCCTCGCCGCTCACCGACGACACCCGAGTGCTCTTCAACGTCGCACTCGGCGAGATCGAGGTCGCCGACGCGCTCGGCGCGCTCGCATCGGGCTGGGTCGTGTTGCACTCGCTCCCGGTATCGTCAGGCGGCTCCGACATCGACCACCTCGTGATCGGTCCGGGCGGCGTCTTCATCATCGCGACCCTCAACCACAGCAAGCAGACGGTGTGGGCGTCGCAGCGCACACTCATGGTCGGTGGCATCCGGTATCCCGACATTCGCAACATGGAATACGAGATGGGCCGCGTCGAGCGCCTGCTCAGCACCGCTGCGAACCGCGCCGTCGAGGTCTCCGCCGTGCTCGCCGTCGTCGCCCCGAAGTCGCTCACCGTGCGCCAGAAGCACCGCGACGTCGAGGTGCTCGCCGCGAACACCCTCGCCGACTGGCTCACGATGCGCCGCCGCGTGCTCTCGCCCGACGACGTGCTCGAGATCGCCGAAGCCGCGGAGCGCTCGACCACCTGGCACCAGGGCGACGGCCCGGTCATCGACACGAGCGACCTGCGCGCACGCTTCGAGACGCTGCGACTGGATGTCACGCGCGCCTGGCGCCTCCAGCTCATCTGGGCCGGGGTCATCTCGGTCGTTGCGGCGAGCACGTTCCTCGGGGTGAGCTACGTGATCCTGTTGAGCGCCCTCGGACTCTGGACGCCGCAGTAGACCACTTAGGCTGAACTGCATGGCCACTGTCGTCGCACGTTCCGTCCGCTACGAGGAGTTCGGCCCTGCGTCGGTGCTCCACATCGTCGACCGCGAGATCGCGGATCCCGCACCCGGCAAGGTGCGTATCGCGGTTCGCGCCGTCGGGCTCAACCCGGCCGACTTCAAGGTACGCAACGGCGACAAGCCGGAGTGGAACCCCACGCTGCCCGCCGGTATCGGCCGCGAGCTCGCGGGAGTCGTCGAGGCGATCGGTGACGGGGTCACCCTCGTGAGCGTCGGAGACGAGGTCTTCGGCAACGTCGCGGGCAGCGCACTCGCCGAGTACGTGCTGACCAATCCCGCCAACCTCGCCCACAAGCCGGCCGCACTCGACTGGACCCTGGCTGGCTCCCTCTCGACGGTCGGCCAGACAGCGAACAGCTCGGTGGAGTCGCAGCACCTCGGCGCGGGCGACACCGTGCTCGCGAGCGCGGCGGCCGGGGGAGTGGGCGTCGTCGCGAGCCAGCTGGCGCTCCGCACCGGTGCGCGGGTCATCGGAACCGCGAGCCCGTCGAACCACGCCTTTCTCGAGTCGCTCGGTGTCATCCCTGTCGCCTACGGTGACGACCTCGTCGAGCGCCTGCGCGAGTTCGGGCCATTCACCGCCGTGCTCGACAACCACGGCCCCGACACGATCGAGGCCGCCATCGCGCTCGGGGTTCCGCTCGACCGCATCAACAGCATCGCGGTCGAGCCCGACGTCTACGGCACCCAGGGCGTCGGTCGCGGACCGATCGACACCGCGGTGCTCGAGCACCTCGCCGACCTCATCGTCGCCGGGGAACTCGTGCTCCCCATCGAGAAGGTCTACCCGCTCGACGAGGTAGTTGCGGCGTTCGAGCACCTCGAGGGCGGGCACGCTCGCGGCAAGATCGTGGTCGAGGTCTAGCAGCCGAGCTGTAGCGGCCGAGCTGTGGCGGCCGAGTTCTACCGACCCCGCAGCGCACCCTTGGCGATGAGTCGCTGCGGTGCCCAGGTAGTCAGCCAGACGACGAACTTGTAGCGCGCGCTCGGAATCGACACGGCCTTGCCCCGGGCGACATCGCGCAGCGCCACCCTCACCAGAAAGTCCGCGTTGAGCCACATGAACGACGGCACCGTGCTCTTGTCGACATCCATCCGCTCGTGGAACTCGGTGTGCACAAAACCGGGTGCGACGGCCGTGACGCGGATGCCTCGAGAGCGGTAGTGGATGTTGGCCCAGCGCGAGAAGCTCAGCACCCAGGCTTTGGCGGCGCCGTAGGTTCCGCGCGGGGTGAAGCCCGCGACACTCGCAATATTGATGATCGTGCCGCTGCGGCGGGGCAGCATCTGCTGCAGCGCGGCGTGTGAGAGCCGCATCGGCACGAGCACGTGCAGGTCGAGGTGCCCGACCTCGTCGTCGATCGGGTTCTCGTCGAAGGGCGGCACGAGACCGAATCCGGCGTTGTTGACGAGCACGTCGATGTCGGCCTCGAGCACGCGCGCCTCGACGCGGGCAAGACCGTCGACGGTCATGAGGTCGGCGGGCAGAGTGGATGCCGCGACCCCGAACTCGGCGGTGAGTGCGGCGGCGCGCTCCGTGAGTCGGTCGGCATCGCGGGCGACGAGAACGAGGTCGTGGCCTTGCGCCGCGAGCTGGCGGGCGAACTCGGCTCCGATGCCGGCTGTCGCGCCCGTGATGAGAGCTGTGGGGGGAGTCATGGCACAACGGTAGCGCCGTAGAGTGATCGCATGCGTACCCTGGGGCTCCGCTTCGTGCCGTACGCCATCGTCGGCGTGCTGCACTTGTTCGCGCTGTTCACGGCGTCGGCGAGCGTCATCCAGTTCACCAAACCACTGCTCATGATCGCGCTGCTGGGTTGCTTTCTCTGGGCGCTGCCGACTGTTCGCTCGCGCATTGCGATCTTCGGTGCGCTCGGCATCATCTTCTCCTGGGTCGGCGACGTCTCACTCGCCGCACCCGGCGGCACCGGCTTTCTTATCGGTCTCGCGTTCTTCTTTCTCGCGCACATCGCCTACCTCGTGCTCTTTCTCACCGTGATTCGCGGGCGGCGGATGCCTCTGCGCACGCGCCTCGTTGTGCTCCCCGTCGCGGTGCTCTGGTGGGGGTTGTTCGTCGCGTTGCTCGCTCCGCATGCCGGGGCCCTGCTCTTTCCTGTCGCCATCTACGGTGCCGTGCTGGGCGGGGTCGCGGCAGCGTCGTTCGGATGCAACCGGTTCATCGTCACGGGCGCGCTGTTCTTTCTCGCCTCGGATTCGCTGCTCGGACTCCACATGTTCGTTCCCGACTTCGAGTTCTGGCAGGTCGATTTCACGATCATGCTCGCCTACATCGTCGGGCAGGGGCTTATCGCCTTCGGGGCCGTACGACACGCGCGCACCGGCGTTGAACGGGTCGAAGCGGCGGTCGCGGCCTGAGTTCGCACCCCTTCGGGGGGTGCCCGGCTTGAGGGGACGTCACCTATCCTCGGAGGGACGACGATGTCCGTCGTTTCGAGCCGGATCGCAGCAGTCGCAGTGGTTCGAGCTTTTGCCCGGGGGAACACACGATGACGAGCGCCTACTTCAGTTATCACTTCGGCAATGACGCTGCCCGTGCTGCCTCAGCACGCAGTGCCATGGCCCTGGAAGCTGACGCCCCGATCGCCCCTCCCGTCTGGGAAGAACTCGGCTGGGGCGGCGACACCGCCGTGACCCGCTGGGTCGCCGACCGCCTGCGTGGCAAGGAGTGCCTCGTCGTTCTCATTGGCAGCCAGACCGCGACCCGCAAGTGGGTCAAGTACGAGATCAAGATGGCGTGGGAGTCCGGCCGCGGTGTCATGGGCATCAACATCCACAACCTGCTCGACGCCAAGGGCAAGCCGTCCGCGCCCGGCAAGAACCCCTTCGAGGACTTCGCCTACGGCGGCGTCAAGCTCTCCGAGCTCGTGAAGGTCTACGAGCCCCTCGGCGACAACCCGCAGGAAAACCTCATGCACATCTCGGGCAACGCGCACATCTGGGCAGCGAACGCTGTCGCCGCGCGTCGCGTGCCTGTCGCCTAACTACTTGATCTCGAGGGTCCACGGTCCGTCGGCGACGACGGCGACGTAGGTCGGCCCCGCCTGGAACTCCGCCGTTCCGCTGAACACACCGATCTCGTTTTCGACGAGCTGTTTGCGCGGTTCGCCGAAGCTCCAGATGATGAAGTTGCTCTCGCCGCCGTGCGTGCTCGACGCGGTCCCTCCCGGGCCTTCGTACTTGAACACTGTGTCGTGGTCGCCCGAGTACGGGCCAGCGAGCGTTTCGACGGTGTCGATCGAGCGCACAGTGACAGTCCAGGCGCCGTCGGCGAGCACCTCGAGCGATGCTGTGTCCTCGTCGAAGAGCGAGTTGATCATGACTGTGCCGTCGTAGGGGCCACGCGCCGAGACGAGTCCGCCGATCGTCACGTCGTCGTCGTTGTACGCGGTCACCCAGAAGCCTCCCGCACCGGTGTGGGTCATGTCGGCGACGGCGAGCACACCGGGGCCGTCGGGCAAGGTGATGGCAAATGTCGAGTCGCCCGAGCCGGTGTAGACGATCGACCCGGGGATGTCTCCCGTCGATGTGTTGGGAGCTCCGCTCGCCTGGGGCGCCGACGTTGGGTTGCCACTCTCGCTGATGGTGATCGGGGCAGGCTCCGGACGCACGAGGCTGATGACGAGCGCGCCGACGCCCACGATCGCACCGATCGCGATCGTCGCGATGACGGCGATGATCCAGCGACCGGCGTTGCTCGCGGGCGGGGGAGAGGTAGTGACGTACGGCTCGGGAATCGGGATCGGAGCGGTCGGCGGAGCCGGGCTCTTCGCGGGAGCGAGGGTAGGCGCCGCCACAATTGGCGCTGGCGCTGGCGCTGGCGCTGGCGCTGGCGCCGGCGCCGGCGCCGGCACAGGTATCGGTATCGGGGGTGCCGTCGTGTCGGGGCCGTACGGTGATGGGGTCGCCGCAGCGCGGCCGAGCGAGGGGAGCGGAACCGGCGGCACGCCCGACTCGAGCGTGGGATCCTCGGCGCGGGGCGCGGCGGGAATGTGCTCGGGCGGCGGCGGGGGTGTGGGCTTGTCGCTCATAGGGGCAACGCTAGCTGGGTGGCATCCATTCGGCTTGTCAATAGCATGGGCAGGACTACCCATATCTTCCACAAAACCTCAGATTTCCCGTAGCCTCGCATCTATGACTGACGCGAACACACCCACCAGCCCTGAGCCCACCCCCGCCGTTCCGACTCCGGCCGCCGCCCCCGTGGCTCCCGCAGCCGGCTCGTACGCCGCTCCCGGAACCCCGGTCGAGGGCGCACCCTCCGCCTACGCCGCTCCCGGCGCACCGGTCGGCGACTCGAGCAAGGCAGCCCGCAACGGCTTCATCTTCTCGATCCTGCAGTTCCCGGTGAACATCCTCAGCACCAACATCATCAACGGCATGGCCGTCGGTGCGACTGTCGACTCCGTCGGCGGCATCCTCGGTGTGTTCGTCGTGTCGCGCATCATCGTGCTGGCACTCATCGTTCTCGGCTTCATCTTCAGCCTCAAGGGCCTCCGCGAGACCGCCGGTGGCGCACGCAAGGGTCGCGGCTTCGCGATCGCGGGCATCATCATCGCCTCGATCGGAGTCCTGTTCTGGATCATCAGCCTCCTCGGCGCAGCAGCGCTGTTCGTCCTCTAAGAACGCACAACTCAAGCGCGGGCGTCCCTTCGGGGGCGCCCGCGTTTTGTTGTGGGGGATGGATGTTGCGCAGCTCAATCTCGGGCCTTGCTGCCGGGAGCCAATCGTGGCGGTCACGCACACCCATTCTGGGGACTGACCCCGCACAGACCGCTGCGTCTACCCTCTGGGTAAGTCGATGATCGACTCGCATTCACGGTGCCTATGACAACGAAGTCAGGATTCACGATGACAGACACAACTCAGACTGCTCCCAAGTGGGAGGTCGCTACCCGAGACCGTGTTCGGAGTGCGTTGAAGAAGTTCAACAAACCTCTTCAGGATCTCGTGGCTCGGGATGCGAATGAGGGTGACACCCGGCTCCTCATCACTGACCTGCTCTGCGATGCGCTCGGCTACGACAAGTACGAAGACCTCACCACCGAGTACATGGTTCGCGGAGAGTTCGCTGACTACGGAGTCCGCATCGACAAGCAGATGGTCGCCTTCATCGAAGTCAAACGCGCGACGACGAAGCTCGGGGTCAAGCACCTGCGGCAGGTCGAGATGTACGCGGTCAACGAAGGCGTGGAGTGGGTGGTTCTCACCAACGGCGCGCACTGGCAGGTCTACCACCTCACGGCTGGGCTCCCCGTGACCATTGATCTGACCCTCGACATCGATCTGCTTGGACCGCAGACGAATAATCACAAGGCGGACCAGTTCTTCTGGCTGAGTAAGGAATCACTGAAGCGCAAGCAGATTGAGGATGTATGGAAGCAGTCCGCGGCGACTTCGCCGAAGGCGCTACTCCAGCTGATGCTCTCAGAACCGGTACTCGAAGCCGCGCGGAAGGAACTGCGTAAGCGTGCCGGCTATAACCTCGAAGTGTCAGACATTGCACGGATGGTGAGGTCATCGATCGTGAGAACGGACGTGCTTGAGGCTAAGTAGTCTCGGCCCGAACTCCGATCTCTGCTAAACTCCCAAGGTTGCCGTCTAACGGCCGCGGATAAAGAGAGCTGACACATCAGGTGAACAGCACCGCGCAACGAGGGAAAGGGGTATCTATGCCACTCGCACCAGATGCCAAGAAAGCAATCATCGACGAGTACGCCACTCACCCTGGTGACACCGGCAGCCCCGAGGTACAGGTCGCAATGCTGACCGCACGTATCAAGGACCTCACCGAGCACCTCAAGGAGCACAAGCACGACCACCACTCACGTCGTGGACTGCTTCTGCTTGTTGGCCAGCGTCGTCGCCTTCTTGGCTACCTGTCTGACGTCGACATCGCCCGCTACCGTACGCTCATCGAGCGTCTCGGACTGCGCCGCTAGTCACAGTCTTATAGGCGAGTACATCGGGCCGTCACCTTCGGGTGGCGGCCCGGTGTCGTTTAACAGCTGTGTCGTCAACATCGTGAAAGACTCGAACCCATGAGAAACCTGGGCACGATCCTCGGCGTCATCCTCGCGATTGTCATCGCGTGGTGGCTCGTCAACACGCTCTTCGGCGTCATCTTTTTCATAGTGAAGCTGATCATCGTGGCGGTAGTCGCCGTATTGGTCTACTTCGCGCTGCGTGGTCTCCTCAACCGCAGCAGTACCTAGTAGTCGAGTTCCGACAGCCGCACCGCGAGATCCTCGACTGTCGTGCGAAAGTCATCCTCGGTCACACGCGCATCGGTCCAAACCAGGGTGCGTACAACGAGATTCGATCGCTGGATGTCAGCGACGTAGTGTCGCCCGAAGCCGTACTCCTCGGTCCAGCCGCTCGCTGACACTGAGGCGGGCAGGGAGAGCGCCGGCATTGCGACAACTTCGGCAGTCGTGACGCTTGAGCCTGTGCCGAACTGCATCTGGCTGCATCCATCCACCGCGTCCGCGAGGTCGCTCATGTGCTCGCTGGCGAGCTCAGAGGTCGCGAATATTCGGATTGACTGGTCGATCGAGTAGGTCTCGCTCTTATCGGTCGACGTGCCCAGAAGCTGCATGGGCTCGAAATTGCCGGTCGGCGGGTTGTTCAGTGGGTACACAGACGGCGCGTACATCGCTGTGAAGAAGCAGTTGTCGGGCGTGCTCTCGTCTTCGACCCAGATCTTTGCGGTGATGCGGTGCTCCGAGCTCGGGGTGCTACTGGCGTAGTCGCCGATCCCGGCATAGCGTTCGGTGAACCCGAGGGCATCGAGGGTCTCGTCGGAGAGGACCAGGTCGTCGCCAATCAGGCCGTTGAAGCAATCCTCCGGGCACTCATCTGGCTCCGCCGCGACCGGGTCGCCAGCCTCGCCCGTGCTCAATTCGCCCGGTTCCAGGATTCCCGCCCGGCGCATCACGTCGGGCGCCAGCGCTGCAACCGTGACGATCGCCCAGACGATGACGCCGAGCAGGATGACAGACGCTGCCCCGATTCCGACTTTCCACCACGTGCGGGCCGAACGTGCGGACGCAACCGCAGGCGGGATGGGGTCTGACACGGCGCCTCCGATTTCGATGAGTTTGACTCACCGTAGCGCAGAGAAAGTGCGCTGAGAGGCGGGGGAGGTCTCGACAGGCTCGATCGCCCGGGCTCGACCTGATCTCGACAGGCTCGATCACCGACTGAAGTGATCTCGGCAGGCTCGACCTGATCTCGACGGGCTCGATCACCGCATGATCTCGACAGGCTCGATCACCGGGGTGCGAGATCAGCGGGCCTTCTTCGCAGCCTTGAGCGCCTTCTTGCGCAGCTTCTGCTGGCGTTTGGTTCCATTGATGACGTTGTTCACCTGCACCGCGGTTGCGGCGTGCAGCGCGGTGTTCGCGATCTTGAACGCGAGCTCCTGGTCCTCAGGCGTGCCGCGGGACTCCGCCTTACGGGCGGCCTTACGGGAGGCCTTGCGGTCGGCGCGGTCCTCCGCGGCCGCCCCGACGGGGTCTTTCTGGGCGCGCACCGAGCGTCCCATGGCGAGGTCCTTCTCGTGCTGCACGGCGGCCTTGTCGCTTACGGCTGTGTCACGCGGCGGCAGCTGGATGTGCTCCTCGGCCGCGATCCCGGCCTGCAGCTCGCGTCCACGCTCCAACTCGGCGTCCAGCTCGGCACCGAACAGCAGGGCGACGTTCGAGATCCAGATCCAGAGCAGAAAGACGATGACGCCACCGATCGCACCGTAGGTCTCGTCGTAACTCGTGAAGTTCGCGGCGTAGAACGCGAAGCCTGCCGAAGCGATGACCCAGACGATCAGGGCGAGCAGCGCCCCGAGGCTCATCCAGCGGAACTTCGGCTGCTTCACGTTCGGTGTCGCGTAGTAGAGCACGGCGACGACGAGCACGGCGATGAAGGCCAAAATCGGCCACTTCGCGATGTTCCACACCGCAAGTCCGGCCTCGCCCACGCCCAGCGCATCAGCGACGTTAGACGCGATCGGCCCGCTGATCACGAGCAGCACTGCGGCCGACACAGCGGCGAGGATCGCGACGACAGTTACGAGCAGGGTGATCGGGCGCAGCTTCCACACCGGTCGACCCTCCTGAATCGCGTAGATGCGGTTCATCGCGCGGGCGAAAGCGCCCACGTAGCCCGAGGCGCTCCACAGCGCACCGCCGATTCCCACGACGAGAGCAACACCGGCGGCCGGTGCACTCGTGATCGCGAGAATGGGTTCGCGCACTGCATCCAGCGTCGTGGATGGCACGAGCCCACCCACGAGGTCGAGCAACGTGTTCGTGGTCTCGTTGGCGTCACCGAACAGCCCGAGGATCGACACGAAAGCGAGGAGCGCGGGAAACACCGCGAGCACCCCGTAGTAGGTGAGCGCGGCGGCCAGATCGGTCGCCTGGTCGGAGGTGAACTCGCGCATCGTCTTGCGCAGCACGTACTTCCACGAGGGTTTCGTGATGTCGGCGAGAGAGTCAGGCTTGCGCGGGTCTTCGGGCTGTGGGGCCGTTGCTGCCCGGGTGCTTGCGTGCTGTCCCTCTTCTTCTGCCATGGCATCCACGCTAGGTAACCCAGCGTGCTTTCAAGAGAGGTTCACGCGGCTCGGAGACAACACCCAGCGAGGCGAACGCCCAATACTGGGGTAAAACCCTGTGGCGGCCCACCCCCACGCCGCCCGTAAACTTGCGGTCTTACCTTTTGGAGACTGCAATATGAACAAGCCCGGTTTCGGCGCGCGCTTTCGTTATTGGTTCGACAACGTCATGGCCAAGGGCATCGTCGCCCTCTCCGGCCTCCTGGCCCTGGTGACGCTCGTCTTCATCCTTATTGTCGCGGCGTTCGTCGTCATCTTCCACATCTATCCAGAGCCCGACGGCGTGGAGAAGGCGCTCCCGTTCGGTGAAGTGCTGTGGGGCAACCTCATGCGGGCGATGGATGCCGGAGCAGTCGGCGGTGACGAAGGCTGGGCCTTCCGCTTCACCATGCTCGTGGTCACGATCGGCGGACTCTTCGTCGTCGCGGGTCTCATCGGCATTGTCTCCAATGCCTTCAACACGAAGCTCGAGGAGCTCCGCAAGGGGCGCTCGAAGGTCATCGAGAAGGACCACACCCTCATTCTCGGCTGGAGCACGAAGGTGTTCCCGATCATCTCCGAGATCGTCATCGCCAACGAGTCGCGCGGCAGGGCGGTCATCGTGGTGCTGGCCGACGGCGACAAGGTCGAGATGGAAGACGACATCCGCGCGAAGATCCCGAAGCCCGGCAAGACGAAGATCATCGTGCGCTCCGGTGACCCGATGGACCTCACCGACCTCGAGCTGAGCAACCCGCACACGGCACGCAGCATCATTCTTCTCGCTCCCGAGACCGAAGAAGACCCCGACTCGGTCGTGATCAAGACTGCTCTCGCGATCACCAACAACCCCGCTCGCAAGAAGGCGGATTACCACATCGTCGGCGAGATCCAGGATCCCGCCAACCTCGAGGCCGCGCGACTCGTCGCCAAGCACGAGGCGAGCTGGGTGCTGGCCAACGACCTGATCAGCCGCGTCACTGTGCAGACGTCACGCCAGTGCGGACTCAGCGTGGTCTACACCGAGCTGCTCGACTTCGACGGCGACGAGATCTACTTCACCCAGCAGCCCGGCCTGGCCGGCCGCAGCTACGCCGAGGCCCAGGACGCCTTCGCGGAGTCCGCCGTCATCGGCTTCGTCAAGGGTGGCGAGGTGCTCATCAACCCACCCGTGACGACCGTCTATGAGGCGGACGACCAGCTCATCGTCATCGCAGAGGACGACAGTCTCATCCGCATCGCCGGTGTCGGCGTCATCGACAACAGCGCGATCAACAAGCCGAAGAAGATCAAGCAGGCAAGCGAACAGACTCTCGTGCTCGGCTACAACTCCGGCCTGCACGCGATGCTCCGCGAGCTCGCGCAGTATGTCGCGCCCGGGTCGAGCGTGCTCGTGGTCGCCGACGTCGACGAGCCGCAGTTCGAGCTCTACCCGAACCTCAAGGTGGTGTTCCAGAGGGGAGATGCCACGAGCCGCGCGGTTCTCTCGGAGGTTCCGGTCACCGACTTCGAGCACATCATCGTGCTCGCCTACAAAGACACCATGCAGATCCAGCGCGCGGACGCCAAGACCCTCATCACGCTCCTCCACCTGCGCGAGATCGCCGATGAACTCGGCCTCGACCTCAACGTCGTCAGCGAGATGATCGACGACCGCAACCGTGAGCTCGCCGAGGTCACGCGTGCCGACGACTTCATCGTGAGCGACAAGCTCATCAGCCTGATGCTCTCGCAGCTGAGCGAGAACCAGCGGTTGAGCGATGTCTTCGCCGACCTGTTCTCGAGCGCGGGAAGCGAGATCTACCTGCGCCCGGCCGACACCTACGTGAAGCTCGGCGTCGAGATCGACTTCTACACGGTTCTCGAGGCCGCTCGCCAGCGCGGCGAGACGGCGATCGGCTACCGCATCGCCGCCGACGCACGCGACAGCGACAAGCACTACGGCGTGCACGTCAACCCGCGCAAGGCGGGACGTTTCGCCTTCGCGGCGGGCGACCGGGTCGTGGTTCTCGCCGAAGATTAGGCACTTTGCTGACCGAGCGTTAAGTAAAAGTCTTTACAGGTGGTTCTACCCCCGAATAGGCTCCACAAAACACTTAACACTCGGTCAGCGTTGTCCGAAGTAGTACAGCCCTGACCGGCTCACAGAAGGCGGTCAGTGCATGTCGAGACAACGCATGGTTCTGGCGGGGGCAGTGGCCCTCGCGCTCGTGGTTGCGGGGGTGAGCGGGGCGCAGGCGGCTCCGGCGCCCGCGCCAGGGGCAGCACCCAACTTCGGCCCGAATGTGCTCGTGTTCGACCCGAGCATGCCGACAGCAGACATCCAATCGGCGGTGGATGCAATTGCGGCCGAACAGGTCGACAACGAGATGGGTGAGGCGCGCTACTCGCTGTTGTTCGCGCCGGGAACCTACGGCACCGCCGAAGAACCCCTGGTCTTTCAGGTCGGGTACTACACGGAGGTCGCCGGTCTCGGCGCGAGCCCAGAAGACGTGACGATCAACGGCCACGTCGACGTCTACAACCGGTGCCTCACGGCAGACAACTGCATTGCGCTGACCAACTTCTGGCGCTCCATCTCGAACCTCACGATCAACGTGACGGGCGGCGAGGGCTGCCGGTCGTCGGCGAACTTCTGGGCTGCGTCGCAGGCCGCTCCGATGCGTCGCGTGAAGGTCAACGGCCCGTTGAGCCTCATGGACTACTGCACGGCCGGACCGCAGTATGCGAGCGGCGGGTTCATCGCCGACTCGGTCACCAACGACGTGACGAACGGTTCGCAGCAGCAGTACCTCGTGCGCAACAGCTCGATCGGCACCTGGTCGAACGGTGTGTGGAACCAGGTCTTCTCCGGTGTCAACGGGGCTCCGGCGCAATCGTTCCCGACGCCGCCGTATACGACGCTCGCCACGACCCCGCTCACGCGGGAGAAGCCGTACCTCTACCTCGACGACAAGGGCAAGTACCGCGTCTTCGTGCCCAAGGCCGAGAAGAACACCTCCGGCACGACCTGGCAGGACGGCACCGAGGCGGGCACGTCGCTCGCGATCTCGAAGTTCTTCGTCGCCAAGCCGAGTGACTCGGTGCGCACGATCAACCGTGCACTCGACAAGGGGCTCAACCTGATCCTGACGCCGGGCGTGTACGAGATCTCCGAGACGATCCGGGTGGACCGTAAGAACACCGTCGTGCTCGGACTCGGGCTCGCGACCCTCACCGCCAACCGCGGCACTGTCGCAGTCAAGGTCGGCAACGTCGAGGGGGTCATCCTCGCGGGTCTCACGATCGACGCTGGAGCGAAGAACTCGAAGGTGCTGCTGCAGGTCGGTTCGAACCACGGCCGCGACCGGTCGAGCGCGAAGAACCCGACGACACTGAGCGACGTCTTCTTCCGCATCGGCGGCCCGCACATCGGCAAGGCGGACGTCTCGCTCGAGGTCAACAGCGACAACGTGCTGCTCGACCACCTGTGGGTGTGGCGCGCTGACCACGGCGAGGGCTGGGGCTGGACCGTCAACACGACGAAGAACGGCGTCGTTGTCAACGGCGACGACGTCACGGCCACCGGCCTGTTCGTCGAGCACTTCCACCAGTACAACACCGTGTGGAACGGCGAGCGAGGGCGCGTGATCTTCTACCAGAACGAGCTGCCCTACGACGCCCCCAACCAGGCCGCGTGGAAGCACGGGTCGACCCTCGGCTGGGCCGCCTACAAGGTGAGCGACAAGGTCAAGAAGCACGAGCTGTGGGGAGGCGGTGCCTATATCTACACGAACGTCGACCCGACGATCCACGCGACGCGCGGCTTCGAGGTTCCAGTACGACCGGGAGTCAAACTCCACAGCCTGCTCACCGTCAACCTCGGTGCGGGCACGATCGACCACGTGGTCAACGACACGGGCGATCCGGTGAGCAACGCCAACACCGGCTCGCCCAGCTACGTGGTGAGCTTCAACTAGACGAATGGATGTCCCGGGCACACTGTGCGCGGGACATTCGCTCGTTAGGGTGGGGGCATGTCACGAGCCATCCTCGACGATCCTCTGTCCGGCACCCCCACCCGCATCGGCCGCGGCAGCATCCGCACGATGGCTCTCGTGGTCGCCGGGCTCTCCGTTGGCATCGCGTTCTTCATCGCGGCTCCGGTAACCCAGTTCGGTCCGATCCTGCTCGGCTCCCCGGTGCCGTGGTTCGTGGGCTACCTCGTCTCGGTCGGGGTCGTCGCGGTACTCATCGGTCCGCTGCTGTTGCCTCGCGCCACGCGTCCGGTTTACGTGGATGCCACGAGCGGCCACGTGCGCGTGGGCCTGCGCTCACGACCGGTCGGTGACATCCAGCGCGCGTATCGTCTGCCCGACGGACTCTCGGACGGCCGCTTTCAGTTGCGACTGGCCCTGCCGGGAATCGATGCCCTCGTCGGCGTCTCCGCGCGCATGCCGGCCGAACTCTCGACCGCGGAGTTCGACGCGCTCATCGCGCTCGTCGAACGCGCTCCGATCGAGCCGGACCCCGGGGTGACGCTGCGGCCGCCGCTCGGCGACGAGCTCGGGCCGAGGGATGCCGCGCAGTCGTTCAGCGACGACATCAACCGTTCGCTGCTCGCGCACGAGACCATGTCGTTCGCCAAGCCGACACTTCTCGCCGAGCTCCGCGGCATGCGCGATGCCCTCGCAGGAACGGGCACCGGCGTGGGGACCGCGACGATCCGGGACATCGGTCTCGTCGTGCCCTACACGACCAACGCACCGGTGCAGCAGGCCGACCTCGCCGAGGCGAACGCCATCGCCGCCGAGGGGCCGAAGCGCGGACTGTTCTGGACGCTGTCGAGGGCCTTTCGGGCGGATGCCGCCGCGAGCGAGTCGTGGCTCGAATCTGTCGGGGCTCCGCAGGTCGGCCGAGTCGGTGTGTTCTCAGAGCGCCTCGGAATCGCCGTCATCGTCGCCGGGCTCGCGGCGCCGTGGCTCGCGGTAATCCCGTTCTTCGTCTCGGTATTCATCGGCAACCTCTTCGGCCCGCCCGACCTGGGAGCACTCGGCGGGATCATCGCCTTCTTCATGCTCACCTGGCCGTTCATCGTGTGGGCGGGGATCATTCTCAACTGGCGCGGTCGCGTGCAGCGCTTCGAGAGCATTCGGCGCCGCGCCGTTGCCGCGCGGGCGACCGGCATCACCGCACCGGCCGAGCTCGCGGCGTTCGTCGGGCCGCGGTTCGCGGATGTCGCCTACCTCAACCAGTTGCTGTGGTTCCTCATCGTGCAGTCCATCGTGTTGCTCGCGGGAGGGCTCACGATGTTCGCCGTCGCGATGGGGCAGGTCGAGAACTGGGGGCCGAGCGCCATCGGGGCGATTCTCGGCGTGCTCATGGCCGTGGCATCCATCCCGGTCTTCGCGGCCGCGGTGCAGCTCATCGCGCGCTTCGGAACGCGCACCCTGCGTGCCGTGGCGTACTGGCGGGCGATCGCGTCACCCCTCGGCTAGCTACGGCTCGAGTTCGCTCATGCGCTGGGATGTCGAGTGCACAAAGGCGGCGAGCTGCTCGTCGGTGAGCTCTGTTCCGGTGTAGCGCGACGCGATGATCCGGGTCACGAGGTTGCGCTCCTGAACGAAGACGACCGTGGTCGTGGCGACCTTTGTCTCTTCGACCCAGGCGACGACGCTGGCCGATTCGACGACCTCGAGGTCTGTTCTGGTCACCGTCGGCTCGTAGGTGTAGGTGACGCTCGATTTGATGGAGTAGCCGGGGCAGTCGTCGATGGCGCCGTCGAGCGAATCGACGAGGGCCTCGGCCTCCGACTCGCCGTCGAGAACTCGCACGACCTGGCCGACATCGTCGAAGTCGCTGTACCAGCCGCCGAAGTCGATCGTCGGGTCGTCTTCTTCTTCGTCGGTGAGCGGGGCGGCGCCGAGAACTCCCCACTGCGAGGCGAACTCGCAGGCCGCGGGCGTGCCGTCGGAGCGCTGCCAGTTGACGCCGGAGCGCACGGCGTAGGCGTTGGCGTCCCAGTCGGGGTTGCCCTCGTAGCCGACGCTCGCGAGCATCCCGATGGGGCGCAGCACCGCCTTCGACGGGTAGAGGCTTTCGGCGGCTTCGGTGTCGAGACAGCCTTGTGCGCACGCAGCATCGTCGGGTGTGTCGGAGGATCCGAGAAAGTAGAGCCCGAACACGATCGCCGCGATTGCGGCGATGCCAGCGGTGACACCGACTCCGATCCACACCGCGCGGTCGGTGACGGAGGGTTCCTCAAAACTCATGTGCACAGGCTAGCGGCAGTGAGGGAATAGATTTGGCGAGCGATTGTTGGATACGATATCCATGCAAACGCATTGAACAAAGAAGGACATCATGCAGTTCGGAATCTTCACCGTCGGGGACGTCACCACGGACCCGACCAATGGCTCCACTCCGACCGAGTACGAGCGCATCAAGAACATCCTCACCATCGCCCTCAAGGCTGAAGAAGTCGGTCTCGACGTCTTCGCGCTCGGAGAGCACCACAACCCGCCGTTCGTGCCCTCGAGCCCGACGACGATGCTCGGCTACATCGCCGCCAAGACGACGACCCTGCAGCTCTCCACGAGCACGACGCTCATCACCACGAATGACCCGGTGAAGATCGCCGAAGACTATGCGATGCTCCAGCACGTCGCCGACGGTCGTGTCGACCTCATGATGGGCCGAGGCAACACCGGCCCCGTGTACCCGTGGTTTGGCAAGGACATCCGCGAGGGCATCCCGCTCGCGATCGAGAACTATGCGCTCCTGCACCGCTTGTGGACGGAAGACTTCGTCGACTGGCAGGGCCAGTTCCGCACACCTCTTCAGGGCTTCCAGTCGACCCCGCGCCCGCTCGACGGTGTCGCGCCGTTCGTCTGGCACGGCAGCATCCGCAGCCCTGAAATCGCAGAGCAGGCCGCGTACTACGGCGACGGTTTCTTCGCGAACAACATCTTCTGGCCGAAGGAGCACTACATGCGCCTCATCGGCTACTACCGCCAGCGTTTCGAGCACTACGGTCACGGCACCGCCGACCAGGCGATCGTCGGACTCGGCGGCCAGGCTTTCATGGCCAAGAACTCGCAGGACGCCAAGAAGCAGTTCCGCCCGTACTTCGACAACGCGCCCGTCTACGGCCACGGCCCCACGATGGAGGACTTCACCGAGCAGACGCCGCTCACCGTCGGTAGCCCGCAGGAGGTCGTCGACCGCTACGCCGCGATGCGCGACCACTACGGCGACTACCAGCGCCAGCTGTTCCTCATGGACCACGCCGGCCTCCCGCTCAAGACCGTGCTCGAGCAGCTCGACATCCTCGGTGAGGAGGTCGTGCCCGTGCTCCGCAAGGAGATGGCCGTCAACCGCCCCGTGCACGTGCCCGAAGCTCCGACGCACAAGTCGCTCGTCGCCGCGTCGCTCGTGAAGGCCGCAGACGACAAGGCGAAGGCCACGCTCCCTGAGGCTCTCGAAGGGCAGGCAACACGATGACCGCTCGCAGAATCTCCGTCATCTCGGCAGGGCTGAGCCAGCCGTCATCCACTCGCCTTCTTGCAGATCGACTCGCGGATGCCACGAGCCGCCGCCTGCAGGAGCTCGGCATCGACGTGACAGTCGACGTCGTCGAACTGCGGGACATCGCCCAGGACGTCACCAACAACCTGGTCACGGGGTTCCCGAGCGCGAAGCTCGAGGCAGCGATCGAGAAGGTCACGACGGCTGATGGCGTGATCGCCGTCACCCCGATCTTCACGACGAGCTACAGCGGACTCTTCAAGTCGTTCATCGACGTGCTCGACCCGCAGTCGATCACCGGGATGCCCGTGCTCATCGGCGCCACCGGAGGAACCGAGCGGCACTCGCTCGCCCTCGACTACGCCATGCGCCCGCTGTTCACCTACCTGCACGCCGTCGTCATACCGACCGCCGTCTACGCGGCGTCGTCGGACTGGGGGAGTGCGGAGGGTGGACTCGCCGACCGCATCGACCGAGCAGCCGGCGAGCTCGCCGCGATCGTCGTCGACAGCGACCGTTCGTCGATCGTGCGCGACCCGTTCGCGCTGCCAGCCGGGTTCAGCCCGGTCGGAGGGTACGGGGCGCAGTAGAGCCCGCCCGGCGATCGAGCGGAGTCGAGATCGGGCCGAGCTTGCCGAGGTCTCGGCTCCGCTCGACCTGATCTCGACAAGCTCGATCACCGGTATGCAAGGCTAAACGGATGTCCCGCCGCATCCTCGCCGTCGTGCTCGCGGTGTACCTGGTCTTCGTCGGAGTCGTCACGCTCGATCCGAGCCCGCCCGATCCGGCCGGCAATGACTTCGTCAGAAGACTGCTCGAGCTGGTCCCGATCAGCTACGACGCCCTCGAGTTCACAGCCAACATCGGCATGTTCGTACCCATCGGTGCGCTCGTCGCAGCGCTGAGCCGGCACTGGTGGATCGCGGTCGTCGTCGGCATCGCGCTCACCTGCGGGATCGAGTTCGTGCAGCAGTTTCTGCCCGCCCGATACCCGGAGGCGCGCGATCTTCTCTCGAACTCTCTCGGCACTCTGATCGGCGCCGGAGTGGCTGCTGTGATCACGAGGTCTCGCCGTCGCTCAACCTGATCTTGACGAGCTCGATCGCCGCTCGAAACACAGAAGCCCCGCCGAATCCGGCGGGGCTTCTGTCAGCTTGTCAGGATTTAGGCGTCGACGACGTTGACGTCGATGCTGTACTTGAGTCCGTCGACCGCAGTGATCGTGATCGTCGCGATGCCCGCGGCGCCGCTCTTGGACTCGAGCAGCTCGCAATCGATGGCCGCGCCGACCTCGAGCGGCACGGGCGTGGTGTCGAGGCAGGTGATGGTCGGGCGTGCTCCATACTGCTCCTCGAGCGCTCCCTCGGCGACCTCGGCGAGGTCGAACGGCGTGACAGTCGCGGCCCCCTCGGTCGGCTCGTCCGACGGTTCCGCGTTGTTTGCGGTCTCGGCGACCTGCACGTCGACGTGGTACTTGAGTCCGTCGACCTCGGAGATCGTCACGGTGGTGTCGTACTCGAGGCCGGTTTCCGGGTCGGTGAGGACGCAGTCGACGGTGGTTCCGTTGATGAGCTTGACCGTGTCATCGCCGCAGTCCACCTCGGGGAGGCTGCCGATCTCCGCCTCGAGGGCCTCGGCGGCCTGGGTGGCGACGGAATCCGCGGGAACCGTGAGCGACGCGCTCGCGGTGCATCCAGCGAGCAGGGCGACGGCAGCGAGTGCTACGGCGGGGGTGAGAAGTCGAGTGCGCATGGTGTCCTTCGTTACGTATAGGTGGTCTGTGTGTCCACTGTAGCCATGCAGACAAATGCTCAGAATGGGCAGCACTCCCCATCAGGCGTCTACGCGGGAGGGATGCTGCGCCCGCGAGCCCGACGTCGCATGACGGCATCCAGCGCGAGTCCGAGGCAGAGAGCGACGACGACCGAGCACGCTGCGGCAACGAGCGGAAGCTCCGGCAGTACCGTGCCGAACAGTGCCCCGAGGGCCACGTTGTAGCAGGCCCAGGTCGAGCCGGCCAGGGCCGAGAGCGGGAGAAAGCGGCGGTAGGTGACCCCGGCGGCACCCGCCGTGAGGTTCACAGCGATGCGGGCGAACGGGATGTACCGCGCCGTGAACACGAGTACTGCGGTGCGCGACAGGATCGTCGACCGCACCCGCTCGATCGCCGTGCCAATGCGCCCGCGCCGCTGCCATCCCCACCGCTCGAGGCCAACCGCGCGGCCGATCGCGAAGCACGCGAGATCGCCGATCACGGCGCCGAGGGCCGCGACCGGAATGACGGCGAGCAGGGCCGGGCTGCCGGTCGCGGCAGACAGCGCTCCGAGAGCTGCCACCACCGTCTCGCTCGGCAGCACCACGAGAAACGCGTCGCCGACCACCAACACGAACAGTGCCGGCAGGAGCCAGGGGGAGTGCACGAGGGCGAGCAGCCAGGCGACATCCATGACCCCTGTTCTATAACTGTCGGGTGAACTGCGTGCGACACCGAGACGACGGGGGAGACGCGCAAGCGAACAGTGGCTGTACACCGGGTGCTTCTGCCCCTGAGCGCGCCCAATCGTTACTTCGCAGGCGCACGATGCACGTGTGAGAGTCGCACTTGTCGCAGAGTCATTCCTTCCCCACATGAACGGCGTCACCCACTCGCTGCTCCAGATGCTCCGGCACCTCGAGTCGCGTGGGCACGAGACGCTCGTCATCGGTCCGCGCGTCGGACCGGTCGATCAGACCCACGCGCGACTGCACGGAGCCTCGCTCTCGATGCTGCGCTCCGTGCCGCTACCGTCGTATCCCGAGGTGCGCCTGACCTTCGCGAGTGCCCGACGCATCGCGGGCATCATGGCGGAGTTTCAGCCCGACGTCGTGCACGTCGCCTCGCCGTTCGTGCTCGGCTGGCAGGGCATCAGGGCGGCCGAGCTCATCGGCGTGCCGAGCGTCGCGATCTACCAGACGGATATCGCGGGCTACGCGGAGCGCTACGGCATCCGTGCGGCGGGGCAGGCCCTGGCCCAGCACGTCGCGCGAATCCACAACCGCGCAACCCTGACCCTCGCTCCCTCCAGTTCGTCGATCGCCGAGCTTCAGAGCCTCGGCGTCGACCGGCTCGAACTCTGGGCGCGAGGGGTGGACGCGCAGCGCTTCGACCCCGCCCACCGCTCACAGGCGTGGCGCGACTCGGTCGCCCCCAACGGCGAGGTCATCATCGGCTACGTCGGGCGGCTCGCACCCGAGAAGCAGGTCGAAGACCTTCGCGCGCTCACGAAGATCCCCGGCACCAAGCTCGTCATCGTCGGCGACGGCCCTGCACGCGCACACCTCGAAGCCCTGCTGCCGGATGCCGCGTTCGTCGGCTTTCTCGGTGGCGACGAGCTCGGCACGGCGCTCGCGAGTTTCGACCTGTTCGTGCACCCGGGCGAGAACGAGACGTTCTGCCAGACGGTGCAGGAGGCCCTCGCGAGCGGGGTTCCGGTGATCGCGACCGGTCGCGGCGGCCCGCTCGACCTCGTGGCCAACAGCCGCACCGGATGGCTGTACCGTCCGGGCGATCTCGCCGACTTCCGTGCCCGCGTGCTCGACCTCGTCGGTGACGAGGCGAAGCGCGCCGCCTTTGCGAGCGCTGCGCGCGCATCCGTCGCCCACCGCACCTGGTCGAGCCTCGGCGATGAGCTGCTCGGCCACTACGAGGCGGCGATGGTCACCCAGCGCCGCGGAGCGCTGCGAGCTGCACGCAAAGTCGCCGCACGCCACTAGCCCCAGAAGTCGAGGAGAACTTGGCGGTCACCGGGGTTCTCGCTTATCGTGAGCCTCATGGGGGAGCAGCTGTTTCAGGTGAACCTGCGCGGGGTCATCGGCCTGCTCAGCAAGCACATCTACTCGAGCCCGCGCGTCTACCTGCGTGAACTCCTGCAGAACGGCAGTGACGCCATCGAGGCGCGTCGGGTCGCGGAGGGCCGGGATGTCGCCGACCCGAACTGGGGCATCCGCATCGTCCCGAGCGCTGGACCTCGCAAGCCCATGCGCATCATCGACACCGGCATCGGTCTCAGCGCAGACGACGTGCAGAAGTTTCTCGCGACAGTCGGATCGAGCTCCAAGCGCGACGAACTCGAGCTGCGCCGCGACGGCTACCTCGGCCAGTTCGGTATCGGCCTACTCAGCTGCTTCATGATCTCCGACACCATCACGGTGCGCACCCGGTCTGCTCTCGGCACAGACCCGGTCGAGTGGGTCGGGCAGTCCGACGGCACCTTCACGATCCGCGTGCTCGCGGGTCGGGAAGCCGCCAAGGTCGAGATCGGCACCGAGGTCACCCTCCAGCCGCGACCCGATGACGCGGACTACGCCTCACAGCGCGCCGTCGTCGACAGCGCCCGCGAGTACGGCGAGTTCCTCGACGTGCCGGTACGAGTGGATGTCGGTCGCTCAGCTGAGTCGATCAACCGCCGCGCCCACTTCGCCGAACTGTTCACCGAGCCGAGCGAGGAACTCCTCGAATACGGCACGGAGCTGCTAGGCGTGCGCCCGCTCGACGCCATCGACCTCTCCGTGCTGGGCACCTCGACAATCGGCACGGCATTCGTTCTTCCGCGCACCCCGGCGCCGGGTGCGCGCAGCTCCGACCGGGTGTATCTCGGCGGAATCCTCGTGAGTGACAACTCGCGGCAGCTGGTGCCGGACTGGGCGTTCTTCGTGCGCTGTGTCATCCGCACCGATGGACTGAGCCCGACCGCCTCGCGCGAGCAGTTCGTCGACGACGACGCCCTCGCCGAGACGCGCAACGGCATCGGGCTCGCGATCCGTCGCTGGATCGCCGAGACCGCGGCCAACGATCCCCTGCGACTGTCCGACTTCATCGGCATCCACGAGGCCGCGCTCAAGGCGCTCGTACTGCACGATCGCGATCTTGCCCGCACCGTCATG
>Ga0247817_10000113_pt1 | contig 63013 bp, 51 predicted proteins | sample UWRJL212509R1_FD_178010 | JGI IMG/M metagenome (GOLD analysis project Ga0247817, IMG submission 178010) | Plant litter microbial communities from Arlington Agricultural Research Station in Wisconsin, United States - UWRJ-L212-509R-1 | ecosystem: Environmental > Terrestrial > Plant litter >... | reverse complement strand
GCCGGCACCTATCTGGCCGGACAGCTTTACAAGACCGTAACCAAGGACGAGAACTGGGTTTCAGGTAACGACGGTACTGTTGAAGAATTCAAGGACAAGGAAGGCAGGGTCGTGCTGAAAAGGACTTATGAATCTAGTGCTATTCAGCCTATTCACGACACCTATTATGTCTATGACCAGTACGGCAACCTTTCTTTCGTGATGCCGCCACTTTCGGACATGTCTGGATCAGACAATGACCTGAATGGGCTCTGCTACCAGTACCGCTACGACTACCGCAACAGGCTTGTGGAAAAAAAGCTTCCCGGCAAGGATTGGGAGTTTATTATCTACGACAAGCTTGACAGGGTCGTGGCGACGGGACCGGCACTTAACCCTTTCGGAGACGGCTCAAAGGGCTGGCTTTTTACAAAATACGACGCATTCAACAGGCCCGTTTACAATGGCTGGTACAACGGCTATGGCGCGACTTCGGCAGACCGAACTACCATCCAGACTATTTTGAACGGCACCGGCGCGCTGTCTGAATCGCGGACGGCATCAAATACCATCAACAATATACCCGTTGCCTATACGAATGCGGCTTTCCCCTCAAGTGCAGTTATGCTCTTGGGCATAAGCTATTATGACGACTACGGCTTTCCGAATGTGGCGCCGGTTCCGACGGCAGTTCTTGGAGAACCGATCTTGGGCAATGTGAAAGGGCTTTCCACAGGTTCCTGGACACGTGTACTGACAACCGCGTCGCAGTATCTCGGCGAGCAGTCTACGGTATTTTATGATACCAAGGCAAGACCCGTGCGGTCGTACCTGAAAAACTACCTCGGGGGCTATACGCAGTCTGACAGCAGGATTGACTTTTCAGGCAAGACGCTCTATACGGTCACCGAGCACAAGCGGACGGCCAATGTTACTCCCACGACAATCAGGGAAGATTTTGCCTATACCGACCAGGACAGGCTCCTGACCCATACGCACCAGATTAATGGGGGCGCAATAGAGCTTCTGGCCAAGAACGAGTATGACGAGCTGGGACAGCTGGTGCTGAAAAGCGTAGGCCGCACGGAAGATGACCCGCTTCAGAAAGTGGACTATACGTACAATATAAGAGGCTGGCTTCTGGGTATCAACGACATCACTGACCTGAGGCCGGCAACGGACAACGACCTTTTTGCCTACAAGGTCGGCTATAACGAAATTGACGAAGTGGCAGGCTACAGGGGAAAAAGGCTGTACAACGGCAACATTTCGGAGACCTACTGGAAGACCAGATCTGACGTAAACGTGCGCAAGTACGCCTATAAATATGACGGGCTGAACCGGCTTGAGGAAGCCCAGTACCAGCGCCCATTGCCGAGCACACCCCACCCCGACTGCTATGGCGAGAGCCTGAGCTATGACAAGAACGGGAACATACAGACCCTGACCCGCTACGGCAACAGGGAGGAAACGGACTATGCGCAGCCGATCGACGAGCTGGAATATACCTACCATCCTGACAAGAAGAACCAGCTGGTGCAGGTCTATGACAGCACGCTGGAACCCGTGGGCTTCAGCGACGGCAATAACGGCAATAACACCGACTATGCCTATGACGATTTCGGCAACATGACGGGCGACCTTAACAAAGGCATCTACCTGATTACCTACAACCACCTGAACCTGCCGGTGAGCATTTCATTTTCAAATGGCGGCAGAATTGAATATCTTTATACCGCATCAGGGAGCAAGGTGCAGAAAAAGATATTTATCCCGGCGCCTTCGCAGGCAGGCGGGTCAGTTATCACAGCAATGGATTATCTGGGCGGGTTCCAGTACCAGGACAACGTGCTGAAGCACTTCCCTACGGCAGAGGGCTATGTGAGCCATGTCAGCGGTAGCTACCAGTATGTTTTCAACTATACCGACCATCTTGGCAACATCAGGCTGAGCTATGGCTGGGACACGGCGGAAGCAAAGCTGAAGATCATGGAGGAGAACCATTACTACCCTTTCGGGATGAAGCACGCCAACTACAACACGCATACGCTGAGTGCGATGAAGAAGGAAGAAAGCAATGAAATGACATTAAAGGCGGTGGCTGCGCCGAGCAGTCCGAAGCCTGTGATGGGGTATAATTATAAGTACAACGGGAAGGAATATCAGGATGAGCTGGGGCTGAATCTGTATGACTATGGGGCTAGGAATTATGACCCTGCGATTGGCAGGTGGATGAATATAGATCCGCTGGCAGAGCAAGGTCGAAGATGGTCACCTTATACTTATGCATTAAATAACCCTGTTTATTTTGTCGATCCGGATGGAATGCTGTCAGATTCATTTATTAATAATTTAATGGAAAACTCTAATAGTGGTACAACATGGAAAAATAATGATGATGGAACTTTTTCTGGAAGTAATGGAAAGACAATTGAAGACGGAGAAACAGATCCACCGAAAAAAGGTGAGACTAAAACGAAACAACAAAAGATAGATGCTAATGCCAATGGTGTCTTGCGAAAAAGAACCGACAGTAATTCTGAAATTTTATCTAAATTTAATCCTTTCAACTCCTTTGATGATGGAGGTGTAGCAAGATTTTTAAATTCTGATTTCGAAAAAAATGTCTTAAAATGGTATGCACATGGCAGTGTAAATGGAACAGCTGGAGGAATGACTGCTCTTGAATTTAGCGCCTATCTTTCCGAGAATAGCGAAATGTTTAAAAATGCTAAGGACAATCAAAACGAGTTAATTGTAAAACTTTTCGCTTGCGATACAGGTCAGATTGAAGGCCCAGGTGGCTTAGCATATGAGATGTCGAAACTTCACCCGAACATGATTTTTTGGGCGCCAACAAACCATTTAGTTATGGATGCTGACGGTATAAGAAATAAAGAAAGTGGCCATACTGAATATATGAATGTTTATCAAAATGGAAGGGTAATTGAAAGAAGAATATTTAAAAATTAAATTTATGAAAAAGATTATATATATACCGTTTTTGATTTTGGCATCTTGCGCCAAAACACAAGTTGACGAAAAAGAAGATAGATGCGACCTTATTCAGGAATTGAGAATACAAGCAATTACAACTGGTAATGATTCATCCTATGGTACATATCTGGATTTTGTAAATCAAGAAAATAAACATTATGATATCCTTACGATTTCTTTAATAATGAATCATAAATATAAAAGTGAAAAATCTTATTACCAAATTTATCGGGCTATTGTTTCAATGGGAAATAACTCTCGATATGAGCCAAAACAACTTGAGAATCTTCAAGAAATCGATAGAAACTATGCGCTCCACTATCTCAAGGAAGGAGCAAGAAGGAATATTATTAGCTGTCAAGCTGCATTAGAGAAAATTTATAGAAATGGTTATGGGGATAAGGTTTACCCCGAGAAATCAGATAGTATTTATAAAATTTTAGAAAACAATCCAGCCGTCGGGGACTTTTATCGAAAAAATAGAGAGAATAAAAGTAATGCAGACGAAATCAATTAGGAAAAAGGGTAATGTATCAGATGTGTTGGTGACTATTTATTTCTTCTAAGATTTCAGAAACCTCGATAGCGCGGATTTGCAATCCGTGCCCACAAAGTAGAGAAAAAGGTATTTATCCCGGCACCCTCGCAGGCAGGCGGGGTCAGTTATCACAGCAATGGACTATTTGGGCGGATTCCAGTACCAGGACAACGTGCTGAAGCACTTCCCTACGGCAGCAGGCTATGTGAGCCACGTAAGCGGAAGCTACCAGTATGTCTATAACTATACCGACCATCTGGGCAATATCAGGCTGAGCTATGGCTGGGACTCTGCGGAAGCCAAGCTGAAGATCATGGAGGAGAACCATTATTATCCTTTTGGGATGAAGCACGCCAACTACAACACGCATACGCTGAGCGCCATGAAGATGGAAGAAGGCAGCGTGATGACATTGAAGGCGATGGCGGCTCCGAGCACTCCAAAGCCTGTGATGGGGTATAATTATAAATATAACGGGAAGGAATACCAAGATGAATTGGGGCTTAACCTTTACGATTATGGGGCTAGGAATTATGATGCGGCTATAGGACGATGGATGAATATGGATCCAATGGCAGAAAAATACAGACGCTGGTCGCCCTATAATTACTGTGTTGACAACCCCGTCTATTTTATTGATCCTGACGGGATGGAAGTTGTAAAAAATTGGTATGGCGATACCTATACAGAAGCTGATGCAGAGTATCTGTTTGCTCAGTTGAAGAGCCAAATGAGTTCGAATTCAAGTAGTTCTCAAACTGGAAATGATTTTGAACCTCAGAAAAACGGTAATCTACGCATTGAAAAAGGTGATAATGCAGCCAAACTTCTTAAAGAATATGGACTTGTCGTTATAGATAAGAACTATAAATTTAAAGAAGGAGATATATTGGCTGTCAATAATAATATTACAAGAGCAATTCATGCTTCAAATGGAGGAACTGTTGAAGAAATTTTAAATGGAAAAGCAAAACCAGATAGAATAAATGACAATTATGTCTGTGACCAATGCGCTCAGATGGCTAACGCAGGAGAAGAAGTTACACCTCAAAATGCTACAAAATATGGACAATTTCCTGATCCTACAAAATTTGATTCAACCCCAGGATATAGTGAAGTCAAAAACTTAACTGGAATAAACAAAGGTATGGGTATTATTTCAATTGGCGGACAACACACAGTCTCCTATTACGGAACAAGTAATAATGGTACAGTCTATGTATTTACTAAAAATGGTAATGCTGCAGCCCCTATTGTTCTTCCTTTAAATCAGGTAACAAAAGATTTTAATAATAATCAAGGAACAAATTTTACAAACAAAGACCTCAGATATTTTAAGAAAGATGCAAATTAAAAAAATTTTATTTTTAGGGATACTATCTCTTATTTCTTGCGAGAATAAGGAGCAAATAAATACAATTGTTTATAAAAAAGGCAACGTTGTTGATGAATTTTATGGGACTTTTTTTTACACAAAGTATGGAGGATTAAATTACTATATTTCTAATAAAAATGAAAGAAATGATTTTTTTGATATTAAAGATATTGATAGCATCATTTTAATGATAGATAATAAAAAGTATATGTGTAAATCCATTGTTAGCAAACCTTATTCTAGAGTAATAAATAATTCTGATTTTAGCTTTTCAATTAGTGAAAAAACACACAGCGCTATTGTCGATAAAATTAATAATATGGAAACGCTTTTATTCTTTTCTGCAAAAACCGATTTAGAAAAATTAAAAGACGATGGTATAATAAAAGCTACTTATCTCGAAAATGTAAAATAATCTTAGGACAACATATTAGATTATTTGACCCTGACGGAAAGGATTTCCCCTAACGGGATGGAAGTTGTAAAAAATTGGTATGGAGATACTTATACAGAAGCTGATGCAGAGTATCTGTTTGCTCAATTGAAGAGCCAAAGCAGTTCTAAGGGGAGCGCAACAGACCCGCCGAGCAGGAAAGCCGGAAGCATACCTAAAGGAATGTCTGAAAAAGAGTCATTGCAGGATATTGTAGTTATCGATGGCAAGAAATATTATAAAAACACAAGCAATATTTTTGCTGAAGCTGGAAATTCTATAAATAACTTTTTTGGAGGTTCTGATGATTATTTTGTTGAGCATAAAGAATATGACAAGGCTGATGAATCTTTTATCAATGAGGCATTTGACCAGTCAGCCGGAAGACTTGCTGGCGGCGTTGTGGGGAAAGCCATAGGAAAAGGAATTGGGGCTTTGGTTGGAAAAAAAGGAGGGCTATCCATAGCAGATGGAGTTTTGGAAAAACTAACGGAACACGCATTTGCAAAAGGAAGGCATGCTGATTTAGGTTTGCCAACAGAAACAATGGCATCAAATATAATGGCGCTTGTAACAAAAAATTTATCAAAATTATCACCTGGAAATAATACAATGCATGTTACTATTAATGGAATCCAGAAAACAATTATGACTAATGTTGCAAATGGTACTGTAAGATCAGTAAATATGTATCCAGGAGTATCAAATCGCGTAACTCAGGGTACAGTAAGAAACTTAGGAAATGTAAAATGGTAATAATATGAAAGTAGAAAACAAAATAATCAATTTATTGCATTATAGCGAATTAGGCAGTAACGAACCAATACATATTTGTGATTCAATAATTAAAACTATAGATTTTGACACATTTGAATTTAATAGTGAAGTGATAATAGAACGTTGTATAATTGATAGTTTACTCGTTCATTCATGTTGGTTCAGAAAGGGCTTAGTTTTTAAAAATAATCATTTGATAAATTATGTAGATTATCAAATGGGAGGACACAATTCTAATCCCATTCATATAGAAAATAATATTTTTGTTGAGTTTGTTAATTTTTTTGACTGCCAATTTAAAGAAGTGGTTGAAGTAAATAATAATATTTTTATAAAAGGGAGTAATTTATTGGGTAATAAAAATGAAGGTTTTGAGAATACTTTTGACAAAGGAATGATACATAATAATAATATTGGACAGATTGATTTAGAAGGTTTTGGAGATCAGATCTAGAATGAATTAGGTAATGTATCAGATGTGTTGGTCTTCAATTATTAATGTATCATCTGCAGATTATCAATAATTTACAGTAATATCGCATAAAATCAAAACAACCTTTGGGTTGTTTTTTTATTTTATAATGGTTTAAATCGAATAAAATGGCTTCAAACCAGACGTAGTGTTGCATATGTGTTGGCGGTGTTAAAAACATGATAAAATATGGCAAGACAAAGTCAGGTACCCAAAGATATATCTGTAAACTGTGCAAGAAGACAAGAGTTGAAAAGTATACTTAGCAAGCCTGCAAGCCTGATATCAATGGAAGTATAATTCAGTTCACCAAAGAGGGTTTGGGAATAAGAAGCACTGCAAGGATATTACAAATTTCGACTACAACATTATTAAAAAGAATTTAAGGAATTGCTAAAAACATCCCCCTAATTGCCAATAACTTACAACAATCCCTGCAAAACCAAACCCTTACCCCAAATCCGTACCTCCCCCACACCCACAAGCCACCTCAAGTATGCCTCAAGCGTAGCTAAAGGGTAGCTTAAGCGTGTTAGTGTACCAAAACGATTATGTAAAATAGAAAAAAGAAAACATAAAAAAAGCCTCCAAAGGAGGCTTTTCATTATAATAAATGTGCATCAATTAATGCCCAGAAACATTCTTAGCATGTTCCACAAACTTCAATTTCTTGGCACAATACAATCCAAAGAAAAGAATATACAAGTAACAGAACACCGGAACGATAAACGATTTCTGCACGCCAAATTCTGAATCAGCAAGCGCACCTTGAATTAACGGCACTAAAGCACCACCCAAAATCGCCATCACCAATAAAGAAGAACCCTGGCTGGTATATTTTCCAAGTCCTGCAATACCCAGCGTGTAGATATTTGAGAACATGATAGAGTTGAAGATTCCAATACCTAAAACGCTGTACATCGCCATTGCACCTTCGCTGAACATCGTTGACAGCAAAAGAATCACGTTAATCGAAGCAAAGATAGCAAGTGTTCGTGCAGGCGCTGATTTCCCAACCAAGAAAGCCAAGAAGTTCAACACTAAGAACACCAAGAAGAAACTCATCTGGTCAAAAGTCAGGTCAACAATGCTGTAAATCAGCAAGAAAACTGCTCCCGCCGTCAAAATCATATACACCGCTTTCTTCCCCGCGCCAATGCCGTGGTTCAATGAAATCGCACCTAAGAAACGGCCAATCATCGCACCACCCCAATACATTGCCAGGTAATTCTTGCTCACCGCTTCGCTCAGTCCCATCACGCTTTCTTGCTCTAAGAAGCTGATAATAAAACTTCCCACCGCAACTTCCCCGCCAACATAGCAGAAAATTCCAAGCACTCCCAGTCGCAATTGCGGGAATTTCAAGGCACCAAGACCTTTTTCTTCCGTTTCCTCGCTTTGAAAAGAAGGCAGCTTTACGTTATAAATCAATACCGCCACAAGCAATAAGATGCCTGCAAAAACCAAATACGGAATACGGGTCGCTTCCGCCGTAATATTATGGTCGCCACCAGGTCCAAAAACCAAGTAGCCGCCAAGTATCGGAGCAATCGTTGTCCCAAATGCGTTAAAAGCCTGTGTCATGTTCAGACGTCCTGACGCGCTGTCTTCTGTGCCAAGCAAAGAGACATAGGCATTCGCTGTAATCTGCAAGATGGTAAACCCAAGACCAAGCACGAAAAGCGCTCCAAGGAACAATCCATACACCGAAAAAGTCGCCGCAGGATAAAACAAAATACAGCCGACAGACGATAAAACAATCCCAGAAAGGATTCCTTTTTTGTACCCAACTTTATTAATCGGATCGCCATTGTAATAAGAAATTGCAAAATAAGCCAGTGAACCAAGAAAGTAAGCTCCGAAGAAACAGAACTGAACCAGCATCGATTCTACAAAACTAAGCGCAAATAATTTCTTTAAATAAGGAATCAAAATGTCGTTCATGCAGGTAATAAACCCCCACATAAAGAAGAGTAACGTAATGGTAATCAGCGGCACTGTATAATTTGGGCGCGATTGATTGGTTGAAGTCGAGTTATTCATAAAAGAATTATATTTTAAAAGCGCAAATTAAGAATTGAAAATAACTTTCTGTCTTAATTTACGCTTCTATTTTAAAAAAAATTAAGCGGTTAAAGCCTTCGGGCAATGGAGGCCACTTAAATATAAAAAATAACGCCTGACATACATATAAAAATCCAATTTGTATATTTGTTTAGGAGGAAAACATTTATGGAATTTAAAAGACTGCTTGAAGAAAGATCGAAAGAAGCTTGGGATATCTATCTGCCAGGCCTGTCAATTGACTGTGTTGTTTTTGGATTTCATGACGGAGCGCTAAAAATCTTGCTGATTAAAATAAAAGGCCAAGACCTTTGGGGCTTGCCAGGAGGCTATATCAAAAAAAACGAAGGGCTGAACGACGCCGCTTCCAGAATATTGAAAGACAGAACGGGTGCAAAAAATATATATCTGCAACAGTTTAGGGCTTTTGGAGAACTGAACCGCTCTGAAGGTTTTTTCTCAGATTATGACGACACGCTTTGGCACAAGCAGCGCTTTATTTCAATGGGATTTTATGCCCTCGTAGATTATTCGCAAGTGCAATTGATGATTGACGATATTTCAAATGCCTGCGAATGGGTGAGCATTGACGAGCTTCCAGAATTCATGATGGACCACAAAAACATCTTTGAGCATGCGCTGGTCACGCTCAGAAAGCAACTGAATTGCAAGCCTATTGGGTATAATTTATTGCCTGAAAACTTCACGATGCCAGAACTGCAAAAACTGTATGAAATCATCTTGGACAAGAAATTAAACCGAGGCAATTTCTTCCGAAAAATGACTGGTTATGACATTCTAGAAAAGCTGGACGAATCAAGAAAAGGCGGCGCACACAAGGCTCCGAATTTGTATAAATTTGATTTAGATAAATACCAGACGGCTTTAAAAGACGGTTTTAAAGAAGGCTGGTAAAGCTTGAAAAAACAATCTTCTTGCTTGAAATCTATTCTAATGAAAATTTAATTATACCCTTGAATTGAAGTTGCATACCGCCATTTTTCGATATGGAAAATAGTACAGAAATACGTTTTCAACTTTCCAAAACAAATTAATACACAACTCCTTATGATATTTCATTTTAATTTACCTACTTTTGCACCCCGAAATAAGGATTGAAAAATTATGAAAAGAGTTATAGAGCACAGAAAGCTTCTTGGGGTTGATAAAACCGTTACTTTAAAAGAGTTGAAAACAATTTACAGAAACACGATGAAGGATGCGCATCCTGATAAATTTGTAGATGACGAAGCTGGAAAATTAGAGGCGGAAGAAAAAAGCAAATCAGTGATTGAAGCGTACCACTTTTTAGTGAGCATTAACCACGAAACGCAAGAAAAATACAAAGAAGAATACACTGAGACTATTGCAAAATCGAACATTCATGATTTTTATTATGAAAAACAGATCTTGAAAATCCAGCATTTAAACGGAAATATGTATGAGTATATCGGTGTTCCAAGAAATACTTATGTAAAAATGGTGAACGCTGAATCGCCAAGCCGTTTTGCTAGAAGACACATCTACGGAAGCTTTATCTACAGAAAATCTGGAGAAGCAGCTGAAGAATAAGACATAAAAACAAGCACTTTTAAAAAGCTTTAAGGTAGAAATATCTTGAAGCTTTTTTATTTATAAGATTTACACAATAAAGCAAGTTGAATCGTGTTTCTTATCTTTACATAAAAATCATGTGATGAAATCAATTTCCCTTCTCTCTATAGTCGCTTTTTTACTTTCCTGTTCTGGCAATTCTCAAGACATTACTGTTCTTACCACAAAGATAAAATTGAAGGAAGCTTCAGCTGTTGAGGTCATAAAAAATTCAAATCTGGCTTGGGTTATTGAAGACAGCGGGAATAAAAATGTAGTCTATGGACTAGATTCAAAAGGTAAAATTGCACATGAAATTACTATTGAAAATGCCAAAAACACTGACTGGGAAGACCTGACTTCTGATGAAAGTGGCAATCTTTATATCGGCGACTTCGGAAATAACGACAATAAAAGAAAAGACTTGTGCATTTATAAAATCGATGCTTCAAGCTTAAAGCAAAATACCGCAAATGCGACCTCCAAGATTTCATTTTATTATCCGACCCAGAAAGAATTTCCTCCGAAGAAATCAGATTTGGTCTATGATTCTGAATCGTTTTTTGAATACAAAGGCAACTTTTATATCTTCTCAAAAAACAGAAGCAAAGGTTTCGACGGAACTGTTTTGGTATATAAAGTTCCGAACAAAGCTGGCAATCACAAAGCTGAATTTTTAGGGCAATTTATAAGTTGTGACATTTACCAGAAATGCGCAATAACTTCAACAGACATCAGTCCTGACGGAAAGAAAATCGTATTATTGAGCGCTAATAAAGTTTGGGTTTTATCTGACTATAAAGGTGACGATTTCTTAAAAGGAAAGATGGAGATGTTTGAATTAAACAATGTCACGCAAAAAGAAGGGATTTGCTTCAAAGATGACAAAACCCTTCTGATCGTTGACGAAAAAGATAAAAAAACAGGCGGTAATTTATATGAAATTAAGCTGTCTGATTTAAAAACCAAATCCTAGTCCGGCAGAAATTCTCCAGCCGTCTGTGGAATTGAAAAGCTGCAGTTTTCCTGTTACGATATTAACGCCGTTCACCCAGATACCACCGCCGTAAGACTGGTGCCATTTGTCTGAATTGTCGTTTTCTACCCACACTCTTCCGTAGTCAAAACCTCCAAAAACGCCATAACGCAACGGTGCGAATCCGTTTTTAATTTTCCCTAGATTCCAACGTAAATCTGTTGTTTGATAGAAAGATTGTTTTCCAGAAAAACGCTGGTTTCTGAAACCACGAACGTCAAAATCACCGCCAACAGTCGCCGATTGATAAAACTCATATTTGTTATCAAACAGCGCTTTTCCTTTCCATAATGTGGCCAAAACCCATCTGCCGTCTTTTGAAATTCTATAGTTGAAACCAAGCGAAGCTTCCGCGTAAGGAAACTTTCTTTCAGTTTCTTTAATGTTCATTTTATAGCCTCCGAGCAATGAAAACGACATTCCAAGCGTTGGGCTTGAATTGTTGTCATAATTTTCAAAGGAATATTTGGCGCTCAAATCCACAAAATCTTTGTAGTCAAAAACATCTTCTTCTACAATTCCTGGCTCGCTTATAAATCTTCCATTAGTTTTATCCACCTGATTTCTTTCAAATGAAGCCTGCAAAACCGCCGAAGCGCCTTGCTCGCCGATCCACTGAAAAGACGGCGTCACCTTAACGGTTCTGATCTTTACACGATTGTAATCTAAGTCGATATCGTCATCAAAATTTTTAGTTTCGTTTCCTTGCCCGAAATAATTGATAGAGAAATTCGGACTTGTGTAAAGTGCGTCTAGAACAAAATTCCACTTGCCAATTTGATGCGGGAAAATTCCTTTATAATACAATTCATAACCGCTTGTCGCAAAGTAATAATTAGCTCCAACACTGTGTCTTTGCGAGTAAGGAAACCGGTTAAAACCATTGACTGTATAATTTACGCGCGCTCCAATTTTCACACCGTCATCAGGGTTGAATCCTAATAATGGATAGCCCGCAAAAACATTGTACATTGGTTTTTCATAATTGTAGGTATTGATTTCATACGAATTAGAAAGGAAAGTTTTAGCGCCTCCATTATTATTAATCGTATTTTCCTGTCTTGCAAAATCATAAATCCTTACTTTTTTGCCTTCTTCAATTTCATAAGTATCTTTATTCTGACCGCCAAGAAGCCTAATTTTCAGTTTCTTTCTGCCTTTACCTTTTACTTCAAAAATATCATCGTCGTCTAAACCATACACCCAAAGTTCTTTCGTTTCAGGGCAATTGTAGGTTCTATTTTGTACCAATTCTTCGCCGTCTTTTTTGATTCTGTAAACTTCCACTTTCGTCTCATTTCCAGATCGTGTGATTACGAATCGGTCTTTTTTATCAGTCCCAACAACCAAAACTGTCTTCTGCAAAACCTCATAATATTCTTGGGCATATTTTGCCAAGTTCTTTTTTCTACCTTTTAAGTCTGATTTTATCTTCTCGATAGAATTGTCTTTTACCTCTTTCGGAAGTTTTGCAAACGCTCTGTCAATTTCTGCGTCAGAAAGATTGTCAACGATGTATTTTGCTTCTTTTTGAAAAACTTTGGCATCTGACTTTGTAATAAAAGCCAGGTCTAAACCATAAGCTTCTCGGTTGAACCATTTGACATTGTCTAATTTATCGTCAAAAGAACGCATGTGACGCAACGCCGGAATATTCATCAAAATCGACAATAAAGTGCCGTCATATCTTGAAAAAGCCTGATCTCTGTCACGCGGAATCGGGCGGTAAATGACCTTGCCTTTTTCTTTGTATTCACCCCAGCGCCATTGGTCGTCATGCCTGTCCCAGTCACCGATCAGCATGTCAAAAATTCTAGCTCTGATGTAACTCTGCTCGTCAACTTCATACTTTTCGTCAGATTTTATATTGGCCAAAACATCATCCGTAGAAACAATTTTCGGCGGATTTCCAAAGCTTTTCAGATTCTTGAATTCATCCATCGGGCGTTCTTCAACCATATACAATTCATCGCCATAGTCTTCATTGAAAAGCGCTAGCGGATTTTGTTTTGGAATGTAAAACAGCTTCGGATTTGAATGGCTTATCCCAACTTTATCGGCCAATTCTGAAACAACGAATGGCGTATATGGATGTGCCGTAGTGTAAAAATCCATGATAAAATCTTCAGCATAAGTGTCTTTGAAATCTTTTTCAACGCGCTGGTCTTTGAAAGCTACCGACTGTAAAAATCGCGTAGCGCTCTTTCTCAAGGCGCGCATCACATATTCTTTTCCGTCTTTATCAACGAGTCGAAGCGATTTTGACTGGTGTCCTCCGCCGGCTTTTGTCGGTGTCAAACCGCCGTATAAAGTATCGATGCTCACGACTTGCGCTTTGATCGGAAGGCTGTAAACATTGCGATAATGTTTTCCCCAAAGAAAACGATAAGCGCCACCTTTTGTCGTCATTTTTTTTGTGTAAACCGTTGTGTCTTTGAACTTTCCGAACTTGCTTGCAAATTCTCTCAAATTTGGTTTTGGTCGGTCAAAAGTCGGTTGTTGTTTGTATAAAAGCGCTTCCTTTCCTTTTGAATCTATTCCGAAGAAAGACACTTTTGAAGCGCCATTTTTCTGTACTTCTAAAACTGCATAACCGTTATTTCCATACGAAAAATCATTGTCATTAACTGCTCGTGCCGCTTCTTGTTTTGAACCTGCGCCACTGATAATCTGCTTCACATTATCTTGATCGATGTATTGCAAATTGTGGTCGTGGCCTGAAACTACGACTACATTTGTGTTGTCTTGAATCAGCGTCTTAACCCTTTTTACAAAGGCATTGTATTTTTTATTCTGTAAATCCTGCGGACTGATTCCTGATGTTTTTCTAAGGAGATTTATCACCGAACCGATTCCCGGTAGCGGAATATCTGACTCTAAAGGAAAAATTTGCTTGCGAAGCGAAAATTGCCCGCCATGCGTTCCGTTTGACATCAAAGGATGATGGATCGCGATAATCGTGGTCTTATTTTGGTTGTCATTCAGCTTATTTTCTAGTTCGTCAAAAAACTGAGTTCGGGTTTTGATATCGCAGTCTTCGTTGATTTTTGAATGGTCGTCCCAATCTTCCAGATACCATTGGCTGTCGATGACGATCAAGCCTACGTTTTCATTGATATTTACGTGGTCGATTCCGCAATTATTTCTTGGCAAGAAGGATTTCTTATTCTTAAAATACTCTTTTACGAATTTCTCCTGTTCTTTCAAGCCTTCCACACCATTGTACCAATCGTGATTTCCGGGAATAAAAATGGTCTTACCTTTAAAACCTTTGGTAAGATTCATTTGGATAGTCATTTTTTCTTCGGCTAATTTTCGGTCAGAATTATCAGGAAGCGGCATTCCATACGGATAAATATTATCGCCTAGAAAAATCGCAGTACTGCTGGAGTCAGCGTCTTTCAATCTTTCGCTGAAAGCCTTTAAAGTCTGCTGCGCTTTTGGTTCGTCAGCATTGCCCGCATCACCGATTAAGTAAAAAGTGTGTGCCAAAGATTTTGGGCTGTCAAAATTATTTTTGAGCTGCACAGGAGCCTTACTCCCAAACTGGGAATGGTTTGTGGCACAAGATTGAAAAATAATTGCGACTGCCATATACTTAAACAGCTTTATATTTCGTTTACCTGTAGCGCTAAGCCAAAATAATTTCATAATTTGGTGGTGTATTTAATTTCAATTAATATGAATATTGCTCAAAAAGCCGAAAATTTTGTATTCCAGCTATTCAAAGATAGCTTATCTTCTGATTATATCTACCATAATTTCAATCATACTTTGCGAGTTGTAAACAGCGTGAAAATTTTAATTGAAAATGAAAATATAAATCCGGACGATGCTGAATTATTGCTGGTTGCTTCTTGGTTTCATGATTCTGGCTACATTGAAGGCGGGGAAAGTCATGAAAAAAGAAGCAGTACAATTGCCGAAGCTTTTCTTAAAGATAATAATTTTCCTGAAGAAAAAATCGAAAAAGTAAAATTGTTAATTTTAGCTACTGAAATGAATCGCGAGCCGCAGTCGCTTTTAGACAAAATTATGCGCGATGCAGATTGTTCACATTTTGGCGACAACAATTATTTCAACTATTGCGACTTATTGAAAGACGAATGGAAAGCCACTTTAGGCAAAGAATTTTCTAAGCTGGAATGGGCAGAAAATAACTTAAACTTTTTTGTAAACGCCCACCGTTTTTACACCAATTATGCTCAGCAAAATTGGCAGCCTCAGAAAGACGCGAATATTGCCATAATTCAAGAAAAGATAAAATCGCTAAAAAAAGGCAAAAAAGAAAAATCGAAGACCAAGGATATTCTAAACCAGAAGAAGCTTGAAAAATTCGACAGTCCAGAGCGCGGCATCGACACTATGTTTCGCGTGACTTTAAATAATCACACAAAATTGAGCCAGATTGCCGACAGCAAAGCGAATATTCTGCTTTCTGTAAATGCGATTATCATTTCGATTGCCTTGTCCACTTTGATTCCAAAACTAGACAGTCCGACAAATGCGCATTTGATCAAGCCTACTTTTATAATGCTGCTATTCAGCGTTGTTTCGATTATTTTTGCGATATTATCAACACGTCCAAAAGTTTCGAGTGGCACTTTTACCAGAAAAGATATTGAAGATAAAAAAGTAAACCTGCTTTTCTTCGGAAATTTCCACAAAATGCCGCTGGAAGAATATACTTGGGCCGTTAATGAAATGATGAAAGACCGCGATTATTTATACAATTCAATGATTAAAGATTTGTATTTCTTAGGATTGGTTTTAGACCGAAAATATAAGCTGTTGCGAAGCACATACACGATTTTCATGATCGGAATCATTACTTCGGTAATTGCATTTGTTGTTGCTTTTAAATCAGTTTAATTATTTGGTTTCAAGCTCTTTCAAAAGACTTACATACGATATTGCCTCTTCAGAATCTTCGGTCTTGCTATAAAGAATTTCCACGCGAAGTGCTTTTAAGCCGGTCACGCCTTGCAAATCTTCTACCTCAAAAGTTTCTACTGCGCCTAATTTATTTTTGTGCTGCAAAAGTTTGATATACCTTCTATATTCTGCTTCCTCATGATTTTGAGAATAAACAATCGTGATTTTCCCCTTTTGGGTAATTCGCTCCTGCGTACCTTTTATATTTGACTTGTCGATGCGCTTTTTCACAACTTCATAACGCGCATTGTAAGTTCCGTCAACGTCAAAACGCTTTTCATCCATACGGAAACGAATCGAAATTGGCGAACTGAAAACCAAAATCAGCGAAGTCACGTCAAGTTCATAAGCCAAATCTTGACGCATCTGGTAATATTCGTTTTCCATTTCACACAACGCCTGAAGCTGCCACAATCTTAAATTGCTCAAATAAACCGGACTGAAAGAAAGCTGCGGTGCAATCGAAGCGCCGATGTAAAGATTGTGTTCCACGCCGTCAGTCTTAAAACGCTCATAATAATGTGGAAAAAAAGACTGTGCCGTTTCTTGTTTTTTGTCAAGAAGCGATGCCATTTTTTTATTGATCAAAGAAAGCGTCTGATCAAAATCTTTTCTGGCATTATAAATCATTCCGATTTTTGAATCCAAAGCTTTAAAGTAAGCCTCTACTTTTTGCTTTACAATCTCATTCCCTACTTTAAAGTGATCTAAAAGCGGATGAATTTCATTGAGAATATAACTTTGCACAAGCGATTCTGTATCTGCTTTTAAAGAATTTGAGAGCTCTTTTTCCATAGCTTCCAATTCAAAAATATTTTGATAAATAACAGGCAACTGTAATTCTTTGCTGATGTAACGAAGCAGATCGAGAAGCAAATCCATCTGTTCTGTAAGGTCTTTTTCAATCGCATGATTTCTCGCCATTGAAGAACCTTTAATGTCAATTTGCCCATATAACGGATAAACTTCCTTGAAAACAATCTCTTTAAAAGGAAGATCTCGGCTGTTTTTATCAGTTGTATGTAACGACGCTTCATCACGAAATTTCCAGTAAACGCTTGGATGGATAGCAGTATATTCTTTTTGGATGATGGCGTCAATCTGATTCTGCATTTCAGAATAATAACGATCAATCGTGTCAACTAAAAACGGCATCACCATATCCATTTTATTTGCATTGATGCTGTTCAGCTGTTTTGGAACAGAAGAAACCAATTCCACGATTCCCAGCATTTTATCGTCCTTCATCACTGGCGCAAAAATACAGCTGTGGATATTTTGCGACAGCAGATGTTCTGCCAATTCCTGCTCTTCCTCGCCTGCCATCAGGTATTCTTTTACATCAGAGATGATAAAATATTTTTTCTGACCGACCAAAGTATCCAGCATGCAGCCGTCAACAGAATTGTGGCAATCTTCTTCGTAATCTTTCAAAAGCAAGAAACTTTGGATTTCTCCTAAATCAGGCTTCATCAAGCGGTCATAGTTGAAAGCCGTAAAACCAGTCCTAAGATCTGGAACGCGATAAATTGACCTGAAAATGTCTTCCAATTCTTCTTTGCCAAGTTCATTTCTGTCTTTATTGCTTAACAGATTGCTTTTCAGATTTGAAATAGCGCTTTCCACCGTATTGTCATACAAAGTCATGATGCCAAAACCTTTCATAATCCAGCTCCCAGGCGGAAATTTCTCTTTCCAAAGTTCAAGATTGTCATAACTGTCAATCAAAAGATTGATATCTTCCTCGGTCAAAGGCACAGATTTTTCTGTAGGAAGGATTTCTAAAAACTCAGCATTGTAAATAATTCTATAGTGGATTTTAACGCCGTTTGCATCAGGAATATCATAGAAGATCGGCATTTTCACATCAACCGTTCGTCCATAATAATAACTTAAAATCAGCGAACAGCTCATCACATAAAATTGGTGCTCGTCAAAATCTCTAATGATTATTTCAAAGTCATCGCCGGCATCGGTCAATATTTTTTCAAGCCGTTCTGTAGTGTTGAAGATATAATTCTGAAATGGAATTGTGACCGCCTTGATTTCATTATTTGTCAGTGCCGTCGGAAACAAATCTGACAGCAAGTGTTTTATAAGAAGATAATGTTTTTCAATTTGCTGATAGGACTCAATTCCGTCGCGAAGTTCGGGAAACGGGGCAATCGCCTTTAAAAGACCTTTGGCGTAAGCCGCACGATAATCGACATCAGACTGCGCAATTTCTTCTAAAATCTCAATTACTTTATGAAAAGAAATTTTTGCTTGAAATGGGCTTTGATTGTCGTGAATGTAATTCATATCTGATGCGTTGAAATTGTATGCAAATTTACAAAATAAATAAGTCGATTTTGCAAAATTTAAACGCAAAAAAGCCATCGGGCAAACGACGGCTTTTTAAAATTAAAAATCTAAAAACTAAATACTATTCGTTGTTTAACCAGAAAATCGGTGGTCGATAACTAGAAGAATTTATGAATTTTAACATATGTTTAAAACTCACTTTGCTAATATATAGTTAATTTTTCAATTTTGCAAATAAATTTCTGATAGTACTTAAATATTTTTAGACAATAAAATTCATCACTTCTCAAAACAGAGTTGTTAAACCTTTGTATTTACCGAAAAAAAAGTTAAATTATAATAATGCTGTAAAAAATTCTCCCGAATTAGGTTTAGTTTTGCGTTTATGACTTCTTTATCATCCCAATTTAAACTATTATAGTCAGCCTCTTATGAAAATAAAATATATAGTCTATACGCTCATTATTGTTGGAATCGGTGCATTAATCTTCTATAGAATTTCTGACAATAAAAAATCTGAAGAAAAAAACAGCAAAGGTCCAGGCGGAAAATCTGCTTTAAAAGTAAGTGGCATCGTGCTCAAGCCACAGGTTTTCCTTGACAATTTGGCACTCTCTGGTTCTATTGAAGCCAATGAGCAGGTGGATATCAGAAGTGAAATTTCTGGAATCGTTGAAAGTATAAATTTCCAAGAAGGAAGCATGGTTTCAAAAGGCCAAGTGCTTTTTAAAGTCAATGACATCGAACTCCGAGCGCAGTTGGCAAATGTAAAAACCTCACAAGGATTGGCTTCTGAAAATGAAAGACGAGCCAAACTTTTACTAGAAAAAGAAGCCATTAGCCAAGAAGAATACGACATTGCAAGTGCCGATTTCAAATCTTCAAAGGCACAGACACAATTGATTCAAGCACAAATTGCAAAAACAACAGTTCGTGCGCCGTTCTCTGGGAAAATCGGTTTGCGCGCCATTTCAAACGGAACTTACGTCACGCCAACAACGCCAATCGCAAAATTAGTCAACACCAGCCAACTTAAAATTACCTTTTCAATTCCTGAAAAATACGCTTCGCAGATGAAAATCGGAAATGCCTTGTCATTTACGACTGCAGGTTCAACAGAAAAATTTGCTGCGAAAATCTATGCCATCGAGCCAGAAATTGATATTGCAACACGAACTTTAAAAGTCAGAGCGATTGCTGAAAACCCGGAAGGAAAACTGTATCCTGGCACATTTGCCAATGTTGCCCTGCCTTTAGATCATATCAAAGACGCACTTTTAGTTCCAACAGAAGCTTTGATTCCGATTCAAAACGGAAAGAAAATTTTTATTTCTGAAAATGGCAAAGCCAAAGAAATTGTCGTACAGACTGGTTCTAGAACTGAAAAAGAAATTTTGGTTTTAACCGGATTAAAAGCGGGCGACACCGTTTTGACTTCTGGCGTAATGACTTTGAAAAATGGCGCACCTGTAAAAGTTACTGTAAAAAAATAAAGCTCTGGATTCAAAATCCTAAATCTTAAATCCAAAAAATGAGTTTATCCACATTAAGTATAAAAAGACCCGTTCTGACCATCGTTTTGAACCTGATGCTGATTCTTTTTGGAATTATCGGCTACACTTATTTAGGTGTCCGAGAATTTCCGTCAATTGATCCTGCGCAGATTTCGGTGCGAACCAATTACGCTGGAGCGAATTCTGACATCATCGAATCCCAGATTACAGAACCGCTTGAAAAAGCTATCAACTCGATTGACGGAATTCGAAATATTACCTCCTCGAGTAATCAGGGAAGCAGCAATATCAATATCGAATTTAACTTAGACAAAAATCTTGAAGAAGCAGCAAATGATGTTCGTGATAAAGTTTCGCAAGCCATCAGAAGTTTACCGCAAGACATTGACGCACCGCCTGTGGTTTCAAAAGCCGATGCCGATTCTGAACCGATTATTACAATGACCGTTCAGAGTGATAACCGAAATGTTTTAGAACTTTCTGATTATGCTGATAACGTGATTGCACAGCGTTTGCAGACGATTCCAGGAGTCAGTAGCGTACAAATTTGGGGACAGCGAAAATATGCGATGCGTTTGTGGATCGATCCTGTGAAATTGGCTTCGTATGGCTGTACTGTTTCTGACGTTCGTGATGCTTTGGATGCGCAGAACGTAGAATTGCCTTCAGGAAAATTGACGGGAGACAATACCGAATTAACGGTAAAAACCATTGGAAATCTTTCTACGGAAGAACAATTCAACAACATAATAATTCGTGCCGAAGGGGACAAAGTTGTGCATTTCAGCGACATCGGTAATGCTTCTCTGGAAGCAGAAAACTTAGAAACAAAACTAAGTGATTCGGGACAAGAAATGGTCGGAATGGCAATTATTCCACAGCCAGGAACAAATTATCTTGACATTGCCGATGCATTTTATAAAGAATATGACAAGCTAAAAGCAGATTTGCCAAAGGATTTCAAATTAAATATTGCCATTGACAATACGGTTTTTGTAAAAAAAGCAGTTTTGGAAGTTGCAGAAACTTTATTGATTTCGATCATTTTGGTTGTCTTGATTATCTATTTATTTTTTAGAAATTGGGCAATCGCTTTTCGTCCCTTAATCGATATTCCGGTTTCATTGATTGCAACGTTTTTTATCATGTGGCTTTTCGGATTTTCGGTTAACGTATTGACACTTTTGGCAATTGTTTTGGCCACCGGTTTGGTCGTCGATGACGGAATCGTTGTTACTGAAAATATCTTCAAAAAAGTCGAAGAAGGAATGTCGCCGATTGAAGCCGCAATCAAAGGTTCCAATGAAATTTTCTTTGCCGTAATTTCCATTTCGATAACACTGGCTGCCGTTTTCTTGCCTGTAATTTTCTTGGAAGGTTTTGTTGGGCGGTTGTTTCGGGAATTCGGTGTGGTTATTGGCGCAGCCGTTTTGATTTCCGCTTTCGTTTCTTTGACGCTTACGCCAATGCTGAATGCTTACTTGATGAAAGGCGGCGAACAGAAAAAATCTAAATTCTATAATTGGAGCGAGCCTTACTTTGTAAAATTAAACACAGGTTACGGCGAATCGCTTGCCAAATTTATGAAGAAAAAATGGCTGAGTTTTCCAATTCTGGTTGGGTGTATCGGCTTGATAGTTCTGTTTTTCAGTGTACTTCAAAAAGAAACTGCTCCTTATGACGACCGAAGTTTTATTGGAGTAAATGTGACGGCTCCTGAAGGAGCTTCTTATGATTACATGGATCGTTTTATGACGGAATTATCTGATTTGATCAATGATTCGATTCCTGAGAAAAAAGTAAGTCTGGTAATTACTTCTCCTGGATTTGGTTCTTCTTCTGTCAACAGTGGCCGTGCGCGAATTTCTTTGGTAGAAGCTGGCGATAGAGAAAGATCTCAAAAAGAAATTGCCGCAGATTTGACAAAATGGACAAAAGCAAATTCCGAAGCAAAAGTTTCTGTTTCTGAACAGCCCACGATTTCTGTAAACCGCCGTGGTGGTTTGCCTATTCAATATATTATCCAAGCGCAGAACTTTGAGAAATTACGTGAAAAAATTCCAGTTTTTATGGATGAAGCCGCAAAAGATCCAACTTTTGCAATTACCGATGTGAATTTGAAATTCAACAAGCCAGAAATTTATGTAACGATCGACCGAGAAAAAGCGCAAAGCCTTGGTGTTTCTGTCATGGATGTCGCCCAAGCACTACAACTTTCTTTAAGCGGACAGCGTTTTGGTTATTATATCATGAACGGAAAACAGTATCAAGTCATGGGACAATTCGATAAAAAAGATCGAAATGCACCGATGGATCTGACGTCGATTTATGTAAGAAGCACTGACGGAACGCTGATTCAGCTTGATAACGTAGTTTCGATTGAAGAACAAAGTAGTCCGCCGCAATTGTACCATAATAACCGATATATGTCAGCCACTGTTTCTGCAGGTTTGGCGCCAGGAAAAAGTATCAGCGACGGAATTGAAGCTATGGAACGCATCAAAGAAAAAGTTTTAGATGAAACTTTCACGACCGATTTGGGCGGTGAATCACGAGATTTTGCAGAAAGCAATTCGAATACCGCTTTTGCCTTTGGATTGGCTCTGCTATTGATTTATCTGATTTTGGCGGCGCAGTTTGAAAGTTTTATAGATCCTTTTATTATTATTTTGACGGTTCCGATGGCGGTTGCGGGTGCATTATTCTCGCTTTGGCTTTTTGGACAGACTTGGAATATCTTCAGTCAAATTGGAACAATTATGTTGATTGGTTTAGTGACGAAGAACGGAATCTTGATTGTAGAATTTGCGAACCAACTCCGCGAGGAAGGAAAACCTAAATTACAAGCAATTTTAGAAGCTTCTGAATCAAGATTGCGACCGATTTTAATGACCAGTTTGGCAATTGCACTTGGAGCTCTGCCGATTGCAATGTCTTTAGGCGCAGCTTCAACCAGCAGAATCGGGATGGGGGTTGTAATCGTTGGAGGAACTTTATTCTCCTTGGTTTTGACTTTATTCGTCATTCCAGCTATTTATTTAATGTGGTCAAGAGAGAAAAAACACCGACCAGAATTTGACAATATTAAAGAATATGAAAAAGATTTATAATATGAAATTGAAAGTTTTTTTCCTCTTGCTATTTATTTTTGGAGCTAAAATTTCGGGTCATTCGCAAGAACTGCTTACGGTGGAAGATGCCGTAAAAATTGCCTTGGAGAATAATTACGATATAAAAATTGCTTCCAATGATTTAAAAATTGACCAGCAAAATGTAAGTCTTGCCAACGCCGGAATCTTGCCAAATTTGAACGCAGTTGTGACAGAAAACAGCTCAATTTTAGATACAAAACAAACACAACAAGACGGTTCTATCAGAGAACTTGACGGCGCAAAAAATATGAATCTTTCGTATGGAGTTGCCTTAAACTGGACGATTTTCGACGGTTTCAGAATGTTTGCCAGATATGAGCAATTGAAAGAGTTGCAAAAATTAGGTGACGCAGAATTAAAGCTTGCCATTTTTACAAAAGTATCTGACGTAATTTCTACGTATTATGATTTAGCCCAGCAAAAACAGCAGTTAACAGCTTTAGACACCGCCATTGTAATTTCAAATTTGCGCGTTACCACCGCAGACAATCGTTATCGAATTGGAAAAGCATCTAAATTAGAAGTTTTGAACGCGCAAGTTGATTTAAATACGGATACGACTACACTTTTGCGACAAAAAGAACTGTATGCAAATACTAAAATTGCTTTGAACGAATTGCTAGCAAGACCTGTAAATACAGCTTTTGAAATCGTTGAAGAAATTAAAATTGACGAAAGTTTATTACTTCCTGAATTGACAGATTTGGCCGAAAAACAGAATCCGCAACTGCAGACGCAGATTATAAACAAGCGCGTAACAGAACTGCAGGCCAAGCAAGTCAGGGCGAACCGCTATCCGATTGTGAGCGTAAGTTCAGGCTATAATTTTACACGAAGTGAATCTTCTCTTGGCTTTGCAGCACAATCCACAGGAAACGGACTGACTTATGGTATCAGCGCTTCGATGAATATTTTTAACGGAGGATTGCAAAATAGGAATGAAAAGATTGCAAAATTGCAGATTGAAAATTCACAGATCTTAATTGACCAGCAATTGCAGGCACTGCGTTTCAATTGTCTTCTTCATATCAAACTTATTTGACGAATTTGCAGTTGACAAAACTGGAATCAAAAAATGAAGAAATCGCTAAAGAAAATATGGATATCACATTGGCAAAATTCAGAATCGGAACGATTACCCCGTTAGAATTTCGTGATGCGCAATTGAATTATGTGAATGCGAAAGTCAGAAATAGCGATGCGCAATATCAGGCAAAAGTTTCAGAAATTAATTTAAAAGAATTGTCAGGAAATCTGACAATCTCAAACAATTAGCATTTAAATTTTAAATTTCTTACTATATTGTTAAAAAATTATATCTTTGATTTAAACTATAAAACAAAAAGTCATGGAAATTAATTTTACTCAATTTTAGCAAGCGGGTTTGTTACGCTTTTTATTGGTTTTATTTGGTACCATCCAAAAGTTTTCGGAACAATCTGGATGCGCGAAGCCGGACTTACTGAAGAGCAACTTTCTAAAGGAAATATGCTGAAGATTTTTGGTCTTTCATTTATTTACTCATTACTGATCGGAATGATGATGATGCCCATTGTAATCCACCAATTTGGTGCGATGGGAATGATTGGCGGTGGCGCTCCAGATGTTGTAAAACCACAGTCTTTCCAGAATTTTATGGCAGAATTTGGAACCGCTTACCGAACTTTCAAACACGGCGCATTCCACGGTTGCTTGACAGGACTGTTTTTAGTATTGCCAATTATTGCAATTAATGGATTATTTGAAAGAAAATCTTGGAAATACATCTTAGTTAAAGGCGGTTATTGGATTTTGAGCCTGACAATAATAGGAGCCATTATTTGTGGATGGGTCTAAGCATAAAAACAAAATCTCGCCTTTAAAACGGCGAGATTTATTATTTAATCACCATTGAAAAACACATTACATTTTAAGATTTATCCCACAACTAAACTGCTTCCTGAAAACTGGAATACGCTGGCTGTTGACAATATTTTTCTTTCAACTGAATATCTTGAAGTGCTTGAAAAGTCTGCCCCAAAAAACATGATTTGTCACTTTATCGGAATTTTTAAAGATGATGTTTTGGAAGGAATTGCACTTTCCCAATTTCTTAATCTGAACAAATTGCAGTCTTTTGGCAAGCGCGACAAATGCTTGAAAACTTCAGTTCGCAATTTTATATTTAAGAATTTCAGCTCACATGTTCTGTTTATTGGAAACAACATGCTGACAGGACAAAATGCATTTTATTTTTCGGATAAAATCGATAAAAACCTAGCCCTGAAATCACTGAAAAAAGCTTCGGAAGTTTTAAAGGATATTTTCAAAAACAAAGGTCAGAAGATACACTTGGTGTCTTTTAAAGATTTTGACGTCGCAGAAATTTCAGACTTTGAAACAAGTGTTTTTGAAGATTATTTCAAATTTTCCACACAACCAAATATGGTTTTTGAAATCAGAGAAAACTGGAAAAATTTTGACGATTATATTTTAGACCTAAATAAAAAATATCGCGATCAATACAAACGTGCCAGAAAAAAATCAGAAGGAATTGTAAAGAAAAAAATGAACCTTGAAGACATTAAAAATCATGAAAAAACGATTTATGATTTGTATTTTCATGTGGCTAAAAATGCACCTTTCAACACTTTCTTCTTAGCTAAAAACCACTTTAGCATTTTTAAGGAAATACTGAAAGATGATTTTCTTTTTTATGGCTATTTTTTAGAAGAAAAACTAATCGGATTCAATACGCTTATTAAAAATGGTTCGGTCATGGACACCTATTTTTTAGGATATGACGAAACCATGCAGCGTGAAAAAATGCTGTATTTGAACATGCTTTATGACATGATTGCGTATTCAATAAACCAAGGTTTTAAGGAAGTCGTTTTTGCAAGAACTGCTTTAGAAATAAAGAGCTCTGTTGGCGCAAAACCTGTGGAAATGTTTGGTTTTATTCAGCACAGCAATTCTTTGATTAACAGAAAAATTGATGCGATTTTTGATTATTTAGAACCAAAAACGGAATGGCAAGCGCGCAATCCGTTTAAGGAATAAAATGTCATGGTATAGCCACTTTCATCTGATTTGGCAAGATCTCAACCTCCAGTTTCGAAACCTCATCACAATATTCTCCATCAATCTGAAAACAGACTGGAACATTTGTTGTAATTGTTGCTTTATCGGTCGAAATAATCTCTACATCGCCAGATTCTATTGGCATATTTCCTGATAATATTTTTCCAAAAACAATCAAATCTAGGTTTTTTAGAATCACAATTTCAAATTTTCCGTCGTTCATCACACCGTCAGGATTAATCGTCACGCCTGTTCCATATTTTTGGGAATTTGCTACGACAACCATTCTGGCTTCTGTTTCAACGGTTCTGTTTTTAGTTTCGATTTTAGCAATAAATGGATCTTTTAATCCTGTCAAGGTATTTATCGCCTGCAAAGCATAACCCAATTTTCCTCTGACATTGCTGTTTTCATAGTTTTTGACCAACTCAGCATTGATTCCAATATCGCTTAAATGCAGGCTTTTTTTGCCATTGATAGAAATCATATCCATTTCCATATAATCGTTTCTAAAGGCAATTTTCATGTTTTCTTCAATCTCGTCGGGCAGGTTCAAATCAACTGAAAGCCCGTTTGCCGAACCGCCGGGAATAATACCCAAAACTACGTTGTGATTTTGTACGGCTTCGGCTACCATTTTAATTGTTCCGTCGCCTCCGACCACGATTATTCTCTCCACATCATTATCTTCCTGTAGTTTTTGAATCTTTGTTTCGTCGTTTTTCCCCGTAGTTTCAAAAATCATCAGATTGATGTTTTCATTTTCTGCAAAATTGGTTGCAATTTCAATGATTTCGGTCTTGTCAACGTCTCCAGAAATCGGATTTACAACCAATAGGTAATTCTTTTGCGAGCTCATATTTTCTAAATTGCTTAATTTTTTGTATTTTGTTATTGCGTAATATAAATATAGCACAAATTATGAAGCCAATCTTAAAATTATACCGCGGTTATGCAAATGATCAGGAGCTGATTGTGATGGGCCACGTTTTTAAGCCGACGACGAAAGAAGATTATGATTTCCAAAAGAAAAAATTCAAAAATGCGAAGTCTGTAATTCGAATGTTCCGAATTAAAACGCAGAAAAATGCGTCAGTTTATTTAGAACACAACGGCATAAAAATTCATACAAAAACGCTGGACGACGGTTATTTTAAGTTTTGTATTCCACTGACCCGAGATTTGGATTATGGATGGAACGATTACAAAGTAAGCTTGTTTCACGAAGACAAAGAAATTAGCGAAAAAGGAAGCTATATCAGGCCACCGGAAGGAAACTGGGGATTTATTTCAGATATTGACGACACATTTCTGGTTTCGCATACGCGGAATGCTTTCAAGAAGCTTTATATCCTGTTATTCAGAAATGTGAACGACAGAAAGATTTTTGAAGATGTCGTACCGCATTATCAGGCGCTAGCCAGGGCCGGAAGAAAAAACAAAAATGAGCAGAATGCTTTTTTCTATGTTTCGAGCAGCGAATGGAATTTGTACCGATTTATTACCCAGTTTACTGCCTTGCACAAATTACCGAAAGCGGTGCTTTTATTGAAAGATATCAAAACCAGCCTGACCGATTTTTTCTTGACAGGAAGAGGCGACCACAATCATAAATTTGAAAAAATAAAGCATATTCTAGAGTTCTATCCGCATTTGAAATATGTTTTACTGGGAGACGATTCCCAGCACGACCCTTACTTATATGAAACTATCTGCAAGATTTTTCCCGTGACCGTAAAAGCAATTTACATTCGCCAGACCGGAAGCCATAAAAAGCAAAAAACAATTGATGCCATGAAAAACATAGAAAGCATGGGCGTTGACTGTTGCTATTTCAAAGACAGCAGTAAAGCGATTGCGCATTCGGAGCGCGTGGGAATTATTTCAGATGCTGACGTGGAAGTAGAATTATAAAAAAAATCCTGTAGCGCAAACTACAGGATTTTTTTATTTGGTAACCATCGAAGTGATTCGCTTGATTTCTTGCTCTTTCCCTTTTGGATAAATCAGCAGAACATCTTCTCTATCAACAATGATATAATCGTTTAATCCGTCTATAATGATCAGCTTTTTTGCGTCAGTTCTGATGATATTGTTTGTTGCATTTTCTAAGAATACATTGGCATTTACAACAGCGTTCAACTGGTTGTCTTTTGGAAGTTTTTCATACAAAGAACCCCAAGTTCCAAGGTCATTCCAATCAAAAGTCGCCGGCAAAACATACACGTTATCCGCTTTTTCCATTACGGCATAATCTATAGAAATATTTTCTGCCAAGGCGTAATTTGTTTCAATAAAACTAGCTTCTGCTTCAGTATTGTAAATTGGCAGACCTTCAGAAAACAATGCATTCATCTGTGGCTGAAACTCTTCAAAAGCTTGTGTAATTGCTTTTGCACTCCAGATGAAAATTCCGGCATTCCAAAGGAAGTTACCGCTTTGCAAGAAACTTTTTGCCGTTTCATAATCAGGTTTTTCTCTGAACTGGCTTACTTTTTTAGTAGCATTTTCATCTGATTTGTCATACTCGATATATCCAAAACCAGTGTTTGGAAAAGTTGGCTGAATTCCCAGAGTCATCAGTGCATTTTTTTCTGAACAGAAGTCAAAAGCTTGTTGCAAATTAGCCACAAATGCATTTTCATCTTCAATCCAGTGATCGCTTGGCGCAACAACCATTACTGCGTCAGGATTTTGTTTTTTAATTTTTAGCGATGCATATAAAATACACGGTGCCGTATTTCGCATTGCAGGTTCCAGCAAAACTTGTTCTTGTTTCACTTCTGGAAGCTGTTTTAAAACCAAATCATTGTATCTTTCATTGGTTAAAATCAAAATGTTTTCTGCGGGAATCAGCTTTGCTAATCGGCTGAAAGTTTTTTGGATCAGGGTTTCGCCTGTTCCCAGCATATCGTGAAATTGTTTCGGAAATTCATTTGTACTGACTGGCCAGAATCGAGAGCCGACACCGCCCGCCATTAAAATCGCATAATAGTTTTTGTTCATTTGGTTTATAGTTAGAATATCGATAGTAAATATTCAGATTCTTAAGTTAATATCAAAATGGTTTAATCTTCCTTTAACAATTAATGCGGTAAAAGCTCGACTTCCGCATTTGGATTAAAAAGGTAAACTCGCCCTGAGCTTATTTCCTGACACTCATATCTTTTGACACGAAGCGCTCCTTTTTTGAAAATTTTGCCGTTGTGTATTCTAAAAACACTCCCATTAGGAATTTCAAAGATATAATTTTTATCGTTTGTTGCGTCAAATTGTTTCAGTGCCAGCGATAAAGTTGCATCGGTATCACTGCTTGCCGTTGGATTTCTGAAATGTTTTGCCATCAGCGGAAGCACATTGTTCGGAAAAATCTCCGGCCGAATAAACGGAACCATCAGTTGCTGAAAAGTATATTTCCATTCATTGCCATGCGGTTTTATATTTCTTCCAAATTTCTTGAAAGCTACCAAATGTGCGATTTCATGAATCAGCGTCATCAGGAATTTGTATTTGTTCAAGCTTGAATTTATGGTAATTTCATGTTTTCCGCCTGGCCCTTTTCGATAATCGCCGTGGCGCGTCATTCTTTCATTCACGATTTTCAGATGCACTTCATTGGCCTTGATTAATTCAAAACAAGGCGCGACTGCATGTTCAGGAAGGTATTTAGAAAGGACATCACTCATTATTACAAATTTATTTATTTTTGGTAGAAATGCCATACTTTTATCAAATGAATGAGGATATAAAATGCTATTATGACGAGCTGGCGCCAAATTATGACGCCAATCGCTTTGGCAATTCCTATGGAAAATTTATTGACGGGCAAGAAAGAGCATTTTTAAGCAAAAATTTGCCTGAAATAAATGATGCTAAAATTCTAGATTTAGGTTGCGGAACAGGAAGATTTTTAGATTTTGCCAATTTCGGAGTTGACATAAGTCCGAAGATGCTGGAAGCTGCGCAAGCAAAATATCTCGATAAAATTTTAAAAATCGGAACTTTATCTGAAATTCCTTTTGAAGATTTCTATTTCGATTCGATTCTTTGTTTTCACGTAATTATGCATCTGGACGAAAAAAATCTTGAGGCATTTTTGAACGAAACGCACTTAAAACTTGCAAAAAACGGCACTTTAATTTTTGATTTTCCGTCTAAAAAAAGAAGGCAGTTTTTAAATTTCAAGAAAGATGGCTGGCACGGAGCGAATGATTTTACGCTGGAAGATTTAAAATCTAAAGTAAGTTCTGATTGGACAATAGAAAAGTACGAAGGCATTTTGTTTTTTCCAATTCACAGGATTCCGGTTTATTTCAGAGGATTTTTCAAAAGATTAGATTCCTTATTCTGCAAAAGTTTTTTAAGGGAATATTCATCGTATATTATTGTAAAACTTAGAAAAAAATGACCTTAAAAAAGTGGATTCCGAAGAATATAAAGCTTAGCTTAAAAATCGCCAGACGCAATTTATTTGATTCAATACTTTTTTCAAAATACCGCTTTGCAGGAATTGATAAATCCGAAAGCAAGTTTCCTTTTGCAATTAAAACCTCGCAAGAAATCAAAAACGGAACTTTTTTGGACAATAAAATCCATAATTTAAAACTAGCCTCAAACGCGATCAATCAGATTACCATTAATCCAAATGAAACTTTTTCTTTCTGGAAAATCATTAAAAATCCTTCTGAGAAAAACGGATTCAAAAAAGGAAGAAATATTGTAAACCAAAAAGTTTCAGAAGAAATCGGCGGCGGACTTTGCCAGCTATCCGGAATTATTTACCACACTTCGCTGAAAGCAAATTTGGAAATTATCGAACGGCACAATCATTCGGTCGATATTTATTCAGAATCAGATCGATTTACGCCGTTGGGCGCTGACGCCACTGTAGTTTTCGGCTACAAAGATTTACGAATAAAAAACAATTTGGCTTTCCCTATAAAACTTGAAATTGAAATTGCCAATCAAGAAATCAGGTGTTCGCTGAAAAGCGCTGCGAAAATCGAGGAACATCTGATAGCCTTTGCTATTCTTGAAAAAGCAGAAACATTTGAAGTTTCCACTTTTTCAAATAATAGTAAAATTGCAATTTCCAAGTATAAAAAACTGAAAACTTAAGGCGTTGAAGAAGAAACCTGCAACACTTTTCCGTTGTAAAATTGGTTTCCTTTTAGGGTAAAATCATAGATGTAATCAGCCATCTGGCTTGCGGAAAGTGGCGCTTCATAACCAGGAAAAGCTTCTGCCAGCATTTCAGTCTGCACAGATCCCAAAGCCAAAACGTTGAAAGCAATTCCCTTGTCTTTATATTCTTCAGACAACAATTCTGAAAGCGTAATCACGGCACCTTTACTTGAGCTGTAAGCAGAAAGTCCAGCAAACTTCATGCTTCCTTGGATTCCACCCATTGAACTGATGGTTACGACGTGGCTTCCTTTTTGCAAATAAGGCAATGCGATTCTGGTCAATGCGGCAACTCCGAATACATTGACTTTATAAATTTTTTCAAAATCGGCAACGCTCGTTTCCGCAAAAGGTTTTAACAACAAAGCGCCGGCATTGTGCACAATCGCATCGACATTTTTCCAAGTTGATTTCAAGAAACTTTCCACTTTTTGCAAATCTTCCTCCAAAGACAAATCGACCGAAAGGCAAGTGATGTTTTGATTTTCAAGTAAAGTCTGAGGTGTTTTTCTAGAAATGGCAAGAACGTTATGTCCAGCATTTGCGAACTGCAAAGCCAATTCATACCCAATTCCCCTGCTCGTTCCCGAAATAATTATATTCTTCATTTTATTTTCTTTGCGAGTTTGCAAAAGCAATCTCCTATTTATTTTTCAATGCAATTTCTTGCATTTTTGAGTTGGTCATTTTTTCAATTACCGGCAACATTTCTTGAACAAAAGATGTCATGTGCGCTGTATCCATCAATTTAAATTCGTCTTGTGGCTGATGGTAAAATTCAAAATTTTCAAAGTCAAAAGTGCAAACCGTCTGCGCCGGAATTCCGAATTCTGTGAAAAACGGATAATTGTCAGACGCCATAAACAGACGGTAAGTCAATTCTTGTTGCACAAAACCGATTAAGTTTTTTCCTGCATATTCGTTAAATTTTGAAGCCATATTTGACTTTCCGTAACCGGTAATGTAAGCCTGAAAATCACGTTTCATAGGAACGCCGATCATTTCAAAATTCAGCATCGTATAGATATTGAAATTCTTGTCTTTTAATTTCTTAGCCAAATGTTTCGAACCTAATAGTCCTTTTTCTTCTGCAGTAAAAAAGGCAAAAAGAATACTTCTCTTATTCGATTTTGTTTTCCCGAAATATTTCACAATTTCAGTCACGGCAGTCGTTCCCGAAGCATTGTCATTTGCACCATTATTGATTCTGTCACCATTTACAGCTTCCGCTAAAAGTCCGATGTGGTCATAATGTGCGCCGATTACCACAAATTCATTTTTCAATTTTGGATCATTTCCTTCAATAAACCCTACGATATTGTAAGCTGTTTTTGGAAAATCAGCCAGCGTATCTTTATACGTAGAAAAATAAGGCTTTACTCCGTTTTCAGCATAAATTTTCTCTAAATAGCTTACTGCTTTTTCCATGCTTTTTGAACCTGGATCACGGCCTTCAAGTTCATCCGAAGCTAGAAATTGTAATGTTTTTGAGACTGATTCTTGGTTTACTTTATAAGAAATGTCGCCAGATTCAACGGCAGTTGTGTTTGATTTGCATCCAAATAGCACAAGTGGAAGCAAGTAAAAAAAAATTTTCATCGTTTTTTGGTTGATTGATTGTTGTGGCTAAAATAAAAAAATAAAGCCAATTATCCTGATTTTTGACAGAAATGATACTTTAAAACTACTTGGGTTTTTTGTAATATTTCTTGTAAAATTTATAGGCCTGAAAAATTCCCATGCCGATGAAAAATAACGGAATGATGTGCGACATCAAATAAGTAGAAATGCCACTTGAACTTTCGGTAATCAGGTTGATGAAAAAGACAAAAACGAGCATGCCGCAGAAAGTTCCTATCATTGTTCCAAGAACGTATAAAAATTTCAAATTTGATTTTGGATCAATGTAATTTCCGTTGACTACATATAAGTTCCAACCACACCAAAATGGGACTTGGATAAAATTCAAACAACTCAAAACGATGCCTAATAAATAAGGCGAATAGTTGCTGTATTTTTCTAGAACGCTTTCTTCACTGGCTTTTGCACCAGATTGCGAATAAAAAATATACGCTAGAAGAAACATAAAGAAGATGGAAAACAATTCAATATATTTCAATAATTTTTTATTCTGAAGCAACTTATCAGCAAAAATCAAAGTAAAATAGATGACAAAAACTTCGATTGAAACTACGCCGAATAAGAAAAAAATCAGGCTGTCGATTCCTGTTTTAGAATAAATTTCAAAACCGGCAACATTCAGGTAGCCTAAAGGAATCGAACCCAAAAAGCTGACCAAAAACCCGACAAATATGTTTTTTAAAATTTTCATTTTTTAAAAATTGACAATCTTTTTCTTCATTACCGCATCAAGTTTCAATTGTTTCATTCCTTCTTTTCTGTCTAAAAACGGAACGCCATTTTTATGGTTGATCATGCTGATTTCGAACATGTATTTTATATGTCGGGCCAATTCTTTCCATGCAAAAAATAGCGAATGTTTTGGATCATAAATGTGCGTCGGTTCGCTGGAAGCGCCGTTTAATTCTACCAACAGGAAGTTCTCACCATTTTCTAATTCTTCAAAAGTGTTGTACATCACATCCAACCTTCCGAAGTAAAAACCCCGAATCTGAACGCACATTTCATTTATGGTTTTCGTAAGTTTTGGCGTTATCCAACTTGTTCCGTCGATGAATTTTGCGCCACGTGCGTGATTTCCATACGGAACTAAATTTATGGCTTCTCCTTTTGGCAAAATTTCCTGCAATTTGCTTCCATATTCTTGCTGTAAGACTTTCAGCTGCATTTCAAATCTTGGATTGTCTTTTATCAATTCTTCGGTTGTGGAAAATCCGTTTCCTGTGATTATCAGAAATTCTTTGGCAACGATTCCCGTGATTCTTCCCTCCTTTTCATTTGGATATCGTACATAAAAAATGCCGACTTCATTTGGAAACGGAATCATGTCTTGAACCACATAATCAAAATCTGCTTTTTCAGCATAACTTTTCAAATCCTCTGGTGAATTTATTTTTTTCACCGCCGTGCCGCGCAGACCCATGTCGGGCTTGGCAATCATCGGATATTTCAACTCAGCTTCCTGCGTGATTTTCAAGGCTTCAAAAAAAGTCGAATTTGCTTTGACCAATCTTGTCTTTGGGTAAAATTGCTGTGGAATTATATCATAAATTTCAATTTTAGAATCCATGATAAAACCGCCGTTTTTAATTGTCGGGTTCGAAGCATTGAAGAAAAAAATCGTTTTTGCTCTTATGGAAAAATAGGCCCACAAAAAATAAATTGGGATATAAACCACTTGATAAGGCCAATATTCCCAATGAATCAGCTTATGAAAAAATAGTTTCAATGCGTTTTATTTTCTACGAAGTTAAAGTAATTTTCGAATTCTTTGTTATTGACCAAATCATAATGCTTCATTTTTGAACCGCTATTTTCGATCGTGGTTTGCGTGATGCTCAATGTTTTCAAAAACTCATTTCGGTTGATGACCAAGCCGTTTTCTGCATTCTCATTTTTAGTATAGCGATGAAAATCAAACATGTCTTTTTCAGAAAAAACTTCCTTCGAATTCATGTAATCAAAAAACCAGCGCGCTCGATTTTCGCGAACTTCTTTTGGATACAAGGTTGTCGACGACCAAATATAATTTTGGTTTTCATCTAAATTTATTTTGTCTTTTGCACTTCCGTTCCATCGCAATTGGTATAAATTATTTTCTTCGAATAACACCAATGTAAACGGCTCGATATTATCTAGGTCAATTTCATTCCAAGCTTTTATTGGAGAAAAACTGCTGATAATATCTAAAACAATCAAACCGCGGCTTTTTCTATAATTGCCTGAAATCTGATGTTTTTCATCGGCACCATTTAATAAAACCAGAACGGTTCCTGCTTCATCAATGGCATACCAAGTGCCGCCCGCTTTTGGATCTTTTGGATAAATTATCGTTTTATTATTGATTGTATATTTTTCAGGTTGTATTGCATTTGGTCGCAAAACCTGCTCATCACGATTGGAAGTGATGATTGTCTTTCCGCCAGAACGGACAAAAGTTACTGTGCACATTGATTTCTGTATTCGATTGTGGAACGTGCAACGCCAAAATTATCGTCGATTTTTATGGCATCATATTGTAAAACGGCAACTTTAATTAAAGCTTGATGGTGAATGCAGTGTTCTAAATTGTATAAAAGTTCTCTGTAATAATTGGTTTCTATTAGGTTTAACTCACCATCTACAACATGTTCAAGTTCTATTTTTTTGTTCTCACTTCTCAAGCTTTTTTGAATCTCCTTAATTTTTTCAATTGCAAATTTAGTGTCTGTTTGAATTCTTGCGTTTCTTTCACGATTGTCATAATTAATGATTCCGATATTATAAAAATTTTCGAGGCATTGAAACATTTCAATAATATGTCTAGTGTGTTCGCCGATGGAAGCATTGCTTAAATGACGACAAGGTTTCGAAAATTCATCGTCTGGAAGTTGTTGCAGTAAATCAATTAGTCCGTCAAGGCAGTTTTTTACAGTGTGTGTTAGCATATTGAGAATTTGGTTGTTTTGGTTATAAAAACTTAATCTAATTTAAATATTCTTTATTTACGTTTAAATATTCCAGACAGATTTTAACATTTTATATTATTCCACAAATTAGGTGTTGCCCATTTCCACACTTTTACTACTCAAATTCCACACTTTTACTCAAAATCCACACCTGAAAAATTTTGGCATAAATTAAAAAACCCTTGATTTTAAAGGCATTACAACCAAATTAGTTTACTAATATGAAATTGGCATATTTTTTTCAATAAACTATTACGAAAGAGAAATACAAATACTACTAAACACAAAAAAATAATTGTTATGAAAAAGATTTTTTTATTAGCCGCAATCGCTTTAGGATTTGGAATCAATGCTGAAGCATCACAAACAAAAAATACAAATACTGAAATTTCGGTTACACAAGAAAAAGAGTACAAACCAGTTGAACCTTCTGCAATTCCAGCAGATGTATTGAAAAAAATCAGTGCAAAATATGGGGGCTATACTTTAAAGGAAGCGCATGTTGCAGCTGACGGCGAGTACAAATTAGTTGTGTCAAAAGATGAAAAAACAGTTACAGCATACTTCTCATCAACAGGTGAGTTTGTTAAAGAAGCATAGTTTAAGTTAAGTTTGTTGAAGGAAGAATTTATTCTTCGCAATATAAAGGAGATGTGGGGGCATCTCCTTTATTGTTTTATATATATTATAACATATATTAACACTTAAAATTGGTTTAAAATTTTAATTTTGTAAAACACACATCCCCTTTTCTAAATGGCTTCAAAAATTCTAGTGATCGATGACGATACTTCTTTCTGCGTAATGCTAAAGACTTTTTTGCAAAAAAAAGGCTACGAAGTAACGAATGCTTTTACAGCTAAAGAAGCCGAAGAAGCAATTAAAAATCAGACCTTTGATGTGGTTTTAACGGATATCAGACTGCCTGACAGCGACGGAATCCAAATCTTAAAGAGCATCAAGGAAGTTTCATTTGCCACGCAAGTAATTTTAATGACTGGCTATACCGATATTAAAACTGCTGTTAGCGCGATGAAAATGGGTGCTTACGACTATGTAGGAAAACCAATCAATCCTGATGAAATTCTGCATACTATTGAACAGTCGCTGAAAAAGAAAGCTGAAAAACCAGAAGTTTCTGAAAAGAAAGCCGAAAAGCAGATTGTGCCAACTTCTGCATTTGTAAAAGGAATCAGTTCTACATCTGACAAACTTCACGAATATATAAATCTAGTTTCCCCAACGAATATGTCGGTTTTGATAATCGGCGACAGCGGTACAGGAAAAGAATATATTGCCCACACGATTCACACTTTAAGCAAGAGAAAAGACAAACCTTTTATTGCGGTTGACTGTGGCGCGATTCCGAAAGAATTGGCGTCAAGCGAATTTTTCGGACATATTAAAGGTTCTTTTACAGGAGCAATTAATGACAAAGTTGGACATTTTGAAGCGGCAAATGGCGGGACTTTATTTTTAGATGAAGTAGGAAATTTATCGTATGAAGTCCAAATTCAATTGCTTCGCGCTTTGCAAGAACGAAAAGTGAAACCCGTGGGAAGCAACCACGAAATCAAAGTTGATATCAGAGTCGTTGCTGCGACAAATGAAGATTTGTCAGAAGCGGTGAAACGTGGCGATTTCAGAGAAGATTTGTACCACAGATTAAATGAATTCTGTATTCAGGCACCGAGACTTTCTGAAAGAAAACACGATATCATGATTTTTGCGCACCACTTTTTAGCGCAGGCAAATGATGATTTAGAGAAAAACATTCAAGGTTTTGACGACGAAGTAATCGAGCTTTTCATGAATTATGACTGGCCTGGAAATCTTCGTGAGATGAAAAACACGATTAAGAGATCTGTTTTATTGACCAAAGGCGATTTTATTCCGAGTGAAGTTTTGCCACAGGAAATGATTTCTTCAAGCAATGAAAGTGAACTTTCTGTTTCATATTATTCCAAGGAAAATGAGGAAACGGCAATTCGTTCTGCTTTAGAAAGAGCCGGCTTTAACAAAAGCAAGGCTGCAAAACTTTTGAATATTGACAGAAAAACGCTTTACAATAAATTGAAATTATACAGCATCGATCTTTAACTGATCTGCTTTTTCAATTCAGAAACCAGCTGTTTTAGCTTGTCAAAAATCACTTCCATATATTCTTCTGTTTGGATTTTATCGAAATTTAGCGCTTGGTCTTCGACTGGTTCTAGCAAATCTGAAATTGTATAAACTTCCATTTGCTTTAACATCGGAATCATTTTATGTGCGATTTCAGCCATTTTCGGCAAATCCATTTGGGCAGTTGCTTCTTTTAAAGCTTCGCAGTTTTCGGCAACGCTTGTAATAAAAGTTTCCACTATCAATTTTAGCGATTCAGCATCATTCTGCGTAAATTTATTCAAGCTCGAAAGATCAAACAGCTTTTCATTTTTTCTAGCTTCGTCAACTTGCACAGAAACATCCATCGGTTTTCCTTCAAAAATCGATTTCATCAAAAGCAATAATTCTTCTAGTTTTAAAGGTTTTGGATGGAAAGCCGTAAATCCTTTGCTCGTAAAATCTTCCGGATTCAGATTTCTTTTTCCTGACAAGGCAATCACCGGAATTGTCGCTACTTTCTTGATATTGTTATTCCTTATAATCCTGACCAACTCAAATCCGTCGATATTCGGCATTTGAATATCGCTCAAAACCATATCGAAATGTTCGTATTCCAATAGATTTCTGACTTTTGTAGCATCAACCAGCGTCGTGACTTTAACAGGATAATTTGAGAAAATTTCCTTCATTAGCGAAAGCTGCATCGCATCATCGTCTACGATCAAAATCCTTTTATCCCTTAAAAATTCAAATTCTGAATCTACTGCAGCAACTGGAATTTCAATTGCATCTTCAACAACTTTTATGTCAGATTTCACGGCGGGAATCGTAATCGTGAAAATCGAACCTTCGTTTTCTTCACTATCCAATGTAATTTTTCCTTTTAAAAGTCGGAGCATTTTTTTGGCAATTGTCAATCCCAAACCAGTTCCCCCAAATTTCTTTTCAATGCCAGAATGCGCCTGCGTAAATTCTTTAAAAACAGCTTTCTGCTTGTTCTTTGCAATCCCTATTCCGGTGTCAATCACGGAAATAATAATTTTTTCGTCTTCAATTTTCGCCATTACTTCCACTGAACCTTCCTGCGTAAATTTGATCGCATTTGAAATTAAATTCGTCAAAATCTGCTTCAATCGATAGGGATCAGAAATATAATTATCATCTAAAATATCTTCCACATGCCAATTTAATTCAATGCTTTTGTTTTCGGCATTTGGCTCCAATGGCTTGCAGGTATTTTCAATCAAATCTTTAAAATTAAAACTTACTTTTTCAATATTGATTCGGTCATTTTCTAATTTAGAAAAATCGACTAAATCATTGACCAGCTTCAAGATATAATTTGAAGAATGCTTTATATTGTCCAAATATTGCTTTTGTTTCGGATTGATTTCTGTGTTTTTCAGCAAGTCAGAAAACCCGATTACACTTCCCAAAGGTGTCTGGATATCATGGGTTACGGTAGCCAAAAGCATCATTTTACTGCGCAACAAATCCTCTTTTTCAGAATTTAGAACTTCGAGCTGGTTCCTATAATTTTGATTTATCGTCAAGTCCCGAATAATTATCGAGGCAAAAATAATCAGTAGGAAAAACGTAATTGCGCCGACCCAAGCGATGGTTTCCAAAGTACTATCAATTGCCTGTTTTGACTCATTGATTTTAGCATAAGACTTCTCCAGAATCTGCTTTTCCAAGGATGAAAGCACGATGCGAAGCTGGTCAGAAATAATCCGGTTTTCATCCAGCATTTTCTGCTCTTTCTTGAACAATTGGTATTTCAGCTTGTTGTCTTTGATAATAATTTTGGTCAAAACATCTTCAAAAGCCATCGCTAGCGAATCATTCGAAAGTTGCAATCTTCCTAATGAATCCAACTGTTTCTCTGTCAGAACGGAATTCAAGAAATCTGTATATTGTGATTTTCGGGTAAATTTCACCGGCTTCACATTTTGCACAAGCGAATCTTTTACTTTATAAATTCGGCTAACGGCGCGGTCAAAAGTCGTCTGCTTATTATAGTAATTCCTGAATTTTATAATCTCATTGATACTATTTTTCTTTTTGACCAAAAGCCCTTGAATAGCATCTAATTTGGCAAGCTGAACGGTATCGCTATCTGTTTTTATTGCTTCGATTTCAGAATTTACGCTGTCTAAAAGTTTGTTGTATTCGTTATAATCTGAAGAAGAACCTGTCAAAATCGAATTTCTGCCGACAGCTTCAGATGCATAAAGATTGGCAATTGCATTACTGATTTTGATAATCTGCTGGTTATCCGTATTCACATCTTTATTCGGAGCTGCCGCTTTTAAAATTTCCGTGTAAATAAACCAAATGGAAAAACCAGCTATCACAAAAAGTAATAGATAACCTACAATAACTTTACTTTTTAAAGATCTGGACCTCGGTTTTTGACTCATAGCATAAAGATACTATTTTCTGACAGTTTGTTCCAAAAAAAATCCAGCAGTAATTGCTGGATTTTTTTCATCAATGATTAAAATCAATTGTAATTTATATAAAAATTAATCAGCAAGAATACTTCTTGAAATCACGATTCTTTGAATTTCAGAAGTGCCTTCATAAATCTGAGTAATTTTTGCATCACGCATCATTCTTTCCACGTGATATTCCCGCACATAACCATTTCCACCGTGAATTTGAACGGCCTCAATCGTAGTATCCATTGCTGTTTGAGAAGCAAAAAGTTTTGCCATTGCCCCTGATTGTGAAATATCTTGACCGTTATCTTTTTCATAAGCCGCTTTAAAACACAACATTTCTGCAGCGCTAATTTGCGTTGCCATATCAGCCAATTTGAAAGCAATTGCTTGATGTTTTGAAATTTCTTTACCGAAAGCTTTTCTTTCTTTTGAATATTTCAAAGCCAATTCATAAGCTCCAGAAGCGATTCCCAAAGCTTGAGAAGCAATACCAATTCTGCCACCATTCAAAACGGCCATTGCGAAATTAAATCCGAAACCGTCAGTACCGATTCTGTTTTCCTTTGGAACTTTTACATCAGAAAACATCAAAGAATGCGTGTCAGATCCACGGATTCCCATCTTTTGTTCTTTAGGTCCGATGTCAAAACCAGCCCAGCCTTTTTCAACTATGAATGCGTTGATTCCTTTATGGCCTTTTTCAACGTCTGTATGCGCAATTACAATATAAGTCGAAGCTGTTGAACCGTTTGTAATCCAGTTTTTTGTCCCGTTTAACAAATAATGGTCACCTTTATCGATTGCCGTAGTTTTTTGCGAAGTCGCGTCACTTCCGGCTTCTGGCTCAGAAAGACAGAATGCACCAATCACCTCACCTTTCGCCAAAGGCACCAAATATTTTTGTTTTTGTTCTTCATTGCAATATTTTTCCAATCCTGCGCAAACTAATGAATTGTTCACAGACATTACAACGGCTGCCGAAGCATCGACTTTTGCAATTTCTTTCATTGCCAAAATATAAGAAATGCTGTCCAATCCAGAACCGCCATATTTTGGGTCCACCATCATCCCTAGAAAACCTAGTTCAGCCATCATTTTCACCTGTTCTGTTGGAAATTTTGAGTGTTCGTCTCTCTCAATCACACCTGGCAACAATTCATTTTGAGCAAAATCTCTTGCCGCTTGCTGAATCATAAGGTGTTCTTCGGTTAATTTAAAATCCATAATTTCTAAAGGTATTAATTGCCGTTTGTTGTTTTTTTGTGCCCAAATGTAAATATTAATTATCAAATTTTCAATAAGAATACTTAATTTTGGCATTATGATTACAGAAAGCTATAACGTTATCGGAGTTATGTCGGGAACTTCTTTGGATGGAATCGATTTAGCCCATATAATTCTCAAAAAAGCGACAAACAAATGGCACTTTGAAATTCAGGAAGCGACTGCAATTCCGTATTCTGATGAATGGATTTCAAGATTAAAAAACGCTGTCGATTTCTCGGAAGACGAATTGAAAAAACTGAATGAAGATTATACCTTATTATTAGGAGGAATTATTTCGAATTTTATCCAAGAAAATAAACTTGAAGATTTAGACGGAATTTGTTCTCACGGACACACAATTTTACACCAGCCACAAAACGGATTTACACTACAAATCGGAAATCTTCCGAATATTTCAAAATTGATCAATCAAAAAGTGATCTGTGATTTCAGAGTTCAAGATGTGGAATTGGGCGGACAAGGCGCGCCGTTGGTTCCGATTGGCGACCGTTTTCTTTTTTCGGAATATGATTACTGCCTGAACCTGGGCGGATTTTCTAATGTTTCCTTTGAAGAAAATAAAAACCGAATTGCTTTTGATATTTCTCCTGTAAATACTGTTTTGAATTTTTATGCCAATAAATTAGGTCTGGATTATGACGACAAAGGAAAATTAGCAAGAATCGGAAAAATCTCAGAATCGCTTCTAGAAGAATTAAATGCAATTGATTTTTATTCGAAAAAACATCCAAAGTCTTTAGGTTTTGAATTCGTAAAAACCGTTGTACTTCCGATGATTGAAAAGCATTCAATTTCTTTGGAAGACAAATTGGCCAGTTTTATCGAGCATATTGCCATTCAAACTTCTTTGGCTTTGCAAAAAAGAACAGGAAGACTTTTGGCAACTGGCGGTGGCGCTTACAATGATTTTTTGATGGAAAGAATGAAATTTCATTTGCCCGAAATGACTTTTGAAATTCCGGATGACAAAACGATACAATATAAGGAAGCACTGATTTTTGGATTATTGGGCGTTTTGAAATTGAGAAACGAAATTAATACTTTGGCGAGTGTGACTGGTGCGAGGGAGAATCATAGTTCTGGGAAAATATTTTTTCCGTAAAGACTTTGGAACTTGTAATCTTTGAAACTCTGAAACTTAAAAACTATATTTGCAAACCTAAAAATAACACTACTCAACAATGAAAGATTTATTAAATAAATTTGAAAATAAAGAACCAGAAATTGTATTCAACTGGAAAGATTCTGAAACAGAAGCTGAAGGTTGGACGGTAATAAACTCACTTCGCGGTGGCGCTGCAGGCGGCGGAACCCGAATGAGAAAAGGATTGGATATGAACGAAGTGCTTTCTTTGGCAAAAACAATGGAAGTAAAATTCTCAGTTTCTGGACCAGCAATTGGCGGTGCTAAATCTGGAATCAACTTTGACCCAAATGACCCAAGAAAAAAAGGCGTTTTGCAAAGATGGTACAAAGCGGTTTCGCCTTTATTGAAAAGTTATTATGGAACCGGTGGCGATTTAAACGTTGACGAAATCCACGAAGTGATTCCAATGACCGAAGAATGTGGCGTTTGGCATCCGCAAGAAGGTGTTTTCAACGGGCATTTCAAACCAACAGAAGCTGATAAAATCAACAGAATTGGGCAATTGCGTCAAGGTGTTGTAAAAGTGATTGAAAATCCGATTTATTCTCCAGACGTAAATCAAAAATATACGGTTGCCGATATGATCACTGGTTTTGGCGTTGCCGAAGCGGTTCGTCATTTTTATGATATTTATGGAGGAAGCATCAAAGGAAAAAAAGCGATTGTTCAAGGTTTTGGAAACGTAGGTTCGGCTGCAGCTTATTATTTGGCTAATTCTGGAGCAAAAGTTGTCGGAATTATTGACCGTGACGGAGGTGTGATCAATGAAAACGGATTCACTTTTGAAGAAATCAGAACGATGTTCGTAAACAAAAACGGAAACCAATTGGTTGCTGACGGAATGATTCCGTTTGAAGAAATCAACAAGAAAATCTGGACGATTGGGGCTGAAATTTTCACTCCTTGTGCGGCTTCAAGATTGGTTACGCAAGAGCAATTGGACAATATGACAGCTTCTGGATTGGAAGTAATTTCTTGTGGCGCGAACGTACCTTTCGCAGACAAAGAAATTTTCTTCGGACCAATTATGGAAGCTACGGATAAAAAAGTGAGCTTGATTCCCGATTTTATTTCTAACTGCGGTATGGCTAGAGTTTTTGCTTATTTTATGGAGAAAAAAGTACAAATGACCGACGAAGCCATCTTCAACGATACTTCTGAAATCATCAAAAATGCGATTCAAAAAGCACACGATATAAATTCAGACAAGAAAAACATTAGCGCAACTGCTTTCGAGATTGCCTTGAAACAATTGGTCTAATTATTGATTTCAATATTTTTAGATAACATTTTTTCGTTATTTCCGTTATCTTTCTATACTTTTATCGAATATTTTTTAAAAATTATGAGTCACACCATTTCTGAAGAACAAAAAAAATCATTGGTTATCACTTGCGTCTTGTTTGTGATCTTCACTTTGCTTTTGATTTTCATCACTTTTGCTTCGCAAGAACGAATTGAAGAGCTTGCCGGAGGCGGAGGCGGTGGCGTGACTGTAAACTTTGGAGACAGCGAGTTTGGTTCTGGAGCTGATTATACGAGCGAGGTTTTAAAAGTAAGCCAGACTGCAAAATCAGCTCCGCAATCATCTGCGAGCGCTCAAGAAGATATTTTGACACAGGCTTCTGATGATGCTGATGCGGTTTCTGTAGTTGAAAATAAACGACCGGTTAAAACAGAAATTAAAAAAACGGATAAGCCTGTTGTAACTCCTGTCAAACAACAACCTTCTAAATCCACTAATGATGCGCTTGCAAATATCTTAGGCGGAAATAACAAAGGTGGCGATGGAGACGACGGTGTTGCAGGAAACAAAGGAAAACTCAACGGCGATAAAAATTCAAACAATTATTATGGCGACGGAGGTTCTGGCGGTGGAACAGGGGGCGGTAACGGTCCTGGAAATGGACCAGGCAACGGCCCTGGAAGCGGACCAGGTTCTGGTGGCGGAAGTGGTGGCGGTTATTCTTTAGGAAATAGAAAAGCACTTTCTAAACCAAATCCTGCTTATAAATGCGATGAGCAAGGCAAAGTTGTGGTTCAAGTTACTGTTGACAGAAGCGGAAAAACAATTGGTGTTGTAACTGGTATCAAAGGAACTACAAATCCTGCGAGATGTTTGGCTGATCAAGCCAAGATTGCTGCAATGGCCACAAAATGGCAAGCCGACAGCGACGCTCCCGAAAAACAAGTTGGAACAATTGTTTACAACTTCAGCTTGAATTAATTTTCAAACTCACATTTCTCATTTTCAATTCTGTAAAATGAACTATTCTGAAACTTTAGACTGGATGTTCAGTCAATTGCCAATGTACCAAAAACAAGGTGCTTCTGCGTATAAAGAAGATTTGACCAATACTATTTTATTGGCAAATCATATCCAAAATCCCGAAAAGGAAATCAAGACAATTCACGTTGCAGGAACTAATGGAAAAGGTTCCACTTCACACTTTTTAGCCTCGATTTTACAGGAAGCTGGTTATAAAACCGGATTATATACTTCGCCACATTTAAAAGATTTTCGCGAAAGAATAAAAATCAACGGCGAAGATATTTCCGAAAATTTTGTTGTGGATTTTATTGCTTCTAACAAATCGTTTTTTGAGGAAAATCAGTTGAGTTTTTTCGAAATGACTGTTGGATTGGCTTTTGATTATTTCCGTCAGGAAAACGTCGATATTGCTATAATTGAAGTTGGTTTGGGCGGAAGATTAGATTCTACGAATATTATTTCTCCCCTACTTTCTGTAATTACGAACATTGGCTTGGATCATATTCAATTCTTAGGAAATACGATTAAAAAAATAGCTTCTGAAAAAGCAGGAATTGTTAAACCGAAAACTCCTGTTGTCATTGGCGAATATACTTTTGAAACAAAACCTGTTTTTGAAAACAAGGCAAAAGATATGCAATCAGAAATTTTCTTTGCTTCAGAATTGATTCAAGAAACGTATCCTTCGGTTTTATTGGGAGATTATCAAGTTCAGAATAAGAAAACTGTTTTGCAGGCAATTCGTATTTTGCAATCACAGAATGAATTCAAAATTTCGGAAGAAAATATAAAAGATGGTTTTTGGAATGTAGTTAAAAATACCGGATTGCAAGGAAGATGGCAACAATTAGGAACCCATCCAAAAATAATCTGCGACACGGCACACAACAAACACGGACTTGAAGTCGTGATGAAACAACTGCAAAGAGAAGAATTTGACACTTTGCATTTCGTTTTGGGCGTTGTTAATGACAAAGATTTGGATGATGTTTTGCCACTTTTTCCAAAAAATGCGAAATATTATTTCTGTAAGCCAAATATTCCACGTGGATTGGATGCTTCAATTTTAGCAGAAAAAGCAATAAATTTTGGACTTAACGGAAAAGTATTTAATTCTGTTACAGAAGCTTATGAAGAAGCTAAGAAAAATGCTTCTGAAAACGACTTTATTTACATTGGCGGAAGCACTTTTGTAGTTGCAGAAATTTTGTAATTTTTTCAAATAAATGCTTGCAGATTTAAAAAACTAGCTTATATTTGCACACGCAATAAGGGCAACCAAATTGTTGAAATCGGGCGATTAGCTCAGTTGGTTCAGAGCATCTGGTTTACACCCAGAGGGTCGGGGGTTCGAATCCCTCATCGCCCACAAATTCAAAGCTTCAGTGAAAACTGAGGCTTTTTTTATTTACACTTTCGTCTTAATTTCAAATTACTGCATTTCTTTTGTAAACAAACTAATCTTAATTTACTAGAAATGTAAATTTTAGTATTCATTTTTTGTGTAGTATTGTAGTGATTTAGGGTAGAAACAAAATGATGAAATTTGTAAAATATTTTCCGACAGAACAGCTAAAGAGCTACATCAGATATTTCGTAGTGTCGGAGAACGAATTTGAAAATGAATATAAAGTTCTTCCTTCTTCTGGACTTGTTATCGGTTTTCAATACAAAGGGCAACTTGCTACAGTAATAGAAAGTACTGAGACCATACTGACATCCGCAGGAATATCTGGAATTACTGATGCCTATAAAATATTTAAAAATTCTGCTGGCATTGGGACCGTTTTGGTATATTTCACTGAAATTGGTTTTACACATTTTGCATCACATCCTGCCCACGAACTCTTTAATTTGAGCCTTTCACTTGACGCTATTTTCGACAAAAACGATGTAACCGAAGTTGAAGAAAAATTAAAACTTGCCACTTCCGATAAAAATCGAATCAAAATAGTTGAACAGTTTTTATTATCGCAATTGAAAGAAATAGAAAGTGATAAATTAATTATTGAAGCAATTAAAGTTATTTACCAAAGCAATGGAGCTATACGGATAAAAGATCTAAACGAAAAATTATCTATCAGCCAAAGCCCATTTGAAAAGCGGTTTAGAAAAATGGTTGGAACAACACCTAAAAAATTCGCATCTATTGTTCGCTTTAATTCTGTTCTTCACAATCTGAACGAAACAAAAACACTGACTGAAATCTGTTACGAAAATAATTTCTTCGACCAGGCACATTTCATCAAAGACTTCAAACAATTCACAGGCGACACACCCGAAAACTTCAAACGCTTGTTGTAAAAAAAACGATTTTTTACAATTACAGCGATTTTCATCTTTGCATTTTTGCTACGAAAATCGTCATAATCGTAAAGCAAAGAAATGACAAGAATCAATTTTAAAAGAATAATCATTTCGACAGTTTAAAGATTTTGGATTTATGAAAACAATCGTTTAACAATTAAAAATCAAGAAAAAATGTTTACAGCAGAACAAATCAAAACAGCTCATAGTAAAGTGAAATCAGGCGCGGACTTTCCGGCTTACATCAAAGAAATTAAGGCATTAGGCGTTACGCATTATGAAGCATACGTAACTGATGGACATAGTAACTATCATGGAAAAAATGATTATGCAACAAAAGTACCTGCAAAGTATGAGCCTTTAATAATTGCCGGGACTGCAAAAGGGGAAGAATTTAAAGCCGAGCTAATTGCACATCAACAAGGCAAAACTGACTTCTCAGCTTTCATTAAAATGTGCGCGACTTTTGGTATCGAAAAATGGAAAATCTGTATGGATAAAATGACCTGTACGTATTATGACAAATCCGGAAATAAAATTTTAGTTGAAAAAATTCCTCAATACTAAAAATCAATTTTTACTAAATATTTATTTATAGTCTCAAAAACATTAAAATTGGACTTAGTTAATTTGCAGTTTCTGATACTTTACGATTTAAAGCTCCTTAAAACATTAAGGAGCTTTTTTATTCCTATTGAATAAAACTTTGGCTTAAAACTGTTCTTCTTAATTCATAAGAACTCATTCAAAAAGACCAATTTTTTCTATATAAAATACGTCAAAAGAAGTATTTGATTCTCAATTATAAAATATAGATTTGTTAATTTAATGTTATCTAAAACCGACACGAGCACTTTCCCCACAAAATACATCCGATGTATAAAAAAGGAAATGGATGCGAAAAAAGCATTGCAAAAGCAGAAGAAATCGAAACATTAAAGCAGTCTTACTTGGAAAAATTGCCATTAAATAACTTTAAAAATCCCTCTGCAGGAAACAAAAAACGCTCCAGTTTCCTGAAGCGTTTTTTTATGTTATCGAATTTTATTTCTTATCTGTCGCAATTACGAACTTTAAATTGTTCTTTACTCCTATCTGCAACAAATCAACTAAATCCTGTACCTGCAGATTATACGGAATTCTCACGATGACAGTTTGGTCTTTCGCATCGCCCATTTTAGCCAGCAATGATGCTTCTAATTCTTCAAAAGAAACATTCTGCTTGTCGATAAAATAATTCTTATCTTCAGAAACTGAAAGCGTAATGTGCTGCTTGTTCGTTTTATCGTTCTGTTGCGTTTTCGGCAACGTCATTTTGATCACGTTCGGGTTTGCCAATGTTGATATAATTAGGAAAAACAACAGCAAAAAGAACATGATGTCACTTAAGGAAGAAGTTGCAACTTCCGCGTGAAATCTTCTATTTCGTTTTAACCCCATCGTTTGGTCTTTGAATTATTGTTACGAATTCTAAAATCTGTTTTTGCACGTTCAACGAGAAATTATCAATCATACCGTTGAATAAGTGGTAGGCAGCGTAAGCGATAATTCCCACAACAAGTCCAGATCCACTACTGATCATTTTTTCATATAAACCGCCAGAAATATTTCCGATACTGATATCTTCTGTTTGAGAAATGCTGTAGAAAATCTTGATAACTCCGGCAATTGTTCCAACGAAACCTAATGTTGGCGCGATACCAGCGATAAGACCAAGATGTCCCATTCTCTTTTCCATTTGACCAATTTCAATGTTGGCCGCTCTTTCCATATTAGATTCGATTTCAGAAATAGGTCTCCCGATTGTAAGAATTCCTTCTCTTAAAATATTTCCATACGAAGTATTTGATCTTTCCGCCAAAGAAACCGCTCCGGCGATATTGCCAGAATTCAATTGGACAGCAATATCTTTTACCAAATGCGAATCCAATTTCACTGCTTTTTTAATCGTAAGGTATCTTTCAAAAATCAAATATACGGTGTAAAAAAGAAGAATGATAATCGGAATCAGGAAGGCTCCACCTTTCATCAAAAAACTAAAAAGATTCATCTCTTCAGTTGTCGCAACGCCTTCGATAATCGTGTCAGTCGAAGCTTTTGCAATAGTATCAGCCTGCAGTAAAATGGTTGAAAATATCATAAATGTATTTAATAATTAGTTCGTCAAATCTAAAGCAAATTTCTTGCCGACAGACAAAAATAAGTTTTTTATTTAGTTTTAAAAGTATAACGGTCTTTTTTAAAATATAGTATTTGAAAAAAGGCTGAAATGACTTTAATTTACAGCAATTCTAGCGTTCTTTCTAAAGCCATTCCGCGAGAACCCTTGATCAAAATCATTTTGTTCTGTATTTTTTCCTCATTAAAAAAGGTCGCAAAGGCATCGAAAGTTTCATAGAAAAATAAGTAGTTGCTTTCAATTTTATTGGCATAAAAATGACTTCCAATAAAATAAGTTTTTACGTCGGTTTCCTCTTTTAGCAAAGCAACAATATTCTGATGTTCTTGAAAGCTTTCTTCTCCCAATTCAAACATATCGCCGAGAATTGCAATCTTATCTTTCTTCTCTAATTGCAGGAAATTCTTGATCGCCACTTCCATGCTGCTCGGATTTGCATTGTAAGCATCCAAAATAATTTCATTTGAATTTTTCAAAAGCATTTGCGAACGGTTATTTTCCGGAACATAGCTTTCAACCGCTTCCTTAATTTCAATATCAGAAATTTTAAAATACCTTCCGATCGTGATTGCCGCGTTGATGTTATTGGCATTGTAAAGTCCGATTAAATTCGACTTTACTTTTATCCCGTTGTAGTCAATTTCCACGAATGGATTTGCGTTAATTGCATTGATGAAAACAGAAGCATTTTTATCTGTCTGACTGAAAGTGATGCGAAGATTATTCTCTGTTTTTTCTTTTTGGATAGCATCGTCAAGATTTACAAAAACGAATTTATCGTGCTCCGAAAGAAAGTTATACATTTCACTTTTTCCTTTAATGACGCCTTCTGTCCCTCCAAAACCTTCAAGATGCGCTTTACCGAAGTTTGTAATATAGCCAAAATCAGGCTGTGCAATATCGCATAAAAATTCAATTTCCTTTTGATGGTTTGCGCCCATTTCCACTATCCCGATTTCAGTTTCAGGCTTGAAAGAAAGCAATGTCAACGGCACGCCAATATGATTGTTCAAGTTGCCGACCGTCGCTTTTGTATTGTATTTTTTTGAAAGAACCACGTTGATTAATTCCTTCGTAGTCGTTTTTCCGTTGCTTCCTGTCAAGGCTACAATTGGAAGTTTCAAAAATTTTCTATGGAATTTGGAAAGTTCCTGCAGGGTTTCCAAAGTATTTTTTACGACAATCGTCCTTTCATCTACAAAATAATCGTTGTTGTCAATAATCACGAAAGAAGCTCCTTTTTTCAAAGCTTCTTCTGCAAAAGTATTGGCATCGAAACGGTCGCCTTTAATGGCAAAAAACATTGAGTTTTCTTCAATCTTTCGAGTATCGATTGAAACAGAATTACATTTTAAAAATAAGTTGTGGATATTTTTAATTTCCATTTTAGAAACTTGTTTATAAAACAAAAGCCCTAACTAAAGGGCTTTTGTCGAATTATTTTACTGAAAATTAATTTCTTGCTTTTTTCTTTCCGTCAGATTTTGGACCTACTCTTGACATTGCACATCTGAATCCGATGTAATCTGTCGCCATATCTTGTGGGAAGTATCTTCTTTGAGCTGGATCTAACCAATAAGCTCTGTCTCTCCAAGAACCACCTTTGTAAACTCTAACATTGTCATCAACTAAAGTTGTTCTTTTTGAAGACTTGTCATATTTTCTCACCATGTTTCCTAAACTGTCTGTAGTCACATTGTGTTTTGGAGAATCATACATTCTTTTAGAATCATCTACTTTTCCATCACCTTCTTCAGAACTTCCGAAGTCGAAATATCTTGTTGACTGCTTGTCACCATCTCTGTAGTTGATGTTGTTTGACTTATCAAAGTTTTGTCTTAAATAAGTTTCTTTTTCATCAACAGGAACTTGAGCAATTTGTCCTGGGAAGTTTCTTGCGATGATTTTTCCGTTAGCCAAAGTATCATAAGCCATGTTTTCACCTGTTACAATCTCTGCTTTTCCGTCTTCACCAATTTTGTTTTTCATGTAAACGTTACCTCTGTAATAGTTGAAGTCATTTGCTTCATCATCAACAATAGGTCTGTAAACATCGGCAACCCATTCTGCAACGTTACCAGCCATATCATACAATCCAAAATCATTTGGTGGATAATATTTAACTACGTTTGTGATATCAGCACCATCATCAGACCATCCTGCAATACCGCCGTAATCTCCTTTTCCTTGTTTGAAGTTAGCCAATTGGTCGCCTCTAAATTTTCTTTTTCCAGAACGAGTGTAGTTACCTTTCCAAGGGTATTTTTTCTGACCTCTATAGATATTGTATTCTCTATTACCTACATCAGCTGCAGCGGCATATTCCCACTCCGCTTCTGTTGGAAGTCTGTATTCAGGAAGTATGATACCTGAAGTTCTTTGAGCATATAAGTTTGTGCTATCTTTTGAAGCTCTTCCTCTTTTTCCTTTTAAAACAATATCTTCGTTTCCTCCGTAAGTTTTTGTAGGCGCATTTAGGTAAGTTTCAGTACTGAAAGTGTTGTCACCTTTAGCTTCTGTAACTTTGGCATCTCTTTTAAGGTAACCTTCTCTTTCAAGAACATTTTCGTTCACACGGTCTGTTCTCCATTTGCTGAATTCAACAGCTTGGATCCAGTTTACACCAACTACAGGATAGTTTGCATAAGCAGGATGTCTTAAATAGTTGTTGGTCATTGTTTCATTATAACCCAATCTATTTCTCCAAACTAAAGTATCAGGAAGCGCACCTTCGTAGATATTTTTATAATTTTCATCTGCTGGATCAAAAACTCTTTTCAACCAGTCAAGATATTCCATATACATAATGTTGGTAACCTCGGTTTCGTCCATGTAGAAAGACTGAACGTGTTGCTGATTTGGAGTATTGTTCCAATCGTGCATCACATCATCCTGAACTTTCCCCATTGTGAACGTTCCGCCTTCCACCAAAACTAGTCCCGGAGCAGTTTCTTGCTTCTTAAACTTAGAATTGTACTGAAAACCGCCTTTCTTGTCATTGATCTTCCAGCCAGTGGCAGACGATGCGTTTTTTGAGCTAGAGTTCTTGCTACAACTAGTAACACCCACAACTAATGCCATGGTCAGCATCAGTCTTAAAGCCATAATTTTGTTTACTTTCATACTTTCAGTAGGTAATAAATTTCGAGCCGCAATATAATAATTAACCATTAAACTGCAACATCAAATCTTAAAATAATAATAAAATTCTAAATATTTGTTAATGCCTATTTTTGAGAACGTAAATTTAATGCAATTATTGCACTTAATATTAAGTTAAAAAATTTATTTTTGATTTTCGTAATAATTAAGCATACGAAGCGTTATTCAAATTAATGAAAAATACATTTCTACTTTTCCTTCTGCTGGTTTCCGGCTTTTCTTTTGCCCAGCAGGCAGAGAATATAACTATTGAATGGATTGACAATTCAGGACTAGTTTCTGAAAATATGGACATCAAAATCCCTCTTTTTAATTCAAAAAATTTCTTTTACGATTATAGCTCAAGGGCTGTATTGTTTAGGCACAAGATCGATATTGCAGGTTTTGCAGATGAAAATAGTTTAAAAATAACGAACATCGTATATGAAACAATTCCGCAGTCAAAATTAGGCTCGCTGGATATTTCTTTGATCCCAAATTCGATTCAAGCATCGTTCAAGAATATGAATAATCCCGAAAATCAAAAAGCGGTTATTTCATTTTCTCCAATAATTAAAACCGCAAACGGCTTTCAAAGAGTTAAATCTTTTTCCTACAATTATTCGTTAACAACAGATCAAAGAGTTCAAAACAGAAATTTAAGAACAACTGCTGTTACAAATTCAGTTTTAAGCAGTGGTGAATGGTACCGTTTTTATGTAGAAAAATCTGGCGTTTACAAGATTTCGAGAAGCTTTCTTGAAAGTTTAGGCATGAATGCAAGCGCTTCTGACCCTAGAAATATTAAAATTTATGGCAATGGAGGACGAATGATTCCTCTTTTAAACGGAACTCCTTATCCTTTTGACCTTGCAGAAAACGCCATTACATTAATAGGAGAAAATGACGGCTCTTTTGACAGAGACGATTATATTTTATTCTATGCCGAAGGTGTTGACAACTGGAATCAGGACAGCGAAACGCACAACAACCTTTATTCTGACCGATCCTATTATTATGTCACAGCACAAGGCGGACAAGGAAAAAGAATTGGAACAATGCCCGCAATCACACAAAACCCTACATTAAACATCTCGACTTTTGACGATTATCAATACTATGAAATCGACAAAAATAACATTGCAAGACTTGGAAGAAAATGGTATGGAGAACCTTTTAACATTAAAGACGAGCAGACTTTTGAATTCAAATTTCCAAATATTGTAACCGGCTCACAGATCCAAATCAAAACCGTGGTGGGAGGCGCCGCTTTTTCCGTAACAACTATGGCTGTTGCTGCAAATGAACAGAATGTTGGCAACATCACAATTCCAGCATTATCTTCTGACGGATCACAATTGCTGACAGAAGCACAAATGTCTGGTACTTTTAATGCTTCTGAAAATGTAAAAATCAAACTTAACTATAATAACAACGGGGTTCCGAGTGCGAATGCCTATCTGAATTATATAATTTTAAATGCAAAAAGAAACTTGACTGGACACGCAAGACAGTTTCGCTTTCAATATAATGATGCCGCAACTACAACTGGCGTGGCACAATATCAGTTTTCAAATGCAACCGGAATCAATTCAGTTTGGGACATTACAGATATCTATAACGCTTCAAAAATTGACAATGCCGGGAGCGCGACATTTTCTTTCAAAGCTTATTTGGGCGAAATCAGAAAGTACATTGCCGTTGACCCGTCAAATTATTTGACGCCTGCAAAAGAATCTCAATCAAGAGTTGCCAACCAAAACATAAAAGGAACGATTTTCAAAAACAACCAAGGTGCTTTTCAAGATGTCGATTATATTATTGTAACCCCGGCTTCCTTAAATTCACAAGCTGAACGTTTGGCCGATTTCCATAGAAATTATTCGCAACTGAATGTAAAAGTTGTCAATCTTGAGAATATCTACCAAGAATTTTCTTCGGGAAAGCAAGATATTGGTGCCATCAGAAATCTTGCTAAGTATGTTTATGAGAATGCTTCAATTCCTTCAAAACGATTAAAATACTTGAATTTATTTGGAGACGCTTCTTATGATTTCAAAAATAGAATTCCTAACAATACTAATATTGTTCCTGCTTTTCAGTCTTTAGAAAGTTTCACGCTTGGTAGCTCTTATGTGACTGACGATTTTTATGCGATGTTTGACAACAATGAAGGCGAGATGAGAAATTCTGGAACTGACGACATGGAAATTGCCGTTGGGAGAATGTTAGTTTCCAGCAATACGCAGGCCGCTGAAATGGTAAATAAAGTGATAGAATACCATTCAAAAGAATCGTACGGGAAATGGAGAAATAACTTTGTACTGATTTCAGATGACTTAGGAAATTCACTTGAAGCAATTTTGCAACAAGGTCTTGATGATTTGGGTGATGAAATTTCTGCACAGAAACCTTTCATCAATGTAAAAAAAATCCATATGGATTCTTATGTGCAAGAATCTTCTGCCGGCGGACAGCGTTATCCAAAAGTACGCGAAGATTTAATCGAAGCGCTGGAACAAGGCGGATTGGTTTTCAACTATTATGGACACGGTGGCGAAGACGGTTTGGCGCACGAAAGAATTTTTGAAAAAACAGATGCTCAAAAACTAAACAACAGATATAAATATCCATTATTTATAACCATAACTTGCGAATTCACAAGATTTGACAACCCTTACCGACCAACCGGCGGCGAAGAAATGTATTGGAATTCAAAAGGAGGCGCAATTTCTCTGGTAACAACAACAAGACAGATTGGAATTTTTTCTGGCAAGGCAATAAATGACGCATTTTCAGGAAATTTATTTGGATATGGGACCAATGAATACATGCCAATTTCAGAAGCTTTAAGGGTTTCAAAAAACAATTATGGAGGCTCAGCGCTCATGGTTTCTTACATCGGAGATCCTGCAATTAAGCTTGCTATCCCAAAACCGACAATTACATTGACAAAAATCAATGATGAACCTGCAGCAACTTCTGCCTTTGTTTTCAATGCTTTGCGTCCGGTGAAATTGACCGGAGAAGTTAGAAATATTGACGGAAATACGCTTATTTCAACTTATAACGGCGATATTTCGGTAAATATCTTTGATAAAAACGTAAAGAAAAAAACATTAGGAAATGATGGAATTACTGATTCAAGCGGTTTGATCATCATGGATTTCGATTTATTAGGAGAAACAATCTTCCGCGGGAATGCCTCGGTTAAAAACGGACAATTCGAATTGAGTTTTGTAGTTCCAAGAGACATCACGATTCCTGTTGGCAATGGCAGAATCAGTTTTTATGCAAAAAGAACGCAAGGTTTCGAAGACCAAACGGGCTACAATACAGATATAAAAGTCGGTGGCATAAATGAAAATGCTGTTGCAGACAACATTGGGCCACGCGCAAAGCTTTATATGAATGACGAAACATTTATTTCTGGAGGAATTACCAATGAGTCGCCTTTCTTTTTGGCTTTCCTTGAAGATGAAAACGGAATAAATACTGCCAGCGGCATCGGCCATGATATTGTTGCCATTTTAGACGGAGACGAAAATAATCCTTATATTCTGAATGATTATTATGAAACAGAATTGGATGATTTTACTAAAGGAAAAGTTAGATTTCCATTACGAAATTTAGCCGTCGGACTTCATACAATTACATTTAAAGCTTGGGACGTTTACAATAATCCGATTACTTCAGAAATTCAGTTTATTGTTGTGGGCGATGAAAATGTGACCTTGACGCACGTTTTGAATTACCCAAATCCTTTTGTGAATTATACGCAGTTTTGGTTTACGCATAACAGGCCTTACGAACCTTTAGAAGTACAGGTTCAAATCTTGACAATTACCGGAAAAATTGTAAAAACGATCAATCAGGTTGTCAATACAGAAGGTTTTCTGTCAAGAGAAATCGTTTGGGACGGAAAAGATGATTTCGGCGATAAAATCGGAAAAGGAGTTTATGTTTACAAGCTTACGGTGAAATCAACTTTCACAAATAAGAAGACAGAAAAATTTGAGAAACTTGTTATACTTTAATAAAATACTATATTTGTCTAATAAATCTAATCGAGAAAATGAAAAAAACCGCCTTATTAATAATCTGCATACTAGGAATTAATACGCTTAAAGCGCAGAATGACAGAGTAATCACAACAGGAGTTCCCTTTCTTATGATTGCTGCTGACGCCAGAGCTGCTGGTATGGGAGACATCGGGATTGCAACTGCGCCAGATGCTTATTCACAACAATGGAATCCTGCGAAATATGCCTTTTCACTTGACAAGCAAGGATTTTCTGTAAGTTACACACCTTACTTGAGCGACTTGGTAAATGATATTTCATTAGGCCAGGCTACTTATTTTAACAGAATCAGCGAGAAAAGTGCTTTCGCAGCAAGTTTGAGATATTTTGGACTTGGAGAAATCCAGCTTACAAATGACAACGGTGATTTGCTGAATACAGTAAATCCAAGCGAGTTTGCAGTTGACCTTTCTTACGCATTGAAACTTAGCGAAAGATTTTCAATGTCGGTTGCAGGACGTTACATTCGTTCGAGCTTAAGAATTCCTGGAGAAGGAACTGATGCTTCTGCAGCAACCTCTTTTGCCGTTGACGTTTCTGGTTACTACCAATCAGAAGAAATTGCATACGACGATTTCAACGGAAGATGGCGCGGTGGATTCAACTTCCAAAACCTTGGTCCAAAAATCAATTATAACAATGATGATTTAGATTCAAACGCAAACTTCTTGCCTGCCAACATGAAACTTGGTGGAGGTTTTGATTTCATCTTTGACGAATACAACAAAGTTTCTTTGAATGCTAAGTAAATAAATTATTAGTGCCGACTCCTCAAGCGTTAAGAGATGTAAATGGTGATGGTGAAATTAATGCTGACGACCAGGCAATCATCAGAAATGATTATAATTCAATTGGCTGGACAGAAGGAATTTTCAAATCATTTGGTGACGCGCCAGACGGAATCAAAGAAGAATTAAAAGAATTCACTTGGGCTTTAGGTGCTGAATATGTTTACCAAGACTCATTTGCCATCAGAGCCGGTTACTTTAATGAAAGCGTAGAAAAAGGAGCTAGAAAATTCATGACTCTTGGAGCAGGATTTCAATATAATATCGTAAAAATTGATGTTTCTTACTTGTTCTCAGCTTCAAAAGTAAAAAACCCACTAGAAAACACACTTCGTTTCTCACTAAGCTTTGCTTTCGGAGATAAATACGATGAATATTAGTATATCATTAAAAGTCAAAAAAATCCAAATTGCTTTCATTAGTAATTTGGATTTTTTTTCCTCAAAACATTTATGAAACAAATCAATATCACCACTACTTTTTCAGTTTTTGACAGCAAGGAAGAACTTCCGGCGGAAATTTTAAATCTGATGGATCAAGCCATTGAAATCAGAAAAAAAGCATACGCTCCTTATTCAAAATTTCGTGTCGGCTGTGCCATTTTATTAGACAACGGAAAAATTGTCTTGGGTTCCAACCAAGAAAATGCCGCTTATCCATCAGGATTATGTGCGGAAAGAGTTGCGATTTTTCAAGCTGGAGCTATTTATCCGGAAGCGAAAATTTTGAAAATGACGATTTCTGCAACAGCAGATGAAAAACCAGTGCTTGCTCCTATTCCGCCTTGCGGAGCCTGCAGGCAATCAATTTCTGAATATGAATTCAAACAAGAAACTCCGATAGAAATTTATTTTATGGGCGAATCGGGAGAAGTTTACAAATCAGATTCTTTAAAAAATCTGCTTCCGTTTATGTTTGATAAAAACTATTTATAAAAAAACCTAAAAATTACCGTTTAAGTTTTAGTTCTAAGTTGGAATGTCTTATTTTTGCCTTTCGCAAATTTGTGTGAGGAAAACTATTTTGCGTCTACAACTAGCAATTTACTGGCACGATAACGTTTAGCAAAAAACAAACAATGAAAGAAGTTACAAAAGAAGTTTACTTAAAGTGGTATGAAGACATGCTGCTTTGGAGAAAATTTGAAGACAAATTAGCCGCTTTGTATATCCAACAAAAAGTAAGAGGTTTTCTTCACTTATATAATGGTCAAGAAGCTGTTTTAGCTGGAGCATTGCATGCAATGGATTTATCAAAAGATAAAATGATTACTGCTTACAGAAACCACGTTCAGCCAATCGGAATGGGTGTTGATCCAAAAGCTGTTATGGCTGAGTTACTTGGAAAAGTAACAGGAACATCAAAAGGAATGGGTGGTTCTATGCACATATTTTCAAAAGAAAAAGGATTTTACGGAGGTCACGGTATCGTTGGAGCACAAATTCCAGTTGGTGCAGGTATCGCTTTCGCTGATAAATATTTTAATACTGGCGGTGTGACCATGACTTATTTTGGTGATGGAGCGGCACGTCAAGGTTCTTTGCACGAAGCTTTTAACATGGCGATGTTGTGGAAACTTCCAGTTGTTTTCATCGTTGAAAATAACGGTTATGCAATGGGAACTTCTGTTGAAAGAACGGCAAACCACACAGATATTTGGAAACTTGGTTTAGGTTATGAAATGCCTTGCGGACCAGTTGACGGAATGAATCCTGTGAAAGTAGCAGAAGCTATGCACGAAGCAATCGACAGAGCGCGTCGTGGCGACGGACCAACTTTCCTTGAAATGAAAACGTACCGTTACAGAGGACATTCAATGTCTGATGCACAATTATACAGATCAAAAGAAGAAGTTGAAGAGTACAAAAAAATTGACCCAATCACTCAAGTTTTAGATGTAATCAAAGAAAACAATTATGCTACTGAAGCAGAAATTGAAGCAATTGACGAAAGAGTAAAAGCTTTAGTTGAAGAATGTGCAAAATTTGCTGAGGAATCTCCATTCCCAGAAGTACAGCAACTTTATGATGTTGTTTACGAACAAGAAAACTATCCTTTCATCCCTCATAAACTATAATCTATGGCAATCAAAATCACAATGCCTCGCTTAAGCGATACTATGACAGAAGGAACTGTTGCTACATGGTTGAAAAAAGTTGGGGACGAAGTTAAAGAAGGAGACATCCTTGCTGAAATCGAGACTGACAAAGCAACAATGGAATTTGAAGCTTTTGACGCAGGAACTTTATTGCACATCGGAATTCAAGAAGGAGAATCTGCTCCAATTGATTCACTTTTGGCAATTATCGGTAAGGAAGGTGAAGATATTTCTGATTTATTAGGCGGCGGTTCATCTGATAAAAAAGAAGAAGCTCCGAAAGAAAAAGAAAAATTAGAGGATTCCGAAGCTTCTGAACCAAAAGAAGATAAGAAAGAAGAAACGAAATCTGGAGAAACTAAAGAAGCTCCAAAAGCTGAAAGCGCATCATTGCCAAAAGGTGTAATTGTTGTTACAATGCCACGTTTGAGCGATACGATGACTGACGGAACTGTTGCAACTTGGTTGAAAAAAGTAGGAGATAAAATTTCAGAAGGAGATATTCTTGCAGAAATCGAAACAGATAAAGCTACGATGGAATTTGAATCTTTCAATTCAGGAACTTTATTAGAAATCGGAATCCAAGAGGGAGAATCTGCTCCAGTTGACAGCGTTTTGGCTATCATCGGGCCAGAAGGAACTGACGTTTCTGGAATTGCTGAAAACTTCAAAAAAGGTGGCGCATCTGCTCCAGCAAAAGAAGAAAAGGCAGAAACTAAATCTGAAGAAAAATCAGAAGCTAAAGAAGATCCTAAAAAAGAGGAATCTAAAGAAGAAACTATTGAAACAGTTTCTGACGGAAAAAGAATTTTCATTTCACCTTTGGCTAAAAAAATCGCTGAAGAGAAAAAAATAAATATTTCACAAGTAAAAGGAACAGGTGAAAACGGACGCATTGTGAAAAGCGATATCGAAAACTTCAAGCCTGCAGAAGCACAAGCTCCGAAAGAAGCTGGCAAATCTGAAAGCGCTTCTGCTGTGAAACCATTTGTTGCCGCAGGAGAAACTTCTTCTGAAGAAATTAAGAATTCACAAATGCGTAAGGTTATCGCCAAACGTCTTTCTGAATCTAAATTCACAGCGCCGCATTATTACTTGACAATTGAAGTAGCAATGGACAGCGCAATGGCTTCAAGAAATACTATCAATTCGTTGCCAGACACTAAAGTGTCTTTCAATGATATGGTGATCAAAGCGTGTGCAATGGCGTTGAAAAAGCATCCAAAAGTAAATTCTCAATGGAAAGAGGATGTGACGGTAATTCACCACCACGTTCACATTGGAGTTGCTGTGGCTGTTGAAGATGGCTTGGTTGTTCCGGTTCTTAAATTTGCTGACCAAATGAGCTTGACTCAAATCGGCGGAAATGTAAGAGACGTTGCTGGAAGAGCTAAAAATAAAAAATTACAGCCTGCTGAAATGGAAGGAAGCACTTTTACAGTTTCTAATTTGGGTATGTTTGGTATCACAGAATTTACTTCTATCATCAACCAACCAAACTCTGCAATACTTTCTGTTGGAGCAATTGTTGAAAAACCAGTGGTAAGAAACGGAGCGATTGTTGTTGGAAACACAATGAAAGTAACGCTTGCTTGCGACCACAGAACCGTTGACGGAGCTACAGGAGCACAATTCTTGCAGACTTTAAGAAAATACCTGGAAAATCCAGTTACGATGCTAGCATAAGCTGATTTCTTTATAAATTAAAATCCCGTTTTGAAATTCAAAACGGGATTTTTTTATTTATATATTCTTGTTTTTAGCTGCAATCCATCGCGACATATATTCGGTGCTTCTCAACGTATGATGTTGCAGGATTTGACCGATAAAGTTTTTATTTCTATGTTGTTCAAGATTGTTTAGCAGGTAGTTTATCTTCTCCGTAAATTTTGCAATGTACAAATCTTTAGAAAACTTATTTTTTAGAATTTTAAATCCGTTTTCCTTGCAATTGTTCCAAAGCTTTTCATCGTTGTATAATTGTACTGCTCTATTCGCAAATTCTTTAGGATTGTCTTCTATAAAACCATTCCAAAGTAATTCATCGTGCATAGATTCTGCTCCAACGGAAGTGGTAATACTCGGAGTTCCATATTGCATAGCCTCTAAAAGTTTACCTTTAATTCCCGCTCCAAAACGTAATGGAGCTAACATAATTCTTGCATTAGAAATTACTTCAGAAGCATTTTCTGCTCTTCCTTCAATAAAAAAATTAGTTTTAGGATTATGCAACTGCAAAACTTTTTGCGAAGGATAAGCACCATGAATTTTCAGCTTTACGTCTGATAATTGCTTATGGATTAACGGCCAAATTGTCTCTTTCAAGTATAAAACGGAGTTCCAATTTGGTTCGTGGAGAAAATTACCAATGAAAACAAAATCTTTTCGATTTTCAAATGCGACTGGATTTAATCCTTTTTTTGCAAATATTGGCAAGTAATACAATAAAGATTCATCAATTTTGAATTGCTCTTTGAGCAGGTTGATTTCAAATTCAGAAACCATCAACGAAACATCACATCTTAAAATACTCGCTATTTCTCTTTTAGCGATATCTGTAAACAAGTCTGAGGTATCAAATTCTCTGTTTTCTTTGGAAGCTTTTTGCCTAGCTAAACGTAAAAAATGCAAATCTTCAGTATCAAGTATTTTCAAAGCGTTTGGACAAGATTTAGAAACTCTCCAACCAAATTGTTCCTCAATCATAAAGCGGTCAAACAAAACAATATCTGGGTTTATTTGACTGACAAATTCGTCAAAACTATCATCATTAAGTAGAATATTTTTCTTTTCTACATCAATATCTTTTAAGGGAAAAGAAAATTCACTCTCTTGGGATGCACTCGCAAAGATAATTCTAAAATCTAATTCTTTAAAAATGGTAATCAACTGCAACATTCTCCCTCCAGCCGCCGAAGATTTTGGCTCTGGCCAGACGATTCCTATGATTAAAAGAGTTTTATTACTATTCATACAACAAAGAAAAGCGATTTAAGCCTTGATTAAAAACAAAAGATTCAGATTATTTCGATTTATTCCAAAAAAAAATCCCTTCATTGCTGAAGGGATTCTCTAAAGAAAGGCGGCGACATACTCTCCCACAGGATTGCAGTACCATCTGCGCAGGCGGGCTTAACTTCTCTGTTCGGGATGG